>Ga0209396_1006129_pt1 | contig 11148 bp, 9 predicted proteins | sample GOMGulsemesocosm_6_FD_184638 | JGI IMG/M metagenome (GOLD analysis project Ga0209396, IMG submission 184638) | Methane-oxidizing microbial communities from mesocosms in the Gulf of Mexico - GOM8C Gulf of Mexico (SPAdes) (version 2) | ecosystem: Environmental > Aquatic > Marine > Cold seeps... | reverse complement strand
AAGGTAATACCGGATTAATCCACGCCGTCGAAAAGTTTGATGCAACAAAAGGATTTCGCTTTTCAACTTATGCAGTATGGTGGATCAAGAACAACATTGAACGTTTCATCATGAATCAATCACGTACCATCCGCGTGCCTATCCATATAGGTAAATCTTACAAACGTATTTTAAAAAATGCTCGTGAAGAATCACTTGATCTGAAATGTAATCAGGATCTACGAAAAATTGCAGTAAATCTCGAAATCGAGTTTGAAGACGTTGTTGGTGTGCTCGCTTATTATTTTACAGAAGCAAGCTTAGATAGGACCATTGAAACCCAAAATGACTCAAGTACTGCGCTCGTTGACCTGATTGAAGACAGCTCTATTTGTAAACCCAATGATGAGGTAGAAAATACCGATACTTCTAGTTATTTAACTGAAGTATTAAGCCATTTATGTGACCGTGATAGAGAGATCATCGAGCTAAGGTTTGGTCTAGGTAGAGAAGAGCCACAAACACTACACGCCATTGGTGAGCGCCTATTTATGTCTCGAGAACGTGTACGCCAAATTATTACGGCGAGTTTACAAAAAATCAAACCTGAGTTGTTAGTAAACAGCGTAGACCAGCAAGATTACCTAAACTAGCCAACAATGAAATAAAAAACCATATGTAAAAACAGCCCTAACAAGGGCTATTTTTTTGCTCATAACAAAGTAGTTATGGTTATTATAATCACACTTTATGGTGCACTGATCTTGATACGAGATACCTTGCCATCTAAGCCATTATGACGATGGAAATTAACACGCACATAGTCATCACTATAACTGTGCTCATAACTGTCTATATCATAAGTTCCTAAGATATCTTGTAATACCGTTATCTGAGTATAATCATCACCTCTGTCGCCATTTGGAGAATCATAAACGGTGAACTGTGTTCCCGCACTCACACCAACTAATTTAGCTGAACGCGTTTCATCATTATCACAACTTCCTGACTTCTTAAAATTAAACTCACGGTCATACACATTCAATGTACAGACGATATTTTGCGTCGCGTTATTCCCTTCATAAAGCATTATTTCAGGCGTAGTTTCATAATCACCAGGCTTAAACACTTCAAAATAAGAAATCTTTCCATCTAATCCGTTATTATGAAATGCCCACTGGCTAATCGCTGCGTTACTGACATTATTTTCGAATGAATCGATGACATATTCAGACAAGTTATGCTTAACCTGAATAACCGTATAGTCATCATTAGTATTACCAGAAGGACTGTCGTACACGACTATCGTGGTGCCAGCCTGTACATCAACGAGTTTAGCAGAGCGTGCTTCATCATTTTCACAACCGTGCTGACCACTTGAAATATAGCGAGTTTGCTCCCCGCCTATACCACAAACTATATTCTGTGTAGCACCGTTACCTTCATAAAAAATTACCCCGCCTTCATTCAGCACTTCCGTTATTTCCTGTACATCGCCCTTCTCAATAAAATCAACTGCGATAAAATTAGGCTTTTTGTCTAGCAAGGTGGCAGGCATGCATGTATCAATAATCCTCGGATAAAGTCCATCCCAGTTATTATCCGATCCAGCGCCCCAAGAAAAAGGAACCTTAGGAAAATGATTCATACTGAATAATCTTGACCACGTTTTATGTCCCAGTATATTAACTGTTGGCACACCGTATTTATGTCGTTCTTCACAACTATCATAATCAGTGACAGCCCACATGTTCTCCATGGTGACATCTTTTCTATATAGCACGTAATAATCGCCATAATCACCCGACACATCATACTTATCTATGTAGAAGATGATTCGCTGATTAGCAGCAGCCATCTCTTCTAATGTCGGCCATTCTTGCTTACCGTCCCACACAGGGTCTCTCGGATCAAACATCATCGCAGTGAATTCAGGCATTTTATCCATCGCCGCTTTCAGCTGCTCTTTCGTTAAGACGTTATTAGTCACCTCAACATCAAAAGTAAGCACCACATCAGGGTTCGCTTTCAAAAATGGAACAATCTCATCATTCATTCTATCGATGAACTCACCAGCATTATCAGTATCATGCGTTAACTCAACGCGACCATCTTCATAACGAATATCAATCAATAATGAACGCACATTATGGTCACGTAGTTGCTCCGGTATATCGAGCCATTGATTCATATAACCGATTTCAAATACATAGCTTTGCGAAGCATGCGCATTATGAGCGCCAACCCAACTATATTCGTTAAAAGTTTTATCTGCTTTGGTCAGTGAAAATGAAGACACTTTATTATCAAAGTTAATATTGGCTAAACGCGACTGCCCAGCATCATTAATCTCGATACGACTACCGTTGTAATGATCATCTTGATAAATCGTCAATTTATAACCTGCAGGGACAGTGACCGAAGACCAAGAGTCATTCGCTTTACCGATAGATTGATGGCTTGCGCTATAGCAAGATGGAGTACCTTGGAAGTCCGCATTCCCATAAAAACAAACTAATGGGTCAATGCTAAATGAAGAGACTATATCGTTAAAGTTATGGCTTGAAAGGCTCGTATATTCACCTGGATATAGTGTCCATTGCTTACCGCCATAGTCATCATGTTCAAACAGTGTCAACAACGATCCGCTTGGGACTTTTACCGATGACCAAGTATCATTTTCACTGCCAACCGTATGCTGTGTAGAATCAAAACAATTTTTCTGACCCGCAAAATCATCATGTTCATAGAAACATACCTGCGGGGAGGGATCGAGCTGAGCGCTTACCTGCGCATTCACAAATGGTTGAAATGACAGCGCAGAAATCACTACCGCACCTTGAATAAATCTATTTTTTACAATTATTTCATTGTTAATTTTAGACATATAACTTCTCCAACCAGATTATTCGAAACAAATATAAACCGTTTATTAAGCTAAATATTTGCGACTCGCATCAATTACTTTGCACTATCTGACAAAAAGGGAAGTATTAATAAAGTACCAAGTTGAGTATTAGGAGCAAGGGTCGATTTAGTATTTATATTGGTGAAGTGTGAATTTAAAAGATAATTAATTCATCAATCAAATACAGCGAAAATTTAAAATACGAAAGTAAAAAGTTAATGAAAAAAACCATAAAAAGACGTAACCACATATAAACAATCGTTTTTATTTTTAATTTCAATGTTTAAGGATGGCATAACACTGTACTTAAAAATTCTAAAGGCCGTTATTTCTGCAAACCGAAAGTATCGACAAAGCATGAGAAAAGCATGAGAAAACAGCATTTAAAATAATTACTCAAAAGGTAGTAATTTAGATTTTAAAACAGAAAACAACCAGGATACAAAATCCATTGATAACCAAATACTATCAATTAGAAACATTCAATCGATTTAACAAATGTTAATATATACGATAAATTTAGCTCTTACCTTCTTTAGGACTTGAATATGAACTGCATAACCCAAAATACCTTAATTAATATTGCCAGTTGCAACGCTAGCGTACCGATTAAAGACGCGGCACTGGTAGTTGAAGGTGGTGGTCAACGCGGTATTTTCACAGCCGGAGTATTAGACAGCTGGTTAGCGCAAGATTTTAATCCGTTCGCATTATTGATTGGTACTTCTGCTGGCGCTCAAAATTTATCAAGCTACATGACCAGACAATCTGGGCATGCTAAACGCTCAATCATGCAACTATCCAAGCATCCTGAATTCTTTAATATGAAACGAACGCTGATGGGACGCAATACGGTTAACCTAGATTGGTATTTTGACAAGGTTAATGATGCGGATCACCAACTCAATATGGATTGCGCACAAGCACAACTAAAAAACCGTCAACTGCTCTTTTCTGCAACCAACATCAGTGGGTTCAGTCCTACTTTTTTTGAGCCCACCGCTGACAATTGGCTTACCATGTTAAAAGCATCGAGTGCATTACCTTATTTATATAAAAAAGGCGTCGCAATTGGCGATGAACATTACGTCGATGGGGGTGTATCACTGCCAATTCCAATTCAAGAAGCATATCATCGCGGCGCTAAAAAAATAATAGTGATCCGCACCGTACCTGCACACCATAATACGCGTTCACCGTGGGCACATAAGCTGAAATCTTGGGTATGCAGTTCACAACGCTGTCCGAAAGTACTGGATATTATTACCGGCCATGAGAATTCATATAGTGAAGCTATCGACTTTATACATAGTCCACCAGAAGATGCCAAGATCATCGAAATCGCCCCACCCGAAGCTTTAGAAAGTCGAATTTTAGGGAGCAGTGATGAAGCATTAGCAGCCGATTATCAAATGGGTTATGAAATGGGTTCTCAATTTTTAGCAAGTCATCATGTCACCTTGTTTAGGTAGCATTAATGACCATAACGGTAAACATCCAAATCACGGCTATCGATATCTGGCGTGACCCCACTGACTACATCAGCAAGATAACGAGCGGAGCCACATGCCATGGTCCAACCCAATGTACCATGGCCACAATTAGTGAATAAATTAGCCACAGGCGTTTTGCCAATAATAGGTGTGCCATCAGGTGTCATTGGTCGCAATCCGGTCCAGAACTCAGCTTTGCTCATGTCGCCAGCATTGGGAAATAAATCCTTGATAACCATCGCGATGGTCTCTTTACGAGAAGCCGTCAAATCTAAATTATAACCGGCTAACTCTGCCGTTCCAGCAACTCGAATACGTTGATCAAAGCGCGTCATCGCTACTTTATAGGTTTCATCCATGACGGTTGATACTGGTGCTTGCGCACTATCAACAACAGGCACAGTCAACGAATAGCCTTTTACCGGATAAATAGGCAGGGCTAACCCGAAAGGTGACAGCGTTGATGATAATAATGCAGATGAATAACTGCCCATCGCGACGACATAGGCATCCGCAGTTAATTCCCCGACACTGGTATCCACCGAGCTGATTTTGCCGTCATTTTGATTGAGCTTATTGACGGTTACCCCAAATTTAAATTTAACACCCGCCGCTTGTGCTAATGCCGTAAGCTGCTGACAGAACTGATAACAATCACCGGTTTCATCATCGGGTAAACGTAATCCGCCCACAATTTTATCTTTAACGCCAGCTAATCCAGGTTCGACCGCGATACAGCCCGCAACATCTAGCGCTTCATATGAAGTCCCGCTATCCGCCAATACTTTAATGTCTTTCGCTATCCCTGATAACTGGGATTCATGACGAAATACCTGCAGGGTACCCTTTTGCCGACCTTCATAGTGAATATCTTGCTGCTGACGTAACTCAATCAAACAGTCCCGACTGTAATTAGCAATACGTAGCATCCGCGCTTTATTTATTTCATAGCGCTGCTGATTACAGTTAGCTAACATTTTTGCTGCCCATAAATACAAATCAGGTGATAGTCCTGGTTTTATTTTTAATGGCGCGTGTTTTTGTGCCAACCATTTAATGGCTTTCACCGGAATGCCTGGTGCAGCCCAAGGCGAAGAATAACCATAAGAAATCTGCCCCGCATTAGCAAAACTGGTTTCCTCAGCCCCCTTTGCCTGACGGTCAATGACGGTCACCTCATGACCAGCTTCTGCCAGATACCACGCCGACGTTAATCCAATAACCCCACAACCTAATACCATCACTTTCATGTTATACCGACCATCACCAATAAATAATACGGCTAGCATAAGGAGGTTACATTTACTTAACAATCCATAAGTATTAACATCAGCCTTTAGATAAACTAAACGCAAAATCGAGATTGGAGCCATTGATGATAAAAATTAACGATAATCTATTATCCGGTTTAGCGACATTTACGGCGACGGCCAGTTGCAATAGTTTTACTCAAGCCGCTGAAAAACTCCATATAACGACTGGTGCCATTAGCCAGCAAATAAAACAGTTGGAACAAAACCTTAAATTGACCCTATTTGAACGCCATTCTCGTGGTATTCGTTTAACTTCAGCAGGATATCAATTACATCAAGTCGTCGAACAAAGCTTAACGGATATTGGCGATGTCATTAGCCAGTTACAACAAGTTAATCGCCATGCAGGTGAAGTACATCTTAAACTCACCCCCTCTTTTGCATATAAATGGTTAGTCCCCCGCTTACAAGATTTCTATCAGCAATACCCAGATATTAAGATCCATACCTTTGCCGAAGGAGCACTAGTGGATCATACCGATACTAATTTTGATTTGGCAATTGATTATGGCCAAAGCCCTTACCAATCGAGTGATAAGAAGATTAACGCTGAATTGTTATTGGCAGAGCAGTTATTGCCTGTGATGAGCCCGCAATATATGGAAAAATTTAATTGGGATATGGCGAATAATAACCAAATTAACGATAGTGACAGCTGTAATTTCTGGAAAACGATTACGCTCTTACATGATGCGATGCCTTGGCAGCATGCCGATAAAAACGCTGAATGGAAATTTTGGTTACAGCAAATGTCTCTCGAAACGCCAAAAACAAAACAAACAAACACAGGAAAGAATGCACCCAGTAAACACGGGCATTATTTTAATCGTACAGATATGGCAATTGCAGCCGCAGCCGCTGGGTTAGGTGTTGCATTAGCCCGCTGCGCACTGCTTGATAATGATTTAACCACAGCGGGTCTAGCCAAAGCTGGTTTAGCCTCGCCCTTCAGTCCTATCGATGCACAAGCTGGATATTATTTGATCCAACATCATCACTCGCCCGCAATTGAATGTTTTAAGGTCTGGTTAAAGCAACAAGCCGCTTTACAACATACGAAAAAAGGACGAGAAAGTAACTACCAATAGTTCTCTGAACTAAAGTGACCGGAACTGCGACGTGAGTGTTTTTGATAGTCGAGCTGCTTTAACACCTCACTCGTGTCCTTAACCATACTCGGATTACCACATAAATAGAAAAAACTACGTTCCGGTGTCAATGGTACACCCGCTACTTTTTCCAACTCACCGGTCTCCAGTAAGGCAGGGATCCGACCGCGTAATGTTTCTTTCCTATTTTCTCGAGACACGACTGGTACATAATGAAACTTACCCTGATATCGCGCTTCAAGTAGCCGAATTTTATCCTGATAAACTAACTCGACAGACGTTCTCACGGCATGCACCAATACCACATTATCAAAACGCTGCTGAGTATCCATTTCATCAAGTAATGATAGGAAAGGGCCAATCGCAGTGCCAGTCGACAACAACCATAGATCTTTTGTATAACGCGGGATCTCATCCAAGGTCATAAATCCGGCAGGATTTTTCCCTACATATACTTCATCGCCTACCTGTAACTTATCTAAGCGTGGCGATAATTTCCCATCAGGCACAGTGATAATCAAAAATTCCATCACCTGTTGACCCTGCGCCTGATTAGGTGAGTTAACAAATGAATAAGCCCGACGAATCCATTCTCCAGCCTCATCGAACAGTGCTAGCTTAGTAAATTGGCCTGCGGTATAACGAGATATTTCGGCGGTGACTTGTAAACTGAATTCGCTATCAGTCCAATTAATACGCCCAGTAACCTCACCCTTAATTAAACCATGTGGTATTTCCTTCATTACCGACCTCACAAATGTAAATAGAGCATCATAAGAATAGTGCAAGAAGTATGAAAACAACGTGTTGAATACACGAAGAATTGTTATTAGTTATTAGATATAAATTTACGGTATTTCCCATTTTGCTCTTATTACTTCAATAATACAAATACAAGTAATCGCAAGGAGCCAATATGCTTATCAACAAACTCATAATACTACTGGTATGTTTATCTATACTATTGTCCGTTTTCACGAGTGGATTAATATCATCAGCATTAGATCTCACCGCATTTTCATTATTGATAACCTATCTATTAAGGAAAAAGAAAGCAGAAAAAAAAGCAAACACATAAAAAAGAGAGGTGGTAGAACCTCTCTTTTAAACGCTTTATCTATCTATCTGTCTATAACAATACGACTACATAAAAAACAAAATATAAACCAGTGAACTGACACTAATAGCAATCCACAGTAACACACCTAACAATAATGGTTTTACACCTGCATCTCTTATTTTTTGTACCGTGATACCCGCACCTATCAAGAACAAACACATGACTAATACGTGTTTAGAAACACTGAAAATACCTTGATAAAACACCTGATAGTCCGGCAATACGTACGCAATAAAAATAGCAAAACAATAGAATAAGATGAAAAACGGAATTGTTAATTTTTTACTGTCACCTTTAAATAATAAGGCACTAATAAACGCCACAGGTACGATCCATAAAGCGCGGGCCAATTTTAATGTGGTAGCCGTTAATAATGCTTCATCACCATAAGCTGAAGCTGCACCGACAACAGATGACGTATCGTGAATAGCAATCGCACTCCATACCCCAAATGCATGCTGACTCATGTCCAGTAGATGACCAATAACAGGAAATAAGAATAATGCCACAGAGTTAAGAATAAATACTGTCGCTAATGCCAGCGAGGTCTGATCATTTTTAGCATTAATGGCTGGTGCCACAGCAGCAATCGCGCTCCCCCCACAGATTGCTGTACCCGCAGAAATTAAATAACCGGTTTTTTTTTCAATTTTAAGCGCTTTAGTTAAAAACCAACCTAATATTAAGGTAAAGAAGATAGACGTAACGATAATGCCAATCCCATCTTTCGTCGCAGTTATCGCGTCTTCTAAGTTAATACCGAAACCTAAACCAACAATAGAATAAGCCAGTGTTTTTTTAGTGATGACACTTAAATTGATGCCTTTAGGAACAAGACCTAACGTGGCCAGCATAAAACCCAATATTAAAGCCACGGGTGATGATATAAGCGGTGTTAGACACAATAAACCGATAGTGATAAACAATAGGTCTGTTTTTTTAAATGACGAATTGGTAACGAATTTGAACATGTTGGACTCTCTCTTTCTAAGAGCCAATAGTATAACCTGCTCTATAAGTTAAAAACATTAGAATGAAATTAACCTATCGTTCATAAAAATTGAACATTTAGCAAATAAACAAAATCACAATTAGCTTGTTCACAATTTAAGTTTAAATATTAAAAAATACCGAACTTTTAACAATAATGACTGACTTACTATAGAGCTATCGTACATTACACTAAATGTAGTCTAGTTAAACGACGATCATGACTGCGTTAGTCCCGTAACAGTGATTATTTCTTACGAGGTTATGCGATGAAAAAACCAATTGATAAATCAAAATTAAATACCGACAATCAAGTTTTAACTGAAATTGAACTGAATGCGTTACAAGAAGAATTCGGTATGAGTAAAACACATTATGATATTCATGACTTAATACTTGCAGAAATACCACCTGAAATGCTGAAAGCACTACTACAAGCGGATTCAATTTCTATTATAGCGAAACATAACCAACAAGAATTACACTTTCCATTACATTTAACGAACGATGGCTACCAGAATAGTTTACAAGGGCCTGCAATAGCAGATATTAGCCCTCAATTTAATCAGCATAAGCTTCATAAATTTCAATAAATTCAGGTAGATTAGAGATTAAAGAATTGATGCAATCAGGGTCAAACATAATACCTGAGTTATCTTTCATATAGGTAACAACATCATCAATGTTCCAAGCCTGTTTATATAAACGTTTACTTAATAACGCATCAAACACATCTGCGACCATTACTATCCGAGCTTCTAACGGAATAGCATCCCCTTTTAATCCCATCGGATAACCATTACCATTAAAATGTTCATGATGGTGAAGAATAATATTTTTTAAAAAACGATATTCTTCAACATGCCGTAGATTCTCAGGAAAATACCCAAGCACACCATTAATAATATCAACCCCATGCCTACAATGCTGATTCATAATTTTACGTTCTTCTGGGGTAAAGATCGTACTACTAAATAAAATCTCATCTGGGATCTTATATTTACCTATATCATGAAAAGCCGCATACGATTCGATACAACGAATAAACTCATGGGAAATACCTTTTTCTTTACTTAAGAGAGAAGCAAGTTTTGAGCTATAACGCTCCATCCTATGTAGGTGCCCTTTTGTTTCAGGATCTTTGGCATGACCCATATCTAATGCGATCGCGAGTGAAATACTAATAAATTGTTTTTTCTCAAATTGACGTACCATGATAGAACGAATGAGCATCGATAAAAATAACATGTCTTGCTGTACTGAATTTTCTGCAAAGAAATTAAGCTCTGAGGCATTAAAAAATACAATAGCAATCGGACGTCCCTTGAACACCAAAGGATAAGAAAAACTACTGCGATGACCATTGTTTAATAAATAAAGGGTTCTTGCATTTAATTTTAGACTGGATAGATCGTTCACTACACGTTCTGAATTTAACTTTATCATTTTGGGAAGACTGGTCCCTTTATTTATTTTTTGAGTAAAAATCTCACCATTACAACCGGCTACAAGTCTATCACGGACAAAATAATTGGAGGCTTGATTGTCTTTAATCAAAATAATTGAGAATCGAGATAGTCCCTGATAATTATTAATCGCGATATTGTAAAGCATCTCAAGATGAATCGTAGTCTCTTCTTCTTGGTTAAACATCTGATTTATTTTACTATAATTAAGCATGTCTCAAGCCTATCAGGAGTATTAAAGGGGGCATAACGTCGAATATAAAAAGCCAATCGAAAAGGATATTTTCCACCAACAAAGCAGCAATAATCAGGCGATTTAAATTAATTATACAGAATTATAAAAATATCATCATCAATTCATACCTTTTTGTCGATAAGATCAAACTAATATCATCAAAAGCCTCTGCTAAGCAGCAAAAATACGATTTGTTCAAAATTACAAAATCAAGTCAAACTGACATGCTTAGTAAATTATAAAAACGTGATTAGGTCGATGTTTACAGTACATAGTAATGCTATAGTTATGAAAGTCGTTTATTTTCATTCTTGAGGAAACCTTATGCTAAATGAGAATCATGCACTTATCTTTGACTTTCCAGAATTAAAACAAGATATCGTTTATTTGAATTATAAAAATGAAACATTCAGAGAGAAATCAAAGCAATACCACCTATTAGATTATGATATTCGCCAGTTGGAAATGGATGGCAGCCCCACTGATGATGGACATATGACACAGTTAAAATTACGACGAGCCAAGTTAAAAGATG
>Ga0209396_1006126_pt1 | contig 11149 bp, 9 predicted proteins | sample GOMGulsemesocosm_6_FD_184638 | JGI IMG/M metagenome (GOLD analysis project Ga0209396, IMG submission 184638) | Methane-oxidizing microbial communities from mesocosms in the Gulf of Mexico - GOM8C Gulf of Mexico (SPAdes) (version 2) | ecosystem: Environmental > Aquatic > Marine > Cold seeps... | reverse complement strand
TACAGCGATCAACTACAATTGGCAGAGCCTTTATTTAACGACTACGGTGGTAATACTATCTTTAGTGGTGAAATAGTTACTGTATCGTGTTTTAACGATAACTCAAAAGTAAAAGAGCTTGTGGCAACCGATGGCAGCGGAAAAGTGATGGTAGTTGATGGCAAAGCAAGTTTAACAAATGCACTTTTAGGTGACATGCTAGCTGAAAAGGCCGTTGCTAATGGCTGGCAAGGTATCGTCATCAACGGTTGTATACGTGATGCAGGCACCATAGCGACTTTAGCGCTTGGTGTGAAAGCACTTGGCTGCAACCCAATAAAGACTGAAAAATTAGGTGTTGGTGAAGTCAATATCGACATTGAATTTGCAGGCATTACCTTTCTAGCAGGCCAATTTATTTATGGTGATGCCAACGGCTTAGCTATCAGCGAAAAAAAATTAGTGTTAAAATAATATAAACAAATTACCACTAATAAAATAGTATGAAGTACTTCCCAGTTTTTCTCGATGCAAATTATATAACTGCCATGATTATTGGTGGTGGTGAAGTTGCATCACGCAAGATTGAATTATTATTAAAGTCGACGACTAATATCACTATAATGAGCGAGGATGTTTGCGTTAGCGTTGAGCGCTTAATTAACTTGCATCAGTTGACTTGGCTAAAACATAATTATCAAATTGGTCACCTTTCTCATATCAATTTAGTTATCGCTGCTACTGATGGTAACTTGGTAAATAAAGCTATTGCAGAGGAAGCAAGCACGTTAAATATTTTAACTAATGTCGTCGATCAACCTGCGTTATGTACTTATATTACCCCAGCGATTATTGATAGAAATCCAATGATCATTGCCTTATCTAGCTCTGGCAGTGCGCCAATTTTAATTCGCATGCTACGCGAACAAATAGAAAAAACGCTGCCACAAGGCTATGGTAAATTAGCTGACTTTTCTTACAAATTTCGAGAGCACGTAAAAGCGCGGGTAAAAGGTTTACGCAATCGACGTAGTTTTTGGGAAAATACCCTTAGAGGCCCTATAGGTCAAGCTGTTCTAGACGGTAAGCAGCAGCTGGCTGAACAACAGCTTATTGCAAGTATTAAACAAAAAATAGCCCCGCCTAGTGGAGAGATTATCTTTATTCACACCAAAACGGGTAACCCAGATAATTTAACGTTAAGTGCCCATCGAGCCATGCAGTTTGCCGACGCCGTTTTTTATGATGATAAGGTAAATACGGTGTTGATTGAATATATACGCCGAGATGCGGAAAAATTCCCTCAGGAAATAAGTTCCGAAATATCGCTTAATTATCAACATGCTATAGAACTAGCTAAACAAGGACAAAGAGTCCTTTATTTATTAGCTGGCAATGAAACCTTGCCAAATAATGAAGCGTTATCAACCAGTAATGTCATGACACAAGAATTAATCAGCGGAAGCTAATAGTTATTAAAAAATGGGCTAGTCAAAAAGCAGCCCATTTTGATATGTCATTTAAAACGTGATTAGTGCTTCTAGTTTATAGCGACACACAGGGTTATAAATCATTCAAAAAGGCTAACAAAGCTTCTCGCTCTTCTTGATTAAACGCTAACACTTTATTCTTAGCATTTTCCGCTTCACCACCATGCCATAATACCGCTTCCATGATGGTATTTGCTCTACCATCATGTAAAAATGTTGCTTGTGGATCAACCGTTTTGGTAAGTCCTAATCCCCATAATGGTGGAGTTCGCCATTCTGTCGCTGTCGCTAAAAACTCATATAACATATCAGCTGAAGCAGGTTCATTTTCAGGGGTAAAGTCAGCTAAGTCTTCCCCCATATCATGCAGTAACATATCGGTATAAGGAAAAATAGTTTGTGCTGAAAGCTCAGGTTGGTCTTGATCGATAAGCGTTGTATAACTTTCTGTATGACACTCCTGACAACCTGCTTCTTTAAACAATGCCTTTCCGATAAGCACTTGCTCAGAGTAAGCATTTCGACGCTCAGGTACTGCGAGGTGAGAACTATAAAAAGCAATCGCATCTAAAATTGGATCTGATACTTCAAAGTCATAATTATTGACACTATCACCATTGCCATTAGGCGCAGCTAAACATTCACTTTGCTCTTGTGTACACGTTTCCTGCTGATGAAGCCGATTAGTTAAGCCCATATCATTTACAAAGGCGCCTGCACTTTGTTCTAATATACTCGGTTGTCCTGCTTTCCAGCCAAAGCGCCCTAAAGCAACCTCTTGGTTATTAACACTCCACACATAATTTGCTTTACCTGAAATACCATCAGCATCGGTGTCATTTATATCTTCTTTTATCAGAATATCTGCTTCTGATATCAGCGCCAATAAACCTAAACCTATCATAGGAGGTGCAACTCGTGCGGAAAAGACGGTATCTGCTCCAAAGCTTTGTTCCGGATTAAAGCTGGTTATTGTCCAAGTTGGATCACGTAAAGTAACACTCGTACCGTCGGTAAAAGTAACGACTTTATTTTGATAACTCACACCTAAGCTCACTTCAGGAGATACACCAGATATGCCATGCTGTTGTAACTGACCACCAAAAAACTGATCTGGAACATTGCCTTTAAGCGACTGTAAAATTAGATCTTCATCTTCAAAGCCGATATTAGCAGTTGCGGTTCTAAATAAAATACTATCAAAATCAATATCATTTTCATCAACAGGTGCATGACCGCGTCCATCTCGAATATGGCAATCTTGACAGGCGTTATTATTAAATAAGCCACCTAAACCATCACGCGAAGATGTGCTGGCGCTACCTTCAACCCAAGGATTATTAAAAAAGTCATCTCCTAGATTAAATGTTTTCTTTCTATCAACCGATACCATATTATTTGAATTTTCTGAAAAGGCATCCGATTGTATTTTTTTTATGCTAGCTTCTCCGCCTGATAAATGTTCATTTTCGATAGGCTCTGCTGGCGCAATGATTGTTTCCTTATCATCAGGAATTGGTGCTGTATTATTTTCGCTACCGCCACCGCCACAACTGGCAAGTAAGCATAAAGACAACAGCCATACTGTTGAATTGATTATGTTTTTCATTTTCTTTCCAGGACATTAATGCAAATCCAAAAGGCCTACATAAGCAGACCTTAAATTAAAATAGATAAATGTTAACGATTAATCACCGTCAAATTCTGTATCTATATTTTCTAATGCTAAAACTTCAGCCATTAATTCTAATTCGGTATCAAAAGCAATTAACTCAGTAACGGCACTTTCGGCAATTAAACGCTCTACACCATTACTTGATTGACCAATAATTTGGTCAAATTTAACAGGGTTTTCATTACGTTCACCCGCTTCTAAAATTTGCACCATTTTGCCTTCGATACTGGTTAATGCGGCATCAACATTATCAAACGTAGCTGTATTTTTTCCTTTGACTAATACCGCTAAATTAGCCCCAGAAATGCTGTAGGTGGCTGATTGATAAGTACCATAAAAGGCATTTTTAACCCCTTGAAAATTATGATAGATTGCCAGGTGACTTAAATCACTGAAACAATCATGCTCTTCCTCTGGGTCACCTAAACCTAAACCAGAGCCCATACGTGCTGAGGCAAGTTCATCAGTCGCCATGGTGATCATAGAGCCCACCATGTAGTCTAGAGCCAACGGACTATTAAGGAAGTTATACGCTAATGTACCGCTAGTTGTTTTTGCTGTAGGGCTCCACTCAGCCGTCATTATCGTTAAATCGTCAACTAATAAATCAGTTGCTGCGCTCAAGTATTGTGCTCGACGCTCACAATCTGAATCAGCACACATGCCATCGATAGCAAAATCACTTGCTGGACGTTCACCCGAGCCTGCTTCAGTACCATTTAAGTCACTGCCCCACAGCATAAACTCAACCGCATGAATACCTGTAGTTACATTAGCATCATTGTCATCGGCACCATTTTGGCTAAGTAATAACTCAACATTGATATCTTCACTGCCGGCAATAATAGTATTAATGTGGTTTTCATCTAATGGCCAAGCATTTACTTGCCCTTCCCACTCATCAACGCTTGCTGGGCCGCCATCAGCGTCTAAATTTTTACCCACAGTAATCATGCTATCAAAACGCATAATTTCAGATTGTTGGTAAGGCGCTCTGATTGTTTTGTACGCCGCCTTTGCTGCTAATAAGTTACCTTCGGTAGGCGTAGCAATAAAGGTGTTGACACTTTGTTGTAATACTAAGGCTGCTGCTTTTGAATCACTATAAGCGGCAAAAGCGATATCAGCATGGTTATCAGCAATATGGTCAGTGGTATTAAAATCATCTGGCTCACTACTATTACAAGCAACAAGTGTTGCTAAAGTAGATAAAGCGAAGCCATTGAGTAGTACTTTGTTCATAAATTCCCTTCAATTATTATTTTTTGATGTTAATTGTGTAAATGGTAATCGCTATCATTTAGATTATCAATTGATATTTACTTATAATGAAGATAAAATTTAATTTTTAGCAGTAAGCCAATGCATGATGACCTCTTCATTTATCGATCAAATCCACCAATTTATGCTCTCATTTGTCTTTTTTATTGATATTGAACGTCGTACTTATTGGCTATACTTATTATCAGCCTTTTTCATAGCTATTATTGCGACATGGAGAAGTAAAAATAAATTACCTTTATTTATCAAAGCTACTTTTTCAACGAAATATTGGTTTAACCGCTCTTGCTACACTGATTATCAATGGATTTTCATCAACCAGTTTTTTAAAATACTGGTTATAATGCCGTTATTGGCCACAAGCTTAACGGTTGCTCTTTATGTCAATAGAGTTTTTATGGGAAGTTTTGGCGCGGGTGATTTTTTACACTGGCCCTATCAATATGTGATGATTACTTTTACTGTAGTGTTATTCATTATTGAAGACTTTTCTCGATTTTTTGTTCACTGGTTATACCACCGTATACCTGTTTTATGGAAATTTCATTCAGTCCATCATAGCGCAACAATATTAACGCCATTAACGCTTTATAGAGTGCATAGCGTTGAGTACTTATTGAATAACTGCCGTGGTGTATTAGTGGTGGGTATAGTTAGTGGCGTATTTATGTATTGTTTTAACGGGGCTATTGGTTTCGCTGAGGTATTAGGGGTTAACTTATTTAATTTTCTCTTTAATTTAGCTGCTGCTAATTTACGCCATAGTCACATATGGATTAGCTTTGGCTATTTAGAGCATGTATTTATTAGCCCTGCTCAACATCAAATCCACCATAGTCGAGATAAAAAGCATTTTGATAAAAACTTCGGCTCTTGTTTAGCTATTTGGGATAAAATATTTCATTCATGGCAAACCAGTACAAATAATAAAGTAAAACGATTTGGTTTATAAATAATATTATATGTAGGAATGGTTTATCAATTATTATAATTTTGATTAATCGCTTAGATTAGCCAGCTTTATAGCTAGAGTACTTAGCACCTTTAGTTTGACGATACCTCAGAACCGTTTAGTGCTCTGAATCGATATCCCCCTAGCACAACAAAGACCACAAATTGAAGTGGCCTTGATAGATTATTGATTAGTACGCGCCAGCTGCATAAGTTAATTCATAGCTATGACTGTAGATTTCAAGAATATTGCCAAATGGGTCTTCCATATAAATCATACGATATGGCTTTTCGCCGGGATAATAATAACGAGGCTCTGCCATACGCTTTTTACCACCTGCCTCAACTATTTTTTCAACAAGCTCTTCAAGGTTAGGATCTTGAACACAAAAATGAAACACACCCGTTTTCCAATATTCAAAATTATCATCTGGGTTTTCTTGGTTGGCAAACTCAAATAACTCTACGCCAATTCTGTCGCCAGTAGACATGTGCGCTATCTTAAATTTTCCCCAGTTAGCGCCAAATACGTCGGTACACATTTCGCCTATAGGACTATTATCTTCTTCAATTTCAGTAGGCTCCATAATAAGGTACCAACCTAAAACTTCGGTATAAAATTTTACCGCTTTTTCAACACTGAGTACTGAAATCCCAATATGGGAAAATGTTTTCGGATATGCTTTGCTCATGTTTATTGCTTCATTCAATTTTGATAGGCAAAGTGTACACTTCATGATAAATTATAAATAATTATCCTTTTTTATGGTTTTAAGAACGTTTTGTAATGATAAATCCTACTTGGCTTACAACTTTCTGTACTCTTGCAGATATCGGTCACTTTACTCAGACGGCTGAAATGTTATTTATGACGCAATCGGGTGTTAGCCAACATATCAAAAAATTAGAACTCCAACTTGATACCCTACTGCTAATAAGAGAAGGTAAATCTTTTTCATTGACAGAAGCTGGGTTAAAATTACATTCACAAGGTCAATATTTACTCAACTCTTTAATAGAATTAGAAACGGCGGTTAAGCTAGATGAACCTTATTCTGGTACCGTAAAAATAGCCTCTCCTGGCAGTATAGGCTTAAAATTATATCCCTACCTATTAGATGTTCAACAACAACATCCAGACTTAGTTATTGACTATAGCTTTGCACCTAATAGTGATATTGAAGCAAAAATAGCAGATAGAGAAATTGATATTGGCCTAATTACCGAGCTTAGCAAAGTCAAAAATGTCGTTTGTAAACAAATAGCTGTTGAGCCATTGGTGCTAGTCACATCAAATAAAGTTAAATCCGTTAATTGGCAACAATTACTTACTCTAGGTTTTATTTTTCATCCCGATGCACAGCATCATGCCCAATTGTTATTAAGTAAGAATTTTTCAGCGTTTGAACATATTGAGCAATTTGATCGCAAAGGGTTTTCTAATCAAATTAGTTTAATTTTAGAGCCTGTTAGTCGTGGAATAGGATTTACTATTTTGCCTTTACATGCAGTAAATGCCTTTCATAAACAGTCACATATACAGATACACCAACTTGAATATTCCGTTGGCGAATCGTTATACCTTTGTCATAACCATCAATCTTATGAAACTAAACGCTGTAGCTATTTAAAATCAGTGATCAGCAACTTTATAAATGAAGAATGACTTTGATGCTAGCTATAATAAGTCTATTAAGAGTGCCAGTAGCTCTCTCTTGGTCGCTTACCCTTTTCCGATATATACAACATCCGCAAATAACGTCTATTGTCAGCTATTGATTTTCACCGCATAAAACCATTAAACTGGTCGTACCAATAAAGCATTCATTGAAACTAGAAACTTTATGTCAAATTTTTATACTACTGAATCAAAAGTTACCTGTGTTGACCAGTTCGCCATTGCAGCAACAACTTACTTCCCAACGAAAGAGTTAAAGGCTGCCATTTTAATAGGCCCAGCTACCGGTATAAAAAGACAGGTTTATGCTAATTTTGCCGCGTTTCTTGCTGAAAAGGGCTATGGGGTTATCACCTTTGATAATAGAGGTATCGGAGATTCTTTAATTGGCAGCGTAAAAGAAAGTGATGCATCACTGCAATGTTGGGGCGAAAAAGATATGCCGGCAGTGTTTGAGCTGCTTAAACTAACTTTTCCCAAGGCTAAGTATCACTTAATTGGACATAGTGCCGGAGGGCAGTTAGTTGGGTTAATGCATAATGCGATGGAGCTAAGCTCAATCTTTAATTTTGCATGCTCGTCTGGTCAATTAAACAATATGAACACCTTATATGCGATTAAGGCTCATTTTTTTATGAATTTATTTATACCTCTGAGTAATCTTTTTTTTGGACACACCAAATCTCAATGGCTAGGTATGGGTGAGCCTTTACCTAAAGCCGCCGCTCAGCAATGGCGAGAATGGTGCAATAGTGAAGGCTATGTAAAAGCTTCTTTTGGTAAAACGATTCATAGCCACTTATATGATGATTTATCAATCCCGTCAATGTGGGTAAATGCAATAGATGATGAGATTGCCAATGACGCAAATGTTGCCGATATGCTATCGGTATTTACAAAGTTAACCCCGGAAACTCTCACGCTATCTTCTGCTGATTATGGCTTAGAAGAAATTGGCCATATGAAATTTTTTAGTCGAAAGTCGCAGGTTTTATGGTTTCACGCGTTGAAGTGGCTGGAGAGACATTAAGCTAGTTGTTATGACTTTAAAAAACTAAAAGTCAGATTGACTTAATTAAAACTTAAGCTTAGAATTATTTTCGGGTTGCAGAGATGCCTTTTCCGCCAAAGATGAATTCACTCTGATATCAAATAATAATCGGTTCAATATGAACTAAGTAGGCTTTGCGGAGTGCCATTTATACTTAGAGGAAATTGAATTGTGATTGTTCAACAAAAGTACCTGACTCGCTCAGAGCATGACACTCCCCCCCAAAATAACTTATTTATTAAGAAAAAAAATCAACTTTCATTTTATAAATTAATACTGATATTAGTTTGTTTTATTGTCCTTGAAAAATATTCTCTATTGTCACCAGTAGCCTTTATCGCTAGCTGTAACCTTTCATTAGGTAATAGCTTCTCCTTTCACGCAACAATTGAATTCAAATAGGGGAAGATCATGGAACTTGCGTTAAATGAAGTAAAAATACAGGCTAAAAAGTTATTAAAAGCTCTGAAGATGAATAACGATTTACAATTAGCAATGCAGCGACCTTTAAACAAGTTAGCGTTAACATCATTAGATGAATTAAAGCTAAAACACTGTTTAACGATTGTCTCTCAACAGCTAGGCTTTGACAATTGGCATCATGCCCAATGCGCTTTATCAGGTAAAAATAAAGCAAGTGAGCCCCTTAATATGGGGACTTTTTTCTACCCTAAAGGCTCTGGTGCTTTCATCAATGAGTGGTTTGTTAATTATCAAGAGGCTAGAAATACATTAACAAATAAAGCGAAGTCGAAGTACCTTCTTCCTTATAAAAGTCAATTTATTGTGGTTACAAAAGACTGTATCTCTCTATTCAAGCTTGATGAAAAGTTGATATTGTTATGGGCTGAAATAAAGCATGATATGGTTGAAAGCTATAACAGCTTGGCTTGGGACAAACTCGCTTGTGAAGTAATAAAAAATAGACCAAGAGATTATTAATTCAAAATGGCTATAGATGCACCGAGATAGGTATCTGATCTTTCTTGGTCGTTTATACCCAGCATAAATAAATTATCTATCATTCGCTCAAGCTCAGCTCATGGAATTAAACCTTCAATAATAATACTGTTATTCAAGTACTTAACACTAAATAACAAGATACCCACAAGAGCATTAATGGTTAAATTATCTCAAAGATATAACACCTTATAGGTGAATATTGGACAGTTTAGCCATACTTATAAAACCTCTACCTCAATATACTAGCTGAATATACTAGCTGAATAACTTCAAAGAATGATAATTATCTTTTTTGAATTACCCTCCAAAGTTATTGAAAATAATTAAATAGGAACATCAAATGAAACTTTTAAATGCTGCTTTTTTAAGTTTAATATTATCAGCCAGTTTCTTTGTGAACATTGCAAATGCAGGATTGATGTTAGACGAAGACTTCGATCCTATTACATCAGCAGACTGGACATTATCAAACGGTTCTGTTTTAGGAAACCCTGTTTCCGAATTTTTCAGCCTCAATGCTTTACATTTTGATGGGAATGGAATTCGATCGGCAACAACAAACGCATTCGATATGACAACAGGAGGCTTGCTTTCATTCATGTTTAAAATAGGCGGCTCAAACGATACAGCAACATTTGAAGATGCTGATGCTGGTGAAGACGTTCAAATACAATACGCAGCGAACAGTGGAGCTTGGGTTGATTTATTGGTTATTGATACAGAAGACCTATTATTTAAGGACACTTGGGGCGTGGTAAATTTGTCTATTACAGGACTAGCAGCTAGTGACAGCACAAAATTCCAGTGGATTCAGACAAGACACAGCGGAAATAACTGGGATAATTGGGCAATTGATAATGTAAAACTTAGCAATAAAATCAATGTGCCTGAGCCATCAACATTTGCTATTTTTGCATTAGGAATGATTGGTTTCGCATCATCTCGATTTAAGAAAAAAGCTTAATTTAGTTGAGTAAGACTCTCCTTTACTAAATCATATGGTAAATGCTTTCATAAATTTCAATTAAGCATTTAACAAGATGAGGACCAATTGCTGATCTCTCTTGGTCATTTTACTCACCACTAACTTAAACGAGTTGTCCATCATGCGTTCAATTTCCCCTTGTGGGATTGATCCATCTAAAATAACGGTGTTCCAACACCTCTTAATCATATAATCGTTAGCGCTACTATTTCTTCTCTAATAAAATTGCTTTTAGCTTATTCAACCCTTTCCCTTTATTAGTAATTTTCCATGCCATAAATAAATCTTGAGGTATGGGAGATTCTGCTAAGTTGATAACAAGCAGTTCTCCGATATCAATAAATTGTTGTGCCATACACCTGGGTAAATGACCAATGCCAATTCCTGCAACAATAGCGGCAATTTTCTGAGGTATGGAGCTTACAAAAAAGTGTTGGCTGCCTTCAATTATATTCACCGACCAAGGAATTTCATGTTTCGATGAATCGTGAACAACAACACTTCTGTACCCAGTTAGTTCGCTCGGTTGAATTAACTCTGTATCTCGTACAAAGTGCTTTGATAATTCATGAGATTTTCCTACCACTAAAACACTTTCTAATTGCCCTGTTTTTATTGCTCTAATGCCTTTTTGATTAGGCACAGGTGCAGGCGCACCAATAATTAAATCAACTTTGTCTTCAATTAATGCCTCCCAAGTACCATTCATGACTTCCTCTTGTACATCAATTTCGATATTTTTATGTTCGGCTAAAAATCGTTGTATGCCAGAAAAAACCGGTTTAATGTCAATAATAGAGTCGCAAGCAATACGAATTTTTGGCTCCCAACCATTGGCAATGGTTTGCGTTTGCTCAGACAGCGCATTAATTGCAGATAAAACTTTGCGCCCTTCAACAAGTAAATGTTTTCCTGCAGGTGTCAGTACGGCGCGGCGACCTTGCCTAATAAATATGGTGACATTTAACTGCTCTTCCAATTTTTGTACAACATAAGAAAGTGCTGAAGGTACTTTATTTAGTTGCTCCGCAGCAGCCGCATAACTACCGCGATATTCAATAGCGTCTAAGACCAGTAACGCTTCCATACTTATAAC
>Ga0209396_1006118_pt1 | contig 11157 bp, 7 predicted proteins | sample GOMGulsemesocosm_6_FD_184638 | JGI IMG/M metagenome (GOLD analysis project Ga0209396, IMG submission 184638) | Methane-oxidizing microbial communities from mesocosms in the Gulf of Mexico - GOM8C Gulf of Mexico (SPAdes) (version 2) | ecosystem: Environmental > Aquatic > Marine > Cold seeps... | reverse complement strand
TGATGCCTTATTTGGCTCAGCAGATACTGATGAAGATGATAGCCTCTCTATCGATGAATTTTCTAGTGCACTTAAACGTTCAGGCGATGACGATGCGCTGTTAGCGTCAATGTTTGCAGAGGCCGATACTGACGGTAATGGTGCAGTAAGCCAAGATGAACTTACTTCTGCGATGGAACGACATCAGGGAGGGCCTGCTCAACCCACGGTAAATATTGCTGCTAATGCTGCAAACACCCAAGATAACGTATCTAGATTAGTAAGCTCATTGTTACAGCAGTATCAGCAAACAAGTACTCATACCGGTAGCAATACTATTGCTTCTCATAATATGTCAGTATCGATTACGGCTTAAGTGACGGTTAATAAACTTTACTTATTGGTGATTTCAATAAGTAAAGTTTACCGACAATACAAATTAACTTATTAAACTATATTGGCGAATGTGCAGGTGAGCTAACTATTGTTACTCTTTTTGAAATTAAATCAATTCTCGCTTATTCTAGCAACGGCTGAATGGGCTCCCCAAAATGGCTCTCTTTATTCGAAATGGCCATGCTTATATTCGTGGGCGATTGTTCTTGGGTAATATCAATCAAAGGCTCGGGTTTGTGAATATGGTAACCTTGCGCATAATCGACACCAATGGCTTTAAGTTTATTTAAAATTTCTTCATTTTCAACAAATTCTGCAATGGTTTTTAAGCCCATCGCTTGCCCTACTTCATGTATTGATTTCACCATAATCAGTGAAGTTCGCTCTTTAACAATTTCTTTAACAAAAGAGCCATCTATTTTCAGATAATCAATATCTAAGTTTTTTAGATACGAAAATGATGACAACCCAGAGCCAAAGTCATCTAACGAAAACTTAAAACCAATACTTTTTAAACTTGAGATAAATTTTGAACATAATTCGATATTTTGAATTGCAGCGGTTTCGGTTATTTCAAAGGTGATTTTATTGGCATCGATACCGTGTATTTTTTGCAATGATTCAATATAGGTTGATAAGGTTTCATCACACACCGATAAACCCGAAAGATTAATAGAATAATTACAGTTTTTATCTATCTTTGAAAAAGCACACTCAATCACCCAACGATCTATTTGCGGCATTAAATCATAACGCTCAGCCGGAGGAATGAATTGATATGGCGGGGTAATGGTGCCATCTTCATTTTGAAGCCTGATCAACAGTTCAAAATGGCTATCAATCTCAGGATCACAAATATTGGAAATTTTTTGCTTATATAACATAAACTGATTATTTTTTAATGCCTTAGTGATTTTAGGCAACCAAGCAACTTGCTGCTTATGACGCTTGTACTCACCTTTTTCATAGGAGGCTACGTGAATTTGATTTCGCCCCCTAGTTTTTGCAATTTGACAAGCATTATCGGCAGCATTAATAATATTACTTAAATTGTTATTTTCTTTATTTATACAAGAAACCCCGATTGAAACGCCTATTTTGAAAGAGTTTTCCTCATGAATAAAGACCATTTCATCAATAGACTTTCGAATGGTTTCGGCAATTTTCTCGGCCATATTTAACGGGCAATCTCCTAATAATATCGCAAATTCATCGCCACCGATGCGAGCAACAATATCGCGCTCTCTGACATTACTGAGTAAAATCACTGAAATTCGTTTTAATAACTCATCACCCGCCGAATGACCGGCAATATCATTAATCGGTTTGAAGCGATCTAAATCAATAAATAACACTACCCCGGGTAAATCATGCTCAACCGCTTTTTTAATATAACAGTAAACACAATCTTCAAAGTCTTTACGGTTGCCTAAATTGGTTAAACTATCATGAGATGCTTGATATCTAAGTAGTTTTTCTAATTTAGATTGATTAGTGATGTCTTCAATAATCACTAAAGCACCATTAAATAACTCCCTAATTTTAATATTCACTTTATATAAGCCAATACTGATCTCTAAAAGGTCTGCTTCAAATTTCTTACCATTTTTAATGAAAGTACTAAACTGTTCTCTCGCGGTGGGCATATTAATAAAAACATCAGCATAAAAGCTGTCAATGAGATCTTCTGGGCTACTGTTCTCAAAGCCTAATAGCTTCATCGCATCATTATTAATAATGCCCACTTCATGAGTAACAGAAAACGTAATGATACCAAAAGGTGCATTGCCAATAATCCCTACTAAATATTTTCGTAAATGTGTTGCGCTATCATAATCATCCATAAAGCTTCACCACAATTATTGTCGAGTCATCATTCACGATGGCATGGTTATCAAATATTTTATCGGCATGTTGCTGAGCATTAAGATCGCTAATATCATATTCAGGTAGGTTAATGGCTTTAATACCGTTGGTATGCAAAGCAAAACAATACGGTTTTAAACTAAGCTCGGGGGTGATTATTTGCTCGGTTACCAATATTTTTTCAGGAAGATTCAAGCCTAACTTCCCTGGTAGTGTCGACATAATTACCGCAGGATCCAGCACATTAACAATACGAATATTACCCAACACTATCGACCGTATTTTATCTGGGCAAATTTTTAATAACCCTATATCAACACCTTGAGTAAAATGATTAGCTTGTAAAAGCTGATGACATTCACGAATTAATAGCGGTAATGGCTGTAAATAATTTTCGCTAAAAAAGTGATTAAGCAACTCTTTAACCTTAGTTACTTGATCATGCTTTTCAGCACAATCAAAAATGGCTAAAAATACACATTCGCCATGATAAGCTTTTACAAAATAACCATCTCTATTTATAGCTTCATGAACGTTGCCAAAAGACACATAGCCAATATTCAGTGATTCTTCACTTACTGGTAAGTAGGTTACTAACGACACTTGAGTCCCTACCGTTGAGGTGTCAATATACATTTCATCAACTGAGCGCTGTGCCGCACTCAGGCCTAGCCCTAAGCTATGTTGACTACTAAAACCGGAGCGCATCGCCTGGTCAATATTGTCAATCCCCGGTCCGGTATCATTAATTTGAACATGAAAACCTTTGCTATTTTCGGTTTGATAAACAAAAGCCTCAGCGCCATTGGCATAACGACAGGCATTTACGGCTATTTCAGATGTGGCTAACGCCACTAAACTGGCTCGATATGAATCAAAGCCGAAATCTATCGCTAGCGCTTTTACCGCCGAGGCAAAATAATAAGCTTGTTGCTCAGAGGTAATAGTTTCTTCATTAAACAATAAACGGTAATCTACCGGTAACGTAGGAGTTTGATTTGTTATTTGTTTAGCTATTACTTTAACATTCACTAGCTAGCTTCCATCAGCAACGAGTATTACCTTCGTTAATTGATAGCTTTTGGTTAACGCCGATTTCAAATCTCTAACGGTGATATAAGCGCCTAAGCTAACCCCTGCGGTTACCATGGTTTGCGCCAATTCAGCAGATATACCGCAAAATATAGGCACTACGCCAACCAGCTGTAATATATCGCCTAATTTAATTAAGTATCCAGCAACAGATGAATCTATAGCCTCAACATTACCTAAATCGACAATAACGTAGCTGATTTGTTTGTTATGAGCGAGAGCCGTTATTTTATCAATCACTAACGCCATTCTTGATGAATCTAATACACCAAATAGTCCTGAATAAATACAATCATCGGTTATTTCATTGGCAATCATAGGGATTTCTCCGCCGATTTGTTTTCGACTAAGCGCTACTTTTTGTGTGGTAATTTGTGCGGTCATAAACTGTCCATAGTTTTAGGCGGAAGGGCAACATAAAGCCTAGGAGAGGAATTCAGTATAAACAAGGTGCCGAGTGAAATTTAATATGACTGTCATATATTTAGTCAGCCGACTATAAATAAGTATAGGACTCAGCTTACATCAGGTGCTAGCGGAAAAGACAATATCAATCCGATGATTTATAACTAGGATACTACTGAAGAAAAGTAAACCGCCAGAAAATTAAGGTATGCTCCTTAATATCTTTGCTTATCACTTATAAGTGATGGTACTAATACTCAACGGTTCTGAGGGGGCCGTTTTCGCGCAGGCAGAATAATAAAAGTTATTGCCATACTTTACACTATTCTTTGACTATCCATTATTGATTATCACTTACCCATCACCAATTGCTGAATTGTTAGCCAACCATGCATGATAACCCCGATAAGATTCGCCTATATAGCCTTTAACCACTATAATTTACGAGTCCTGTTAAATAATTTTATATGTAAAAAAGAGAAATTAACATCATGAATTTTCAAAGTATCCGTGTGAAGTATACCCTTATCTTTTGTAGTATTGCCCTGTTCTTTGTTTTACTAATGATGATGAATTTCCTGCTGGTGTCTAAAACAGAAAGAAGCTTAGTTTTTTTTGGTGAAAACTTTAATCCAGCCATTTCTGCGGTTATCAATGCTGATCGCGATTTATATCAGGCTAAAGTGGCAGAGCAACAAGCCCTACTCAATATTGATAGCTTGGATAGTCAAAAACATTATCAAAGCTATCAAGAAAATGCGCAACAAGCCTACGATCGGATGTTAAAATACCAAGTGTTAATGGCTGACTATAATGATGTTATTGCCAAGTTAGTCGGGTTTGAGCCCGCTTTCAATGCTTGGAAAAGTGATGTAGAAAAGGTGTTTGTACTTATTAAGCGAAATCAAGTAACACAAGCGAAAGACTACAGTAAAAACACTGCGACTCATTCGTTTAATAAATTAAGAAATTTTTATGATATCGCCGGTGAATCCGCTGATAATAAAAGTTCACAAGTGAGTGAAGAAACCATTGCATCAGTAGCTACTCAGCAAATGGTGTTAATGGTGATCAGCGCTATTGTTATTTTGTTAACCCTTTATATGGGCATCGCCGCACCTAAAGCAATGGCTGATGCATTAAATAATTTATCGTCAAAATTGAAAGGGTTAAGCAGCGGCGATGGCGACTTAACTAAACGTATCAACTCAACCAGACAAGATGAAATTGGTGAACTAGCCAATAATTTTGATGAATTTATTGATGATTTAGCGGTACTGATAAAATCTATCGTAGATAAATCAAGCGACGTTATTCTCGGTGTTGATCTATTAAATACGGGTGCGACAAGAATATATAACACCAGTAAAGGGCAATTAAGCTCGGTAGAGTTAATTGTTACTGCCGTTAATGAAATGTCGTATGCGATCAAAGAAGTGGCGGGTAATGCTCAATTGACTGCTACGGAATTAGATCAAATGAGCCAATTATCTACCGAAGGTACACAAATCACGCAAACGGCTGTTGCTGAAATTAAGCAATTATCACAGCTTATTGAGCATGCCTCTGCGGTAATATCAAAGTTATCTGAAGATTCCAAAGACATTACTTCTGTGCTTGATGTGATTAGAGGCATTGCCGAGCAAACTAATTTATTAGCCTTAAATGCCGCCATTGAAGCAGCCCGTGCCGGTGAACAAGGTCGAGGTTTTGCGGTTGTTGCCGATGAAGTAAGAAACTTAGCCAGTAAAACCCAGCGGTCTACCGAAGACATCCAAACCATGATTGCCAAACTTCAACAAGGGGTTGAAGAAGCCGTTGCCTCTATCTCAAAAGGCAATCAAGCCACACAAAGCTCGGTTGATAGCTCACAACAAACCTTAGATGCCTTTGATCGCATTTCACAAGTTGCTCACACAGTGTCTGATGTTGCCGCACAAACAGCAACAGCCACTGAAGAGCAAAGCCAAGTAACACAAGATATTAGTAAAAACTTAACTATTATGTCTGATGATACCAATGAGAACTATCAGGTTTCTACCCAAAATGGGCAATCAGCGAATGAAACCATGGCTCTAGCAACAGAGCTCAGTAACTCTGTTACCCGCTTTAAGCTTGCCTAGCTTGCTTAGGTTACCTTGCCACATTAACTTTTTACCCTATTGAGGTAACGCGCAGACAAAGGTGCGTTGATAAATATCATTGTTTTATCAGCTCACCTATTTCCTCTATTCTGATGATGCTGTGGTCATATTCTGTATGCCCTTGGCGACGTCTTTGTATACTTCCAACCTGATAATAAGTTCTCTTTACAATATACAGATCCACCTAAGTGGCTTTCATTAGTTACTGTAAAACAGATTGAGACTACGTTATCTACCCTATCCAGCGTCACTTAGCTCAATTAATCATATTAATCTGCTCTAAGCATAAATAACGTCATAGTTTTGGTTGATATTAGCCGGCAACAAATATCCACGGCTAAAAAAAAAACGATAATGACAATTAAAATCATGAGTTTAAAATTAAAATAAGTCTATATTCCTTCGTCAACATAATGATATCAACGACAAGTTATTTTCTTAAAAAAAGCAGAAAAAAAGAAAAAAAAGAAAATGTCAGTAAAAATCCGTAATTGTGAGATTCGTTTCAACACGCCATTATAACGTCATTATTTTTTCATTATCTGTAAACATCTCAACTCAGGTAAGCTCACCAAGGAGTGACAAATGTCATCGTACTTTTCACAAATTAATAAAATTCAATACGAAGGGTCAAATTCTACTAACCCTTTAGCCTTTAAACATTACAATCCAGATGAAATCATTCTTGGTAAAACCATGAAAGATCATCTTCGTTTTGCTTCTTGTTACTGGCATAACTTTTGTTGGAATGGCGCCGATGTTTTCGGTGGCGAAACATACAATCGTCCATGGTTAGCATCAGGTGATCCGATGCAACGTGCAATGCAAAAAGCGGACGTTGCTTTCGAATTTTTCGAAAAATTAAACGTGCCTTACTATTGTTTTCACGATATTGATGTATCTCCTGAAGGTAATTCAATTAAAGAATACGTTGAAAACTTTGCTCGTATGACTGACGTACTTGAGCAAAAGCAAGAAGAAACTGGCTTAAAGTTACTTTGGGGTACTGCAAACGCATTTAGTAACCCTCGTTATCAATCAGGTGCTTCAACTAGCCCTGATCCAGAAGTTTTTGCTTATGCGGCTACGCAAGTATTCAATGCAATGAATGCAACCAAACGATTAGGCGGACAAAACTATGTATTATGGGGTGGTCGTGAAGGTTACGAAACACTACTTAATACTGACTTAAAACGTGAACGTGCCCAACTTGGCCGTTTCATGCAAATGGTCGTTGAGCATAAGCATAAAATCGGTTTTGAAGGTTTATTATTGATTGAGCCTAAGCCACAAGAGCCAACTAAACATCAGTATGATTACGATACCGCCACAGTACATGGTTTCTTAACAGAGTTTGGTATTGAAAAAGAGTTTGGTGTTAATATTGAAGCCAACCATGCCACCTTAGCGGGTCATTCATTCCACCATGAAATTGCTACGGCCTTTTCTTTAGACGTGTTTGGTTCAATTGATGCTAACCGTGGTGACCCACAGTTAGGTTGGGATACTGACCAATTCCCTAATAGCGTTGAAGAAATGACGTTAATTTGCTACGAAATTTTGAAAAATGGTGGTTTCACTACCGGTGGCTTTAACTTTGATACTAAATTACGTCGTCAAAGTATTGATGCTGAAGATTTATTTATTGGCCACATTGGCGGTATGGATACTTGTGCAGCAGCCTTGAAGAAAGCAGCTGAAATTATCGAAAGCGATTTCATCGCCAACAATAAAACTAACCGTTACAGCGGTTGGGACAAGTCTTTAGGTCAGAACATACTTGCTGGTGATTACTCGCTCGAGTCTTTAGCCAAGATGGCAACCAGTAGTGATCTTGAACCAAAACATGTTTCAGGCAAACAAGAGCTACTTGAAAACCAAGTTAACGGTGTTATTTTTAAATAATAAAAATACGTTAACTTGAACAATTTATCCGTTATTAGTTCTCACTAATAGCGGATTTTTTATTTCTAACGCTAGATTAATGTTAATAGCAATACTGCCCCTGATAATAATCAAAGCCTCACAAACTTTATCAATATTCTATTGGTACCTGCTGACAGCTATTGACACCAAGGAAATAGTCAAGCTAACCTTAACTAAGGCGTTAATTAAAGTGATTTCCCCTCTAGCTACCGTTTTATCTAACGTCTATGACTGGATCACCTAACTGAATCACAGAACTGAATTCAATCGCTAAACTCAAAACATAAAGTAATACCAAAAACTAATATCACAATGTCGATAATCACCAAAGTATTTACAATGAATAAAAACGATAAGAACCTAAAAATTATGACAACAACCACAATTACTGATACCTCCATGGAGACTACGGTGAATCCAGCGATGGAAAAACTTTCGGTCACAGAAAAAATTGGCTATAGCTTGGGCGACCTTTCTGCTAATTTGATTTTTCAAACCTTTGTCACCTTTATTGCTTTCTTTTATACCGATGTTTATAAAATACCCGCCGAAAAAGCGACCTTCATTATTTTTGTTGGCGGTATGATTGGTGCCTTCTTTAGCCCGGTAATGGGCATGATAGCCGATAGAACTAGCACCCGATGGGGTCGATATCGTCCTTGGGTGCTCTGGACGGCCATTCCGTTTGGTTTGTTATCAATATTAGCGTTTAGTACCCCTGATTTTTCTGACCAAGGTAAAGTAATCTATGCCTTAGTCACTTATGTCGTGTTAGTGATGGTCTACTCTGCCAATAACTTGCCTTATTCGGCATTAAGCGGCGTAATTACCGGCAATATGGCCGAGCGTAATAGTATGTCATCATATCGCTTTGTCGCAGTGATGATTGCTCAATTTGTTATTCAAGTGTTGTTATTACCGTTAGTATTGATTATGGGCGATGGCGATAAAGCCATGGGCTTTGAAAAAACCATGACCCTGTTTGCCATGATCGGCACCGTGTTTTTCATTATTACCTTTTTAACCACCAAAGAAAGAGTGATCACGAAAGCTGAACAAAAATCTTCAATTAAGGAAGATTTTCTCGATTTATTCAAAAACAAGCCTTGGATAGTGATGCTGATTTTAACCATTTTAGTCTTTATCACGTTATCCCTTAAAGGCGGCATGTATATTTATTATTTCCAGAATTATGTCAGTGAAAGCCATCTTGCTCAATTTCAAGCCGACATTGGTTTTAATAGCTTCATTGCGGGTTTAAATAATATGTTAGCTAATATGGGCTTAACTGAATTTTTATGGCCAAAAGACGTTGCGATTTCAGGTAATAGTTTATTTAATGCCTGCGGTATTATCTTTATGATTATCGGTATTGGCTTTTCAAAACCATTAGCGGATAAATTTGGTAAAAGAGATGTCTTTGCTAGTGCATTATTTATCGCCACCTTATTTGTTTTAATCTTTAACTTTTATGCGCCAGAGTCGATTGGCTTAATGTTTGGCTCGCAAATTGTGCATGGTTTCTTTTACGGTATTACCACGCCAATTCTTTGGGCGATGATCGCAGATGTTGCCGATTACTCCGAATGGAAAAATAATCGACGCGCCACCGCTATTATTTTTTCGGCAATGCTGTTTGGCTTAAAGGCAGGCTTAGCTATTGGTGGTTCGTTAGTCGCCGGTATTTTAGCTAGCTATCACTACAATGCCGAATTATTGGTGCAAACACCTGAAACAATTGAAGGCATAAAAACAGCTGTCAGTATCTATGCTTCAATCCCTTTCTTAATTGGTGTAGCCAGTCTCTATTTTTATGAAATTAATAAAAAAATGGAACAACAAATAGAAGTCGATTTAAGTAAAACAAGAAGCTAATAACCGTTGCATAGTTATAGGCTTTAGAAAATAAGTAGACAATTACGACGATGCGATAGCATCAATTAATATAAAAGTAATCTACAGTAAATTAACAATTAAAGGCCTCAATCACATTGAGGCCTTTTTGCTTAATACATGAACATTAATTACCATGGTAAAATCTGAGTAATTAATGATACGACGTTGCTAGATTGTTCAAGCACTACATAGCGAAATCGCCAATACCTGAGCGCATAATATTAGCCTTGGGCCAGTAAAATAATAGTAATAACAAGGATTATCAATGAAATTCAGCACTAAAGTGTCTAGGATAACTAACATAGCTAAGTTAACAAAATTTACAAAAGTTTCGTTCGTGGCGAGCTTATTAGCAACAGCACCATGCAATGCAGCAGGTAGCTCAGCAGAGACTACGGCTAAGCAAAACGCTACTGAATCATCAACCTATACTTGGCCAGATAAGCATAAAGCGGCTGTCGTATTAACCTATGATGATACCTTACATTCTCAGCTTGATTATGCCGTTCCACAGCTTAATCAACACCAACTTGTTGGTACTTTTTACCTCAGTGGTGCGCGCGGCGATCTTGATCTGCGCATGCACGAATGGCGAGCAGCAGCAATACTAGGGCATGAGCTCGGCAACCACACTTTATACCATCCTTGCCGTAAATCACTGCCAAATAGAGATTGGGTGCAACCTTTTCTCGACCTAGATCAATACACCATTGCCCAATATAGTGAAGAATTAAAAACCACTAATACGCTATTACAAGCTATCGACGGTTACACACAGCGCACCTTCGCTTATACCTGTGGCGATACTACCGTAAAAAATGGCAGTGTGGTTGATGCGATAAAGCCCTTAGTAACCGCAGCCCGTGATGTTATTGCCGGTACTAACGATGCTAATAATATAAACTTTTATAAAATAAAATCGTTCGACGGCGCCAATAAAAGTGCGCAGCAATTAATTGATATGGTAGCGCAAGCACAACAAAATAATCACTTAGTGGTACTGTTATTTCATGGCGTCGGCGGTGATTATTTAGATGTTGACGCCGCAGCGCATCAACAGTTAGTGCAATACTTAGCGGATAACCGCAAAGACTATTGGGTTACCACCTTGCGTGACGCGGTTCAGTATATTAAAACCAATCCGGTAGATTGAAATAACTGATCTGATGCCGTTTCATCATTTAGGCGTTAATGGAGCATTGTCACGCAGTGATGAGTGCTAATGCTACATTTAAGCCTAAATATATACAGTTAGCAGCAGAGCTCAAATAAGAGCTTAGCCAAAGTTAAATCAACATTCACTAAACGGTAGACCAATCACCGCACTCACCAGCTTAAATTGCCTTACAGTAACGGTTAATAAATGCTTGATGGTCCGGCATGTAATCAGCAGAATGGCGAATAACGTCAACAATGTTATCCATTTTGGCCATAATTTCAGCATCCGTTTGTA
>Ga0209396_1006112_pt1 | contig 11163 bp, 10 predicted proteins | sample GOMGulsemesocosm_6_FD_184638 | JGI IMG/M metagenome (GOLD analysis project Ga0209396, IMG submission 184638) | Methane-oxidizing microbial communities from mesocosms in the Gulf of Mexico - GOM8C Gulf of Mexico (SPAdes) (version 2) | ecosystem: Environmental > Aquatic > Marine > Cold seeps... | reverse complement strand
ACAACCCAACGTATTGGTTGTTCAGTCACAGACTTAATCGCTTTAATAATACCTTTACCAATTAATTCAGATGATCCCGTATCAAATACTAAAACACCTTTTGATGTCACAACAAAATGGCTATTAGAATTCCATCCTTTATTTTCAGCTGTTGGCCTGCCATATGCTGGTGCAATAATACTATAAACATTTTTTGAAATAGACTTAACTGAAAAGCTGAAGTCAGTATTGGTTGCACACACTGGCTGAGCTATCGAGCCAATAACACCTAATGTAAATAATGTTTTTTTAGATATATTCAAAATAACTTCCATAATTTTTATCGGCCCATGTATACATCATCATAATATATAAGAATGAGCACTTTATTTGTGAAGTAAACCTATCTAATTTAGCTTTATTTTAAAACTATTAACCCATCATTTTTGTTACATTGTGTGTAATTGTTACACTCGTTTTTTAAGAAACATAGCTAAGTTTATGACTAGTCATTCATTTAAATTAAAAAAGCGAGCATTACTTTTGCAATCCTCGCTTTCTAATATCAGCTAAATAAGCTTTAATTTAATTCATCAATTGATAATCGGTTATCTTTTCGATTTTTTACGCCCTTTAGATTTACCGCGAGGCAGAGGATCAGCCTCAAAATTACCATATTCGTCATCATCTGCTTTGTTTCTTTTTGATTTCCCGCCACTTTTCGCATTAGACATTACTTTTGATTTTGCGTTTTTATCTTTAGCTGCAGCTTTTGAAATTGCTTTAGCTATTTCCTTTTTATTCGGCTTAAAACCAGATACGGTTTCAAGTTCAAACTTACGCTCAATTAATCGCTCTATTGCTTGCAACTGTTTAGACTCATCAGCACTAAATAATGAAACAGCTAACCCTAAAGTCCCTGCGCGGCCAGTACGACCAATACGATGCACATAATCTTCAGGTACATACGGCAAATCAAAATTAACTACATAAGGTAGCTGATTTACATCTATGCCACGAGAAGCAATATCAGTGGCAACTAATACTGTGATATCTTCATTTTTAAAGCCCTCTAAAGCATGGGTACGTGCATGCTGAGTTCTATTAGCATGAATTGATGCAGCTGTAATTCCTGTAGCTTCAAGTTCAGATACCAAATTATCAGCACCCTGTTTAGTTCTGCTAAAAACGAGCACTTGTTGCCATTCATTCTTTTTAATTAAGTGAATTAATAGTTCACTTTTACGTGATTTTTCTACTGAATAGATTTTCTGCTTGATTTTATCAACAGTACTGTTTGCTGCTGTTACTTCAATCAACAAAGGGCTATTTAACATGCCACTTGCAAGCGACTTGATCTCATTAGTAAAAGTAGCTGAAAACATTAAGGTTTGACGTTCAGTCGGCAACAGGCTTTTTATATGACGAATATCATCAATAAAACCTAAATCCAACATACGGTCAGCCTCATCTAAAACCAGTATTTCAAGCTTTTCAAAGTTAATCGCGTTTTGATTATACAAATCAACCAAACGACCTGGGGTTGCAACTAATACATCAATACCGTTTTGTAGCTGGGCTATTTGTGGTTCAATTCTTACGCCACCAAATACAGCCGTAGAAGTAAGATTCATATGACGACTATAGTTTTCAATACTTTTAGCAACTTGAGCTGCCAGTTCACGTGTGGGTGTAATCACTAAAGCACGTACTGAGTTAGGCGTTGCACTTATGCCTGCAGATAACAACTGAACCATAGGCAATGAAAAACCAGCTGTTTTACCCGTTCCAGTTTGTGCCACGGCCATAACGTCACGTTTTTTAAGTACCGCAGGAATAGCCTCAACTTGTATTGGTGAAGGCTCTGTGTAGCCTTGCTCTGAAACGGCTTTCACTAATTCATCACATAAGCCTAAAGCGCAAAAAGACATAAAAATATATTCCTTGGTTGTTTAAGGATAAGCAGTTCGGCTTAAAAACCTTAAAACATAACGCCATTAACGGCTTAAAATTGTGGCTATCATAACGAAGAATTTGCAAAAGCCAATAGGTTTCTGAACATTTAAATAACCATTTCACATTTATTTCACTTACTCTTTTTTAAGCTAGCGTCAATAAAGTAAAAAGGATTCTAACTCATGCTTAAAAAAATAATATTTACCTTAATAACCTTAGCTATTTTAGTTGTCGGTTTAGCATTTGGTGCTAAAGCTTGGGTTAAAAGCTTATTACCAGAAAAAGCCCATTTTATTGCAATCAAACAAACCAAAGTAAGTGATTTACCCTACGTTACGCATAATACCCCTGCATACAGAGGAAAAATTTTAGCGGTAGTTACTAGCGTTGATAAAATGGGCGAAGATAAAGATACAGGCTATGAGCATACTGAGTTAGCGAGAGCTTATTGGGTATTTACTGCGAATGGATTTGAAGTAGAGATCGCTAGCCCTAAAGGTGGTAAACCACCAGTAGTAATTGATGGTGAGGATATGGGCGCTTATGATTATGCATTTTTAAATGATGATGCGATACAACAAAAGGTTTCAAATACCATTGCACTCGCAGATGTTAATCCAAACGACTACGAAGCAGTATATTTTGTAGGTGGTAAAGGCACTATGTTTGACTTTCCAGATAATCCTTATGTACAAAACATCGCAAAAACACTATATCAAAACGACAAAGTAGTCAGTGCTGTTTGTCATGGTCCTGCGGCACTTGTAAATGTTGAATTAGACAATGGTGATATGCTTTTAGCAAATAAAAACGTCAGTGGATTTACCAACGAGGAAGAGCTATTTTTAATTCCTGATGCAAAACAAATTTTCCCTTTTTTGCTTGAAGACAAATTGAAAGCACAAGGTGCACAATTTAATGCGGGTACAACATACTTAGAAAAAGTAACACAAGACGGAAAACTAATCACTGGTCAGAACCCTTGGTCAGTATGGAAACTTGCAGAAAAAGTTGTTGCTGAAATAGGTTATGAGCCTAAAACCAGAGAACGCACGCCAGAAGAACACGCGATTGAACTTTTAATGACATACGATGCTAACGGTTTTGATGCTGCTGAAGCGCAATTAAAACAAAAACCAGAAGCTTATCAACGTATTCTCATTTTAATGCATGGTATTTTAGCATTTATGCAATTTGATATAAGCAAAGGCATAGATATGCTAAGCCTGTCGAATCAACTAAAGCAACTGAATTAAAGTTTATAAAGTCTCTTAAGCAAGCCTAATACTTTTAAAAAGTATTAGGCTTTTTAATGAGGTAATTGAATTTCATCCTATAAACTAGCTTTCCATACGATCCTCTTATATCCAATTATAAGCTTGACCCTGTAGCGCCATCACCGGATAATGTTTTTCATTTTATAGGCTATATAAATGCTCAAATCTTTTCGTGTGGTTAGTATATTAGAAGGCTTTTCTTATTTAGCCATTTTAAGTGTTACGCTTGGTTTTATTAGCCGGGATTTTGTATCTCAGTTGGGCATGCTCCATGGAGTATTATTTATGCTCTACCTATTTTTAGCTTTGTCCGTTTCTAATAATCAAAAATGGTCATTAGTTAGGTTTTTATCTTTATTTATCGCTTCTATTGTACCTTTTGCTTTTATTGCTGTGGAACTATTCCTAGGCAGGCAGCTAAAATCACAAAAATTAACTGAAGCTTAAATAACTTAAAACATATTCAACTGAAAAGTTGCCACTTAACTTTAAGGAACCAGTGGAGACATTTTCATAAGCTCTAGGTGAATTTTCATATCAACTGTGATTATGGCTATAAACACATTCCATTAAATGTGACTTTGAATCAGTAAAATGAGCATAGTGCCGCCTAGAGTGTTAAATAGTATTGAACTATGAATCAACTTCAATATTTACAACGAAACATTTTAAAATACTTTATACGTAATTCTAAAACTAATGTCATGGCTTTTATCAGCATAAAGAAGGTAAATAATCATTTATCATTTTCACATCAAATAGATAAGAGATACTGTTAAAAAACAATCTAAACACACTTATCATTCATAGATATATTTCAATAGCTTAAATGAGTATTATACAATTTAATAAATCAAGATTAGCATTTGAGTATTTTAAATTTATGTTTAAAAAAACCTTAACAACCCCTAAATTAATGAGCATAATCGAGCCAATTAAATATATTTCCTTTATAAATAAATATGCAAATACGCAGGCAAAGCTAGGTTGCTAATCATAAGCTATAAAACTAAAGATACAATTTAGTGTAAGCTTACCGCTCAACAATACACAATTTAGGTAACTTAATAATGCATAAATCCACCTTGCTCTTTTTAAGTTTATTGTGGACTTCATTCACACAAGCTCATAATGAAGATTTAGTGGCCTGTATTGACGATCACCCGCCCTACCAATACTTAAGTGACAAACCACATGGCATTCACATTTCAGCACTTGAGATACTTAGCAATGTATTAGAAAGACATTTAAAGTTCGTGCAATCACCCAATTTCGCGAGATGTATCGCCATGTTAAAAAAAGGAGATGTTGATGTTATTGCAGGCCTTAACCCAACAGACGAAAGAAGCAACTTTGCTTTTTATGCGCCATTTAAATCTGCCGATACCCTGAAAGTTATTTCAAAGAAAGGGGTAACAATTAACGCATATAGTGATTTTAAAGGTAAAATAATTGGCGTTTCACGAGGTTCATTATATTTCCCTCGATTTGATAAAGATGACTCTCTAGACAAAATTTCTATACAAAATTCACGTATTGGCTTTTCTTTATTACTCAAAGACCGTATTGATTTAATTATGATAAGTCCTGTTATGCTAGAAACCCTTACTGTAGAAATTAATAACACAGACTTAAAAATTTCTCCCATTTTATTAGATGAGCTGAGAAATAAAAAAACATTTTTTGGTTTTAGCAAACTGAATAAACTAAATTTAAGCCATAAAGCACTTATAAACAAAGTAACAACTGCATACAAACAAGGTGTTTTCAAATAGATATAAAAAAATAAATGACTATTTAATCCATATTCACCGCCTAGCAGGTAATTATACCGTTGGTAATTTAAATAACTTAACCCATTAAATATGGTTAACAATCACTGCATAGCAATATTGTTAAAGAGTTAATAAATCAATGGAAACGTACACTTGCAGCCAAAAGAGTTGCACTAAACAAGTAACTAAAAAATCATCAATGAATTGCACTGTTTGTACTATGGTACTTAAAGCGCAACATAAAAGAGCATTAGCAAATCAAAGACTTTTACAGCATATAGACAGCTCTAGAGTTTTCTCTGGTTCAATGAAATTATTCTCTTAAAGTATCAACAAACCAAATGTCCTGTGATAATGCGATTGGTAATTGTCCTTTAAAGATAAGTTTTCACCATCACATAAATCATATTTATAATACTCTCATTGAAGCTGTAACTACTGTTAATATTAGAAGCCTAATTTAAGCTAACTACCAATCAAAAGTGCATGACAACCTATTTTAATTTAGGTATTAATTTGAAAATACCTTGACCATCAATTGCAATATAAATAATACCGTCAGGTCCTTGCTTTATATTACGTACCCTTACTAACTGATCTTTAACTGTCACTTGATTAATCACTTGAGTACCATCAAGTTTTAGCATAATCACTTGGCCAAACTTTAATGAACCGACTAAAATATTTCCATTTAAATTAGGGTATTTATCACTTGTAACAAACGCCATTCCTGAAGGTGCTATAGATGGGGTCCAATGCCATAATGGCTGTACCATTCCTTTTTTCTCTGTTAAATCTGTGAATCGTGTTCCTGAATAATTCACGCCATAACTGACTAATGGCCAACCATAGTTTTTTCCTTTATCAATTAGGTTGACTTCATCCCCTCCGCGAGGCCCATGTTCATGTATCCAAATTTTCCCAGTTACCGGATGTTTTGCCATTCCTTGGGGATTGCGATGACCATAAGAGAAAACTGCTTTTTTAGCTGACTCGTTTTTTACAAAAGGGTTATCGCTAGGAATTCTTCCATCATCATGTAACCTATAAACCTTACCCGCATCACGATTAATATCTTGCGGGTTGAGATCTCTTTGCCCTCTATCACCAATTGAAAAATACAAATATCCGTGGTTATCAAAAGCCAACCTACTTCCAAAGTGTCTACCACCAGCATTATAAGCGTCTGAAACATAGATTTCTTCTTGATCTATTAACTGCATTCCCTTCAGTTTTGCTCTCATAACAGCTGTGCTTTTATTTCTGTTACTGTCAATTTTTGAAAAAGAAAAGTATAACCAACCATTGCTCGTAAAGTCAGGATGTATAACGATATCTAATAAACCTCCTTGCCCGCCAATTGCAATACTTGGTAAACCTAAAATATTTCTCGCCTGATGCTCGCCTTTTTTCACAATTTTTAATTGCCCACTTCTAACCGTAAATAACATGTCACCATTAGGTAACCAAGTCATTCCCCAAGGTACATTAGTATCAGCTATATATAATTCAGTAATATATTGATTTTTAAGGTCTAGAGGTTCAGCTTGTGACATAAAAGAGAGCAGAGATAATAAAACAGCCAGTTTTATGACCATATATTTACGATTTAATCCGAGGAAATACATAGGGTTCCTTAACATAAATAGTACTCTTATCGAGAAATGAGATAACTTAAATCATAATCAATAACAAGAATATTTAGTACCATTTAATATTAACCTATCAATTAATAATAATGGCTTTAATGAACACAAAAATAAGCAATGACATCCAATAGATCTAGAATAATCACATATAACTAAAAAGAATTAGTTATGCATTTATCGACTATCGATATACTATAACATCACTTTAAATTGAAAACCTGAAATTTATGAAAGCCTTCGAATTAAAAATACTTATTGAAAAACGCCAATGGATTGGACTATTTGCAATTACAATTTGCGCAATTGCCTGGACGATGGAGTTAGTGGGTAGTGTTTATATTTGCCCTTATTGCCGAGTACAGCGTACTGTTATAGGTATATTAGGTATAATACTACTATTACCTTTTGCTTATCATTGGCTTGTAAAGTATACGGCTATTGTTCTTGGTTTTTTTGGTGCTGTAGTTGCTTCAAACCAACATTTTATGGGTTGGAAAAAAGTCTCATCAGGGGAGTTTCAATTTAATGACAATATTTTTATCGATCCATTCTTATTATCCGGTTTTGCGCTTACAGGGATCATAGGTATGACATGTCTTATACTTAAATTACAAAATAAAAAAGTATAAGTGCCAGAACTGAAAATACTGTTGAAAAAATTAAACTTCATCAGCTAACCAAACGCATCTGCGCTATAAGTTACTTATGTATTTATCATATACCCATAAGTAACTTATTCTAATACATAGGTTTATTAAGTGTGTTGCTTGCAAGATAAAATAGAGTTTGAATCCAAATAAATTAAAAACCCTCAAAACTAACCATGATAACAACCAACTATTTTTGTAGTAGATATTTAGACTAACTAAACAAGTTTAATCCTATGTATCAGTAATAAATCTATAATTATCTAATTCCATTAAAGCCACTATCTAACAAACTCCACCCACTAAACTATCTCCTCTATAGCCGACTAAGGTTTATCTTATATTGAGCTCACAAGAATAGTAGTTTCTTTAATCGGAAAAAAACACTATAGTTATAATATAACATAACACACAGGCGTATTTACGTCTCTTATACAACTTATTTCGGAAGTGCAATGACAAAACGGACTTTAATATTAAGCATTTTTGCTGGCCTTACAAACATACCATCCTACGCTAATGACGACATCGAAAAAATTGAAGTTAGTGGTACGCGTACACCACTTTATAGTACGCGAGACGTTAATGCTTCAGCATTAGGCATTAAAGATGTTCAATTACTGCCTATTTCAGTGCAATCATTTTCCCAAGCACTTATTGAAGATCAAAGCGTAAAAACTTTAGCTGGCATTTTAGCTAACGATTCGTCCGTTCAAAATACTTCCATTGGTACTGTATTCGACTTTGTAAGCCTTAGAGGCTTTCAGTTAGACTGGAACAATGGCCTACGAAGAGACGGACTCGCTCTTGCTCCTTACCAAGACGTCGCGATTGAAAATATTCAACGTATTGACGTAATCAAAGGCCCCTCGGGGATAGTCTCGGGTTTTAATAACCCAGGAGGCACTATTAACTATGTCACTAAACGCCCTACTAAAACGAATTTTATCGATTTCTCTGCCCAAGCCAAAAGCAGGGATGGCAAACATCTGCATATAGATTTCGGTGGACCAGTGAATGGCACTAACAGTTTAGGCTATCGATTTAATGCAGCAATAGAAGAAAATGGTGATTTTACCGGTGGTGACGACCTTAAACGTTTTTTTATAAGTGGTGCCAGCGATTGGCAAGTAAACCAGGATTTATTGATTAGGCTAGATGTCGATTTTCATGACAAAAAAACAGTATCTCAACCATTAATTGGCTTAGCTACAGATCCAAATGATCATAGTAGAGCAATTTTGCCACCTTATGTAGACACCAGCGAAGTACTTTTAGGTCAACCTTGGGCAAAGTATGAAACTCAAGCTTTTAATCTTGGTGCTCGTATTGATTACTGGGTATCAAAAAATTGGCAATGGGTAAATCAAATAGCCTATTCTAATAACGATAGATTCACCATTTTTCCAGATATATACGCAGTGAATTTAAAAGGAGATGTACTGTCTTCCAATATTCTTGTTACACCAGACGAAAAATACGATACCTTGTCTGGACATAGCTTTTTTACCGGCCAACTAAGATCATGGGATATCAATCATGAATTAGTTGTGGGTGTAAGCTTTCGCGATTATAACTCCCGAGATTCACGTTGGTTTGAACTAGAAAACCCTGTTGGTAATATTTTCAAACCAATACATACAAATAAACCCCAATACCCACAATATCCTGAAGCCACAAAAACAAATACCAAAGAAACATCATTTTTTATCACAAATACCCTGTATATCAATGACAAAATTTACGCCACACTAGGCTTGCGACATATCAAGTATAAAAAACAACAAACACAACCAGATTCAATAACGCAAGTATTAGATGACTCAGTCTTTAACACACCCATTATTGGCATTAATTATAACCCCTCTAATGAGCTTGCATTCTATGCCAGCTTCACAAAGGGTGCTGGTGAAGGCGGTGTTGCAGTTTGGGGCAGCGGCGCCCATAACGAAGGGGAAACACTAGGACCACAACAAAGTAAACAAATAGAGGCCGGAGTAAAATATTTCACCAGTAATATGACCTATACTTTGGCTTCATTTGAGGTAAATAAAAGCCTTGAATACCATAACAAAATAACAAATTATTTTGTTCAAGATGGTGAGCAAGTTCATAAAGGGATAGAGTTTAACGCCAGTGGTAATTTCACCTCAAACCTCTCAACTGTAGCCTCAATTTCTTTACTGAAACCTAGCTTAAACAAATTAGTGGGTGATAAAACAATTAACGGTAATATTCCAGCTAATGTGCCGAAAAAACAAGCCAATTTCTACCTCGATTACACACTGCCATTTTATGACCAGCTAAGCCTAAATACTGGCGTATTTTATGTGGGAGAAAGGCAGCAAAATGTGGCTAATTCCCTGCAACTTCCTGCATATACCCGTATTGATATAGGTGCTAAATATAAATTAAGCACCCTAAATACCACGCTTAGACTTAAAGTAGAAAACCTCTTTAGTAAAGAATATTGGTTATCGGGTGGTGCCAAAGGCATAGATTGGGGCGTAGCGCCAGGAGCTGGTCGTACAATCATTGCTTCCGCAAGTTTTAACTATTAAGGACAAATTATGACAATACAATCTGATGTAGTGATCACCATAAATAAATTAAAAAAGCAGTTTGGTGATTATCAAGCTCTAAATGGGCTTTCATTTACCGTCAATAAAGGCGAAATACTTGCTTTACTTGGCCCTAATGGCGCTGGAAAAACCACAACGATAAACTGCCTGTTAGGTTTTTTGAAACCGGATAGTGGCGATATTAATATTGCAGGCATCGACCCACAACAAGATGTTATCACCGCCCGACAAAAAATAGCCTATATACCTGAGCAAGTTGCACTGTACCCTCGACTAACGGGTATAGAGAACCTTATTTATTTCAGTAAAATGGCAAAAATTGAAAAAACAGAACATGAATTTAAAGCTCTCCTTCAGTTTGTTGGTTTACCTGAACATGCATTTTACAAACAAGTGTCAAGCTACTCAAAAGGCATGCGACAAAAAGTGGGAATTGCCATAGCACTTGCTAAAAATGCCCAGGCACTCATATTAGATGAGCCAACTTCAGGCCTTGACCCTTCTGCTAGCCATGAATTTAGCCACTTATTAAAAAAACTAGCTTCTCAAGGCGTTGCAATTTTAATGGCGACGCATGACCTTTTTAGAGCACAAGAAGATGCTCATCGTGTCGCAATCATAAATCAAGGCCAATTAGTTGATACCTTAGGTTTTGAGAAAATTAAACAAGTCCAGCTGGAAAGCGTATACCTCGAACATATAAGGGGGGCTGTAACATGCTAACACTTGCACTAAAAAAAGAGTGGGTTGATGCCAAACGTCAAGGTCAACTAACTTGGCTACTGGGTATAGCGGCACTTTTATTGTTAGTCGCCTGCCTGTCTAGCTGGCAAAGCCACAGCCGATATGTGGCAGATCAGCAAGCTGTATCTCAATCTGAACGAGCACGTTGGTTAAATCAAGGCGACAAAGGCCCTCACTCAGCAGCGCATTACGGCACATATGTAATGAAACCTACATCATCACTGGCGCTTTTAGATGCAGGATTACAAGACTACCAAGGTAATGTAATTAGACTCGAAGCGCATGTACGTAATAACGCTTTATTTAGGCCAATACAAGATACCTTGTCTGTAGCTAGATTTGGCCAGCTTTCTCCGGCATTTGTGCTGCAAGTATTACTACCTTTATTTGTAATATTAGTAGGTTATGGTTTAGTTGCGACAGAACGCGAGCAAGGTACACTAAAACAATTGTTAGCTATGGGGATCAGTCCCGCACGATTATTTTTTACCAAAACATTTATGTTATTTACAATCACTAGCGTTTTACTTATTCCAGTAGCGCTCTGTATTTTG
>Ga0209396_1006110_pt1 | contig 11166 bp, 8 predicted proteins | sample GOMGulsemesocosm_6_FD_184638 | JGI IMG/M metagenome (GOLD analysis project Ga0209396, IMG submission 184638) | Methane-oxidizing microbial communities from mesocosms in the Gulf of Mexico - GOM8C Gulf of Mexico (SPAdes) (version 2) | ecosystem: Environmental > Aquatic > Marine > Cold seeps... | reverse complement strand
CAGCACGCTGAAGGGCCAGGCTAACCTGCTGGTGATGCCGAACCTGGATGCGGCCAATATTAGCATGGGCATGATTCGTTCGGTCACCGATGCCATGTTGGTAGGTCCGTTTATTTCCGGGCTGGCACAGCCTGCGCAAATTATGATTCCGTCCATTACCGCGCGGGGCATTTTCAACCTCAGCGCAGCAACTGCGGCGGACATTCAAAAAAGCAAAGCCGATGATTTCAAGGATGCGCCGAGGCAATTGCCACAGGGTGAAAAGTTCGCACCCGCGAAACTTACATCTGATCAGAAGGCGCTAGAGGAAGTCGTATAACCTACCCGCCATCAAATAACAGCCACTCATGGCTAAGAATAACGGCTGCTCCATTTGAAACGAATTCGGACTCGAGACATAGCTCAAATGGGGCAGCTGTTTTAATATTGTCAACTCGCCCCGGCCAGAAAATGGCTGCCTAATGCTATTAATTTATCCGCAGCAGCGCCACAATGCCTAAAGCCTGATCTGACTCCACTTACCCTTATCGTGGTAACCAAAGAGCGATAGCCTTCATGACAACTTCGAGTATTAAAGATCACCCGCGACGATTTAGCCTGAACAATGAGGTGCACGCGCGGCCTTACCAGATAATGAGTGCACCGTTGCGTTTGGCTCATGTGGCTTTGCTGTCGGATGATCGAGCCGGGGAGCTGGCGGCAATCGGTGACCTTTGTGACCGGTTTGGCATGACGCGCCCCAATCCTGAGGCTGGTTTTTTCATCTGTGATTTCCCGTTGTTTCAATTGCGCTGGGAGCGCCATACAGAATTTTCCACTTATACCCTGAGTGAAACAAAAGCCAGCACGGTGCCATTTAAAGCGTCTGCACTGGCGCAATTACCACCCGAGTGGCTGGCGAGTTTACCGGGTGAAGTGATCACCATGCTGAACTTGGAACTGATCGCAAGCAAGCCAGGCGAGCTCAATCTGGTAGAACTATCGACATTGTTTTCCTCGAATACCGTCGCTGGCAGCGAGGTGGCCGATGGTGCCGCGTTAGTGTGGACGGATTTCCAGATTCATGCCGATGGCTTTAATCGCATATTGATTGAAGACCGCCACCTACGCCAGCGCCAGGCCGGACGACTGGTACAGCGCATATTAGAGATTGAAACCTATCGTATGTTTACCCTGCTGGGTTTGCCGCTGGCGCGTCAGTATTCACTTGAATTGACGCAAAGTGATGCTCAGTTGGCCGAGGTGACACAGCGGCTTTCGTCGCTGACAAAGGATGACGACGAGCAAAAGCTGCTTGATGAGTTGAGCCGAATCGCATCGAGCGTCGAGCATATTGCCGCTACCACGGGTTATCGTTTTTCAGCAACCAATGCTTACTATGGCCTGGTCAAACGCCGGATATCCGAACTCCGCGAGCGACGCATCGAAGGTGCACAGACTTTTGATGAATTTATGGAACGACGACTGGCACCGGCTGTTCGAACCTGTGGTTCAGTTTCGGAACGCGTACAGACATTATCCAACCGAATTGCACGCGTGAGCGATTTGTTACGAACCCGCATCAATATTAATTTAGAGGCACAAAACCGTGATTTGCTGCGCTCAATGGATCGCCGTGCGGCGATGCAACTCCGACTACAGGAAATGGTGGAAGGGCTTTCAGTCGTGGTGTTGACTTACTACGGCGTAGGACTAATCGGTTACCTGCTCAAAGGCTTGAAGCCGCTCGGCCTCAGTATCAATATCGATTTGGTGCTCGCTATTTCGGTGCCTGTTGTCGTTGTCTCTGTGTTTATCGGATTGCGCCTGACGCGGCGGCGATTGGATAAAAATTAGCTACATAAAAGAAGAGGAGTTTTTAAAGATTGATGACGAATTTGTAAAGTTAGGCATTGCTACGGATACATATTTATATTCGGGACTGGAGTTAGATGAGGGTAAGCAACTTTAGTATTGTCGATCAAAGAATGACTATTTACTCATTATTGATCCTATTATAAGAATCACTGGTCAATATGGCGGAACAGAAGGTCTAACATATAGGCGTCACCTCTTACTTAACTAATACCTTTGTCGCAACACGCGGCTAGATTTCTATGTTGAGCCCGTTAATTTATCAACGGCGCAGGCACAAAATGCATTAGTATAAGATTGCATGGCCGCACAGCACAAAACCAATAGCGCAGAACAAATTCATGCCTCAAACACTCCCCTACGGCAGTTGGTCATCCCCCCTCAGCGCCGACCAGGTCTCACAGCAATCACTCAACCCCAGAGAAATTCTGCTCGACGGTGAAGATGTCTATTGGCTGGAGTCACGACCAGCGGAAAAGGGCCGAACCACGGTCATGCGTTTAAATGCTGATGGTTCAGCAAAAAGCGTACTGCCTGCCCCCTATGACTGCCGCAGCCGAGTACATGAATACGGTGGCGGCTCCTACACCGTCGCTAACGGCACACTTTATTTCTCTCACCAAATTGATAATCAGCTCTACAGGCTGTCGCTAGCCGACGATGCTACGCCCGTTGCCTTAACCAGTGATAAAAATCTGCGCTACGCCGCACTTAGCCTAGATGCCTCCAGAAGTCAGCTGCTCGCCGTGTGTGAAGACCACCGCGGCGACGGTGAACCTGACAACCGCATTGTCAGCCTAGATCTTGATGGTGAAACGGGCCTGCGCACCATCGTGCAGGGCGACGACTTCTATGCGACACCATTGGTCAGCCCCGATGGTTCGCAGTTGTGTTGGTTAAGCTGGTCACACCCCAATATGCCCTGGCAGGGCACCAATCTGTGGTTGGCCGACATTGATAGTGATGGCGCTTTGAGCGGCACACGCAAAATCGCGGGTGGCGACGAGGAGTCCATCTGCCAACCCAAGTGGTCGCCAACCGGTGAGCTCTATTTTGTTTCCGATCGCAGTAACTGGTGGAATATTTACCGCTGGTGCTGTAATGACGGCAAGGGGGACGCGCAGGCTATCACAGCAAGAACAACTGAGTTTGCTGTACCACAGTGGGTCTTTGGCCAGTCCAACTATGCCTTTATCGGTGATAAACAGATCCTTGCCAGTTACTGCCTACAGGGGCTTTGGCAGCTGGCGCAGATTAACTGCGAAGATTGCAGTTTCACGCCGCTGCAATCGCCTTTCAATCAAATCGGCCAAGTACAGGCCAATGAACAGGCGACCTACTTCATCGGTGCCAGCGCCGACCGCCCGGCAGCGGTCATACGTCTGGACAACAACAATCATCAAAGTCAGCCGGTCAGCGTCAAGCCTGACTCCGTTATTGATGCTGGCAACATATCCCCAGCCCAAGCCATCGAGTTTGAAACCACCGATCAGCAGACAGCGTTTGGGCTGTTTTATGCACCACAGAATGCCGACGTCAAAGGGCCAGAAAATGATAAACCACCGCTACTGGTTATTGCGCATGGCGGGCCAACCGGCGCTGCCAGCCCAGGCTTTGATCCTGTGGTGCAATTCTGGACCAGCCGTGGTTTTGCCGTGCTGGCGGTCAACTATCGCGGCAGTTGCAACTACGGTCGCGACTATCGCAACGCGTTAAATGGTCAATGGGGAATAGCGGACGTTGAGGATTGCTTGGCGGGCGCGCGATACTTGGCGCAACAGGGAGACGTTGATCTTGAGAGGATGGCGATTCGCGGCAACAGTTCTGGTGGTTTTACGGTGTTATCGGCACTGACATTCCACGATTTATTTGCCGTTGGCACCAGTTATTACGGCATCAGCGATCTGGAACGCCTGGCACAGGACACACACAAATTTGAATCCCGTTACATGGATACCTTGATTGGCCCTTACCCTGACTATCGTGAAACCTTTCGTCAACGCAGCGCCATTAATCATGTCGATTTAATCCAGCGGCCGACTCTCTTTCTTCAGGGCATGCAGGACAAGGTGGTACCGCCGGATCAGGCCAAGCTCATGGTCGACGCCATGCGCGCCCGGCATGTGCGCGTCGCAGAGGTCTGTTTTACAGACGAGGCACACGGTTTCCGCCATGCTGCCAACATCCGCACCGCGCTGCTGGCTGAACTGCATTTCTATGCTGGAATTTTCGGCTTCAAAACTACCGATTGTATTGATCATAATATTCTCACACAGTTATCGTAATCTAATAACTAGTTCAATCAGGCATTGGCTCAATTCGTAGGGTTGGCTGCCAGCCAACGCCGACCTCAGCAGGCGTTAAATCGCCATCACCAATCGGCCTGAAATCGCCCTCTTCAGGCGGTGCAGCCAACACATTTAGATCTACTTCGTTGCTATCGCCCACTATCGACTCACCCTGCCAGCGCAGCTGATAATAACGGCCATTCCACGGATCAATGCCGTAATCCTTGCTATTGCGGGCGATGAATAACAAATCGTATTCAAGGTCGGTGAGATCGGTGCCGGAGATGTTTCGTCGGCTAGCGTAGGAATAGGGCAAATAACACAACATGTTTTGCTGATGGGTTAGACATTTAAACGGACGCATTGCCAGGAAGTGATCGGAGAAAGACTGCTCGGAGAGAGTAAACTGATAGCCGTTATCTTTGCCCGGTGCGCTTATGGTTAATTCACCGATGACAATCAGCTGATTATCATCACTATCCAAAAAAACCGTATAACGGCTGTCAGCCTGCGCACAGGCGGTCAAACACAGTGCTGTCAGAAGGCCCATGCTAACAGCTCTGTGTTTAAATTTAATTAACGAGATAGCTTTCATAACTTAATCTCGACTCTGGATTTTAGTTTCTGCTGTCCTAGCTCACGGCCCGATTAAGCCGGTGGGAAATCAAATCTTCAACCACCGAAGGGTCAGCCAAGGTGCTAGTATCGCCGAGATTATCCAACTCATTAGCCGCAATTTTACGCAGAATACGCCGCATGATTTTACCGGAACGAGTCTTGGGTAGACCGGGTGCCCATTGCACCAAATCCGGTCTGGCGAAGGGTCCAATCTCAGCCGTCACGTTAGCCAGCAGCTCTTTGCGTAAATCTTCACTGGGGCTAGTACCCGTCATCAGGGTGACATACACATAAATGCCCTGCCCCTTCACATTATGGGGATAACCCACCACAGCCGCCTCAGCAACCTGCTCATGTAACACCATGGCGCTTTCGACTTCAGCCGTGCCCATGCGGTGACCCGATACATTCAGTACATCGTCAACACGCCCGGTGACCCAGAAATAGCCATCTTCGTCACGGCGGGCGCCGTCACCGGTAAAGTAATAGCCGGGGTAGGTGCTGAAATAGGTATCAATACAGCGTTGATGATCACCATAAACCGTGCGAATCTGACTCGGCCAGCTACTGCTGATCACCAGATTGCCCTGCGCTGCACCCTCAAGGATATTGCCATCGGCATCCATCAGCTCAGGTTTGATGCCAAAAAAGGGCCGTGTCGCCGATCCAGGCTTCAGGTCTGTGACTCCCGGCAGTGGCGCAATCATCACTGCACCGGTTTCCGTCTGCCACCAGGTATCAATAATCGGACAACGCTCTTCACCAACAACGCGGTAATACCACTCCCAGGCTTCGGGATTAATTGGTTCGCCAACCGTGGCCAGCAAGCGCAGCGAATCACGAGAAGTACAATTAACCATCTCATCGCCCTGCGCCATCAAGGCTCGAATCGCCGTTGGTGCGGTATAAAAACTGTTCACTTCGTGTTTATCGATCACTTCCCAGAAACGTGACGCATCGGGATAGGTTGGCACACCCTCAAACATCAGCGTGGTAGCGCCGTTACATAACGGGCCGTAAACGATATAGCTATGCCCGGTAATCCAGCCAACATCGGCCGAGCACCAGTACACTTCGCCATCGCGGTAATCAAAGAGATACTTGTGGGTCATCGCCGCCTGCAGCAGGTAACCTGCCGTGCTATGCACTACGCCCTTAGGTGTGCCTGTGGAGCCTGAGGTATAAAGAATAAACAGCGGATCTTCCGAGTCCATTAACTCATAGGGGCAATCGGCACTGGCCGCAGCGATGGCCTCCTGATAGCTGATATCACGGCCTTCAAGCCACTCGGTCTGCACACCCGTCCGTTTAAGCACCAGCACCGTATGTACGTTAGAACATTCGCCAATAATCTTGTCAACGTTAGCCTTCAAGGGCACGGTTTTACCACCACGAACAGCCTCATCCATGGTAATAACAGTCTGACAATCGGCATCAAGAATACGATCTTTCAGGGCTTCGGGGGAGAAACCGCCAAACACCACGGAGTGAATTGCACCGATGCGGGTACAGGCCAGCATCACCGCCGCCACTTCGGGCACCATGCCCATATAAATACAAACCCGATCGCCACGTTTTACGCCTCGTGCTTTTAACACGTTGGCCGCGCGGCAAACCTCATTGTGTAATTCGTTGTAGGTGATTTTTCGATCATCTTCGGGGTCATCGCCCTCCCAGATAATCGCTACTTGATCACCACGGCTTTGCAAATGTCGGTCCAGACAGTTGGCCGATACATTCAATTTGCCGTTAATAAACCAGCTTGCCTCACCTTTGGCAAAATCAGACTCACTGACTTTATCCCAGCTCTGATCCCAACTGAGCTCTTGAGAGGCCTGCTCACCCCAAAACTGATCGGGAGTGTTAATGGATGCTTGATACATGGATTCGTACAATTCAGGAGTGATATGTGCGCCATCTTGGGTTGCTTGAGGCACCGGATACACTTTTGAATCTGTCATTTGCATCACCTTTACGTCTAATATTTTTTCTAAAAAAGCGGGCCCAGAAGGCCCGCTTCACTAGCGTTTTTGCTGGAATAGTTTCGTTACCCGTAAAACTTACTTAGGCAGTTTGAAGGTCCATACAGAACCACCCTGGTTCAGATTTTTAACCAGTTTGGCAACTTCACCGCCCCACAGTGGCACCGCGCCACCCCAACCGGAAACAATCGTCACGTATTGTTCGCCATCCTGTTCCCAGGTGATTGGTGAGCTCACAACACCAGAACCGGTGTTGAATTTGTACAGCATTTCACCCGTTTCAGCGTGGAAAGCCATCAGGTAACCTTCAGGGTTGCCGGTGAATACCAGCTTGCCCGCAGTTGCCAGAACACCGCCCCATAAAGGCGCTTTGTTTTTGTATTCCCACTTCACTTTGCCGGTTTTTGGATCAATCGCTTTCAAAGAACCAATGTGGTCGTCAAAAATCGGTTTGATGGTGAAGCCCGCCCCCAAATAGGCAGCACCTTTTTTGTAATTAACAGGCTCGTTCCAGATATCCATGCCCCACTCGTTAGAAGGCACATAGAACAAACCGGTCTGCTGGCTAAAGGCCATTGGCATCCAGTTTTTTGCACCCAGGAAGGCTGGTACAGCAAATACGCTTGAACCTTTTTTCTGATCGAGAGGATTGCCAGGACGGTTCTCGTCTATGAAAAGAGGACGGCCATTCTTATCCAGACCTTTTGCCCAGCTAATCTGGCTCACAAAAGGCACGCCGCGGATAAATTTACCGTTGGTGCGATCCAGCACGTAGAAGAAACCGTTACGATCCGCTGTTGCAGCCGCCTTAATGGTTTTACCGTTTTCCTTATAATCAAAGGAAACCAGTTCGTTTACACCATCAAAATCCCAACCGTCGTGTGGCGTAGTCTGGAAGTGCCAGTCGATTTTGCCGGTATCAGGGTCAATCGCAACACGTGATGCACTGTACAGGTTGTCGCCAGGACGCAAATGCGAGTTCCACGGTGCAGGGTTACCAGTACCCATAAAGATACGATCGGTATCTGGATCATAAGTGCCTCCTAACCATGTTGCCGCACCGCCTGCTTTCCACATATCGCCTGGCCAGGTTTTGTTAGCTGCACCACCAGTAATACCGTTTTCCTTGCCATTCAAGTAACCCATATGGCCTTCAACAGTTGGACGTGTCCAGATCAGTTCACCTGTTTTTGCATCACGCGCTTCAACTTTACCGACAATACCGAACTCGCCACCGGAAACACCGGTCACAACCATGTCTTTAACAATCAAAGGGGCTGCGGTGTAGGAATAACCCGCTTGATAATCACCCAGTTTCTTCTTCCACACTGGTTTACCGGTTTTAATATCCAGCGCCACCAGCTTGGCATCCAAGGTGCCGAAGATAACCAGTTCACCAAATAATGCTGCGCCACGGTTGATCACATCGCAGCAGGGCATAATGCCATCGGGCAAACGTGCATCGTACTGCCACAGCTCTTCACCCGTACGTACATCAACTGCATAAATACGTGAATAGGACGCGGTCACATACATCACACCATCTTTTACCAAGGGCTGTGATTCCTGACCACGCTGCTTCTCACCACCGAATGAAAATGCCCATATCGGTGACAGCGATTTCACGGTATCGACATTAACCGCATCCAAAGGACTATAACGCTGTCCTTTTGGCCCCAAGCCATAACTGACAACATCGCCGGTGGTTTTCTGATCATTCAACACATCTTTTTCAGTAACCTTGGCTGATACCGGCGACGCCAGCACAGCCATGGTAATGGCTGTCACAATGGTCGTGGCAAACACCCCACCCGTTTTATGTAATTTACTGCTCATGCGATCTCTCCTTTTAGCGTTATTTGATGGATCAGCACAAGGGAGCTTATTACGCTTTCCCCCGTTGTAATCTCACCTGCCTCTACAACTCGTTTTACGCCCACTAACCGTTTATAAGGGCACATCCTGTTTTGGTTGCGACCCAGAATTTAGTATCTACCGCTCGACGACCAGCAACAATGAAACTAGCGAACAGTATTTCTCATCCATTAGTAGTAAATTTGGAGTAGATTTCGCCTACTGCCGAGCCACATAAAATGAGCGCAGACTATGCAGAACAAGGATTTCAGAGCAGTTCAGAGGTAAAAACAGTTATCGGATTAAATTTGATTAAAATCAAGAGGCTTGAGATGGAGAAAGAGGTGTTCCGAGCAGCGCGCTATTCGCTGTAAAGCGCCGGGATTTGATAACCAAGCCCCTGTTTTTGAAACAGGTTCCTCATGTCTTCAGCCTTAACTGCCTGTTCAATCACCGCTTCCACAGCATAGGCCAGCTGACGGTTAGTGTGTTTGACGGCCAATCCGATATCCCACTTTCTTTTGACGAATATTTCCAGACCATCGTCGTCGATATCATACTGACTAGCCCGCTCACCCAACCCCCATTCGATTTGGCTGCGCATGCCTGCGACAGCCGCAAGATCATCTGAATCAAAGGCATCCAGCGCCGCAAACACATTAGGGTAGTGAAGCACGTTATTACGAAGCCGTCCGGCATAGGCCCCGCTGAGGTAAATATCAGGTAGGCTGTCGATTTCGACACCCACTTTTTGGTATTGGAAAATAGCCAGGTTACGCACCTCACCCACCTTTTCCAAATCTCTGGCCAGCACCCATTGTTCCTGATGGTAAGGGCCAAACATCACCACATTGTCGTGTTTAGGGGCTCCGTAACCATCGATTGCGTAAGAAAATTCGCGATCATAGGGCACCCGCATCATCAGATCGGCAACACGTTTGTCCAGATAGTGACCTTTCCAGACCGCGTTACGCAGATCATCTTCAAGCGTTTCGTCGGCGGTCAGCCAAAACCAGTGCGCTTCCACATTAAGCTTGGCGGCAATAATTTTTCCCAACTCAACATCAATGCCCGACGGCTGCTGTTTATCATCAAGATAAGAGTAGGGCGGAAAATCTCGATAAACCGCGATTTCCAAATACCCAGACTCTGTCACCTCATCCAGGGTTCGTGCCTGGCAAGGCAAGCTCAGACAGGCATAGAGAACAATCAGCAAATAACACAGTTTAGTGCGCACCATTTATTCTTCGTAAATCCGCGAATCAAGGTAAGTACGAATAGACCACATCGCTTCCTGACTCAGCGTGCCCTCAAAGGGAGGCATATATACGCGGCCATCAATCACCGCACCATGACGAATGCGAGTAATAAACCACTGATCCGACTCTGCCGTATCAACCCACTCAAACTCATCATTTAGCTTACGCAAATCTGGCGTCATGCCACCGGAAACCGCCTCCAGACCATGGCAACGGGCACAGTTCTGAGTGTAGGCCGAAGTACCAATTTCCAGCGCCTGCGCATTACCTCGATAGGGGTTTTCTTCAAGCCACTCTTTCAGGGGCTCAAGACCCTCAGTATCAACAGGCTGCGGCGTCACATCGCCATGGGCAAAAAGGTTGCCTGTCATAAACAGCGTCCCACATAACAGGAGACTTTGAATTTTTGCTACTTTTGATAATTTCATGATGGTGCACCTCATTATTCCACTCTGGCAATCCAGCCCTATGCAACCTAATCCGTTTCAAGCCGACCAGAAAGAGTCGGTTGCCACTTGGTCCTTACCCCATAGATTAACGCTCGACCAAACATTCACAATACTGCTTTGGTACAACAATAAGCCCATCATTAGCAGCAAAGCGCATCAATTAATTGTACTGAATAACAAAGAATACCGGTCTCAATAGCGCCCTCTATTAGACTTTAGGTGTAATTTTATGATGCCTTTTACTTATTGTTGCTATGCCTTTATGGCTCTACCATGATCATAGGGTGCAATACGTTGTATCAGTGTTGTGTGAGATTTTAACCTTAAGCACTTATTTGAAAGTAAGTGCCAGAATAGACCCGTTAACTATTCGCTTCACCCTCACTTCGCGCACTCAAACGCTTTGGAGCCAACATCTAAATGCAATCAGTGAAAACCAGCCTTCGTTTCTTTGTTGCTCTGATGACACTGTTATCGGTCTCACTGTTGCCAGCGCCCCTGGCAAGCGCACAAACAAGTGAAACGCTTAATATCCCCATCCTGTATTTAAAACAAAGCATTACACGTCCACCGGTACTATCAAACATCCAGCCTCCGGCTGAAGACAGTGGACTCAAAGGTGCCGAGGTGGCAATTGCCGACAGCAATACTACCGGCCGCTTCCTCAATCATCAGTATTCATTACAGTATGTCAGCAGAAAAAATGCCTCCGCAGCCCTGCAACAAGCCCAACAATGGCTGAAACAGGGCAACCGGTTAATACTGGCAGACCTGCCCTCCGCCACATTGCGCAAGCTGGTGGCGGCACCCGGCATCAAGGGCCAAGCTATTGTATTCAACGTATCATCCAAGGACGACAAAT
>Ga0209396_1006106_pt1 | contig 11171 bp, 11 predicted proteins | sample GOMGulsemesocosm_6_FD_184638 | JGI IMG/M metagenome (GOLD analysis project Ga0209396, IMG submission 184638) | Methane-oxidizing microbial communities from mesocosms in the Gulf of Mexico - GOM8C Gulf of Mexico (SPAdes) (version 2) | ecosystem: Environmental > Aquatic > Marine > Cold seeps... | reverse complement strand
ACAGATAAACATTCAAATACCGTTGGTTTCTGAAATTTACGCCCTACCCCTGCATTGGCAATTTGCGCTTCATCCATCTTCAATAAATTAAGCTTTGAACCTAACCAGACTTGCCCAGTATCAGGCTTGGTTTTACCGGTGATAATATCCATCATGGTGGTTTTACCCGCACCATTGGGGCCGATGATGCAACGTAACTCACCTTCTTTAATGTATAAATTCAGATCGTTAATCGCTTTAAAACCATCAAAAGACACGGATACGCCTTCTAAATACAACAGAATATTATGGCGGGTATCAATCAGTGGATTATGCGGCGGTTTCAAAAATTCAAATACCTGATCACGGCGCGCAAACTGACTGACATTATCGCGAAACTGTTTGGCTAACGGCGCAGTAAACCCCTGATCATGCTCTTGTGGACTAGCTGCGATCTGCTGGTCAGTAAATTGTGAAGTTAATACCGATGCGCTATCCACCTGGCCATCCAATTGCTTAAGATCACTCATGAGATACTCTCCTTGGTCGCCAAGTGTTTGTTACGGTCTGACTTCTTATTGCTAGATAGGTCAGTAAACCAACCTGTCACCCCTTTTGGTAAAAACAACGTCGCTAAGACAAACAAACTACCGAGGGCAAATAACCATACTTCCGGCAACTCAACCGTGAACCAACTTTTGGCATAATTAATTAATAACGCACCAATGATGGCCCCAAATAAAGTAGCGCGACCGCCAAGAGCTACCCAGACCACAATCTCAATCGAGTTAAGCGGTGAGAACTCCCCTGGATTAATGATACCGACTTGCGGCACATATAAAGCACCCGCAATCCCCGCGAGCATGGCTGATAAAATAAAGATCCCCAGTTTAAAATTAGCCACGTTATAACCAATAAAACGTACTCTAGGTTCAGCATCACGTATGGCTACGGCCACTTTGCCTAACCGACTTGAAACCACTTTACGACAAGTCAGGTAGCCCAAAATCAACGCCACCACCGATGCCATAAACAAGCCCACCTTGGTGGTGTCTGCTTGCAAACTAAAACCAAGAATATCTTTAAAATCGGTCAAACCGTTGTTACCGCCGAACCCCATTTCATTACGGAAAAATGCCAACATTAGGGCAAACGTTAAGGCTTGAGTCATAATCGACAAATAGACCCCAGACACACGCGCTCGAAATGACAAGAAACCAAATACCAAAGCCAGTGCTGCAGGTACTAATACCACCATCAAACAAGCAAACCAGAACATGTCAAAACCTTGCCAAAACCACGGCAGTTCTTGCCAATCTAAGAACACCATAAAGTCAGGTAACTCAGGATGACCATATACACCGCGATCGCCGATTTGGCGCATCAGGTACATGCCCATGGCATAACCACCTAAAGCAAAAAATGCCCCATGACCTAAGGTTAAAATACCTAAGTAACCCCATACTAAATCCACTGACATTGCCAATAACGCATAAGTTAAATATTTACCTAACAAGGTAATAGTGTACGTTTCGATATGTAAGAAATGACCTTGCGGTACCAGTAAATTAAGTGCAGGCACCAAAATTAACAGCGTCGTCAGTAGCAGCATTAATAGCTGCCCACCTCGGTCTGTATCTAACATTGAGTTAGCGAATAGCTTGTTTAACATGGGTTATTCCTCGGCCGCACGACCACGTTGTGGAAAGAGTCCACGCGGGCGTTTTTGAATAAATAGGATAATGAATACCAATACGATGATCTTAGCGAGTACCGCACCTGCCCAAGGTTCTAACAGCTTGTTAAATAAACCTAAACTTAAACCAGCAACCAAGGTACCCCACAGATTACCAACCCCACCAAATACCACGACCATAAACGAATCAATAATATAGCTCTGGCCCATATTCGGTCCAACATTGGTTAATTGCGACAAGGCAACACCAGCAATACCAGCGACCCCCGCACCTAAACCAAAGGTCATAGCATCAACCCATTCCGAACGTACACCCATTGCCCGGGCCATCGAACGATTTTGTGATACCGCACGTACTTGTAAACCCAGTGGGGTTTTCTTTAATACAAAAATAAGTGCACAGAACACTAATAAACAGAAAATAATGATATAGAGGCGATTATAAGTCAGCGCCAACATGGGATTAAACTCCAACATGCCGCTCATCCAATCGGGGGTCGAAACCGAACGATTCAATGGCGAGAACACACTACGTACCGCTTGCTGCAAGATAAGGCTGATACCAAAGGTCGCCAATAAGGTTTCTAATGGGCGGCCATAGAGAAAGCGGATCACCCCACGCTCAATGGCAATTCCCACTAAACCAGAAACAATAAACGCAGCCGGGATCGACAGCACTAACGATAAGCCAATATTGTCCGGCATTAATTGCTGCATCACGTAAGTGGTATAAGCGCCGAGCATAATCAACTCACCGTGCGCCATATTGATCACCCCCATTACACCAAAGGTAATCGCCAGCCCCAGACCCGCTAACGCTAATACTGAACCGAGACTCAGGCCAAAATACAAGGTTTCAAGGGTTGAATAAATCTGCTGACTTTGCGCGTAGTTGTCTAAGCCTCGCTGCGCAGCCTGGCGTAAATCATCATCGGTAGTGGTATTGACGATATTATCCAGTGCACTAAACGCGGTCGGTTCTATCGAATCTGCTAATAAATTAACAGCCGTTAACAATTCAGTTTTATCTTTCGACGTCGCTGCAGTGCCGATAGCTAACGCTAGCTTTAACAAGGTTTGGTTATTCTCAATATCTTCGACAGCTAAGCGTTGACGTAATAAGGCTTGGATAACAGGATCTACATTGCCTAATAAACGCTGTATTGCTTGTTGACGTAATTCTGCATCACTGGATGTCAGATCTAGCTGGGCAATACCTAAACGGATGCTTTTACGCAGTTTGTTATTGAGGGATACTTTTTTGAAATCACGCTTTTTGGCAATCACCAACGTTTCGATATCTGCTACCGTTTGCTTATCTGCATCAACAACAAAGGTAGAGGTTAATTTTATCGCTGGTTGACCTGTCGCATGATCGTGAATAAGGAATAAGGTCTTTTGTTTTTTATGATAAAACACCCGACCTGAAATTAAATCGGTTAATAGCTGTTTAGCCTGAGTGGGGCCTGGATATGCAGTCTGGCTTAACCAATTTACCGCCACAATTTTATTATCAAAGCTGCGCTGAGACAGTTGTTTTTCAACGTCTGAAAATGAATTTACTGCCACAGCAGCCCAACTGTTATTAATACTGCCCACTGATAATAACAATATCAATGCAGTGAATAATAAGGTCGATGATGGCGATAATATACCGGCATATTTGTTCATAACTTTCCCTGTTATTAAGGATAACTGAGCAGCAGGGTAGCCAATGCACATCATCAGCCCCCTGAGTTAACGATTAATCAGTACTTACTGAGACGAGCCTGTACATTTACCTATCGTCACGTTAAAACTACCGCACGATAATGGTGCTAACCAACTTGAATACAGTGGTTTAGAACTTGGTAGGTAATCAGACCAAGCATCACCAGCAACAACACCTGTGGTTTCCCACACCGTTTCAAATTGGCCATCATCTTGAATTTCACCCAATAATACTGGTTTAGTAATGTGGTGATTTGGCATCATAGTCGCGTAACCACCGGTTAAGTTAGGTACTGTGACCCCAATGATCGCATCTTGGACTGCACTCGCATCTGTTGTTCCAGCTTTCTCAACCGCTTTCGCCCACATCTTAAAGCCGATGTAACTTGCTTCCATTGGATCATTGGTTACACGCTCTTCATCTTTAGTAAACGCCTGCCATTTCTCAATGAATTCGTCATTGGCTTGGGTTTCAACACTCATGAAATAGTTCCATGCCGCCAAATGACCCACTAAGGCCGAGGTATCCATGCCTGATAGCTCTTCTTCACCCACCGAGAATGCAACCACAGGAATATCTTCTGAAGATACACCTTGTGAACCTAATTCTTTATAGAAGGGAACATTGGCGTCGCCATTAATGGTCGAGACCACTGCGGTTTTCTTGCCTTTAGCGCCGAATTTCTTGATATCAGCAACAATAGACTGCCAATCCGAATGGCCAAATGGGGTGTAATTAACCATAACATCGCTGTCGGCTACGCCTTTAGATTTAAGATATGCAGCTAAGATCTTGTTGGTGGTACGTGGATAAACATAATCGGTACCCGCCAATACCCAGCGCTTCACATCCATTTCATTCATCAGGTAATCAACAGCAGGGATCGCTTGCTGATTTGGCGCCGCACCGGTATAAAATACATTTTTAGACGACTCTTCACCTTCGTACTGCACCGGGTAAAATAACAAGCTATCGAGTTCTTCAAATACAGGTAACATAGATTTACGCGATACCGATGTCCAACCACCAAATACCACATCTACTTTTTCTTTCTCAATTAACTCACGCGCTTTTTCGGCAAACAGTGGCCAGTTTGAGGCAGGATCAACAACCACGGCTTCAAGCTTTTTACCTAATATACCGCCTTGTTTATTCTGCTCTTCAATCATCATTAAGATGGTATCTTTTAGTGTGGTTTCACTGATCGCCATCGTGCCAGAGAGTGAGTGCAATACGCCGACTTTAATACTGTCTTCTGCTGCAATTGCACTAAATGAAGCCATGCCCAATGCAAGAGCGACAGTGGCGGCTAGGTGAGAAAATTTAGATTTGTTAAGTGTAAACATGATTTAACTTCCTTATTATGAACCTAACTCTAAATAGGCAATGGTTATGCCACTTCATAATCAGGTAAAAACAAAAAAGTTAAACACACAATTAAAACAACAACTTAAAACTAACCTTGAAGTTATAAAATAAAATAAACCTCAATATAATGTCAGCTTTTGGTGCAGATGCATTTATTCATGCACCACTAAAGGGATAGTTACAATCTAAAGCTAACTAGCTCTCCAGCATGCCCTTATCAACAATGAAATCAATAATCTGTTGCAAACCTACCTGCTTTTTCATATTAGCAAATACGTACGGTTTATCTCCCCGCATACGCTTAGTATCTTGCTCCATCACTGCGAGTGACGCTCCAACATAAGGCGCTAAATCAATCTTGTTAATCACTAATAGATCGGAACGGGTAATACCAGGACCACCTTTACGCGGGATCTTTTCACCTTCAGCAACGTCAATAACATAAATGGTTAAGTCGGCGAGCTCTGGACTAAACGTGGCACTTAAATTATCACCGCCACTTTCGACAAATACTACATCGAGGGTTTTATGCAGCTTGGCTAATTCCTCAACCGCAGCCAAGTTCATTGAGGCATCTTCACGAATAGCGGTATGTGGGCAACCGCCCGTTTCAACACCGATAATACGGTCAGCATCCAGTGCGCCAGCACGGGTTAAGATCTTCGCGTCTTCTTGGGTATAAATATCATTGGTAACAACCGCGATGTTATAAGTATCGCGAATACTTTTACACAATACTTCTAATAACGCCGTTTTACCTGAGCCTACAGGGCCGCCAACGCCGATGCGTAATGGCTGTTTAAATTCTGTCATTGTTTAAAATCCTTATGAGCGAAATAATCGCGTATATTGATGTTCATGTCGGCAGCTCGCCATCACCTGCGCGGGCGTAAAGCTACCAATGTCTTTATCGTCTGTTGCTAATGCTTGTTGCACAGCGGCAGGAATCAAGACTGCTAATTTCATTAATAATTGCTGGCCATCACTTTGCCCTAACGGCACTAACTTAATGCCAACCACGATATTATTTTCTAACCAACTCCAGAGATAACCCCCCAAGGCTTTCTCCAACGGAATAGTCCATTGATTAATCGCTAACGCAAATGCTGCAAGCTGGGTGGTTTCAACCATCTTGACCAGTGCACTATCGTCCAATGATATGCCTAACCTTGGTAATAATCGCACAAAGGCCAGACCACGCTGGCGCTCTTCTAAACGCATCTCTTTGGTTTCTCGACTCGCGGCTAAATAATCACACCAACCTTGTGCTTGCAGATAATCATGATTAACCAAGCAGTCCTGTAAGCGAATAAGAATGGGCAACTCAAGACAGGCTAAACTTTCGGACATTTGCCCTGCTAACCAATTTTCTAGGGTAGCAACATTCGTCACCCAACCTTTCTCTATGGCCCACTCCAGCCCTTGCGAGTAGGTAAACCCGCCCACCGGAAGCGATGGACTAATCAACTGATATAGTTTTAATTCAGCTAACATATTGTCCATGCTGATCTCCTATTGGTTAAATCGCCGATTTATGCGCGTGATCATGACAATGCGGATGCACATACTCTTCTTCACTACCATGCGAGTGTCCACCAGTCGTACCGCCATAGGCACCCGGTTCAGGTTGAAATGCGGCATCTTCAACTGTCACGACGAAACCCAGACCAATCAACATGTCATCGAGTACATGGTCGTGCAAGAATCGGCACCAACCCGCTTCAACCTGTAATGGCACATGACGATTACCTAAGTGATAGCAACCCCGAGCAAACAAAGTTGGTTCGTCACAACGAGCTGTTGATATCCGTTCTTTAGCCGCAATGACTTGCACGACGAAATCATCGTCAGAGGTTAATTGCGAGCCATGTTCTAACAGCAGACCTCGCGGTAAAAACAACCCCGCATCACGACCATCTTCAAGCTGCACTTTAAGCCGACTTTTGGTGCGCTGTAACATGGTCAAACACACATAAGCATCTACATTATGAGTTGCTACGGTTAGTATTTTCGTTAACTTGATCATTTTAAGCCCCTAACAAAGCAACTAACACAGCGCTTACACCCAGTGATGGGCTAAGCCATTTAGCACTCACTTGACGGCCTACTATCGCCCCCAAGGTTAATAACCCCGTCGCACTCACGAGCATACCCGGTACAAACTGCACTAAGTCAGCGGCAGACGCTTCAGCGCCATGGGCCCAACCATGAAACAACACCATGACAACCGCAGCACAGGATAACAAATTAACCTTGCTCGCCACTTGCTGGCTTTGCTTCCAAACTGCAATAGCGACAATAAATACCGATGCTAAGATTAAGCTTTCTAATCCTGTCATCACGCCCGTCAACGCACCAAAACCGGTGCCGATTAACATAGTCAATAAGGCCCCGAAAATAATGCTCACTTGCTTGCCTTGCATCTGCGCCGCTAAAAAGCCAACACCCAACAGCATAACCAGATGATCAACACCTGTTAGCGGATGCAGTAAACCATCGATAAACGTCCCAGCCAGCATATTTTCAGTACCGGTATGGGCAAATGCAGAACTTGAAAATACCGTAGTTGATAGTGTTGCTAGGCTGATGGTTTTTTTTGATGATAAAAACTTAAACATTCGACTTTCCTTAAATAATTTACAAAATTTATACTGGTTAATATGGACAATAACTATTTACAATCGCGAGGCGTTAAAACAGAAAATAACGCTGCGCCATAGGCAAGACAGATAGCGGTTCACATACCAAAGGCACCCCATCGGCTTTAACCACATAGGTTTGTGAATCCAATTCGATGTTCGGGGTATAGCTGTTATGAACCATGTCTTTTTTACGAATATGTCGACAGTTTTTCACTTCACCGATTAAGTGAGTTAGCTTTAATTTTTCAGGTATACCCGCAGCTATCGCAGCTTGTGATAAAAACGTCATTGATGTAGCAGCTCGCGTCTTTCCCGTAGCTGCATACATAGGACGATAATGCACAGGCTGTGGCGTAGGTATCGCACCATTAGGATCGCCCATTGGTGCATAGGCCACTAAGCCACCTTTAATCACAGTGTCAGGTTTAACCCCAAAAAAAGCCGGATCCCACAATACTAAATCAGCCAATTTCCCCACTTCAATAGACCCCACTTCATGACTAATGCCATGGGCAATCGCCGGATTGATGGTGTACTTGGCAATGTAACGCTTTAAGCGATTGTTATCGGCAAACTCATCATCACCTTCTAAAGGACCACGTTGTATTTTCATCTTGTGGGCACACTGCCAAGTTCGCATGACGACCTCTGCAACACGTCCCATCGCTTGCGAGTCCGAACTCATTACTGAGATAGCGCCAAGATCATGGAGAATATCTTCTGCAGCAATGGTTTCACGACGAATACGCGACTCTGCAAAAGCCACATCTTCCGCAATTGCCGGATCTAAGTGATGGCACACCATTAACATATCAAGATGCTCGTCAATGGTATTCACGGTATACGGCATTGTCGGATTGGTGGATGCCGGTATAATATTTGGCTCGCCAACAGATTTAATCACATCAGGCGCGTGACCACCGCCAGCACCTTCGGTATGAAAAACATGGATAACACGATCGCCAATTGCCTCACAGGTGGCTTCATAAAATCCGCCCTCGTTCAAGGTGTCAGAGTGAATAGCAACTTGCACATCCATTTCATCAGCCACATTTAAGCAGTTATTAATTGCTGCAGGCGTTGCACCCCAGTCTTCATGAATTTTAAGACCAATCACACCCGCTTCAATCTGTTCCCTGATCGCCTCAGGCACACTCACCGTACCCTTGCCTAACAAGCCGACATTAATAGGTAATTCATCTGCAGCTTCTAACATCCGATGCACATTCCAAATACCCGGTGTTACTGTGGTCGCTGTTGAGCCTGCTACGGGACCAGTGCCACCACCGATGAATGTTGTGGTGCCAGCCGATAACGCTTCTTCGACTTGCTGAGGGCAAATAAAGTGCACGTGGGTATCAATCGCACCGGCAGTAATAATGCGTCCTTCCCCGGCAATCGCCTCTGTTGCAGCGCCAATCACAATATCAACATTAGGCTGTACATCGGGATTACCGGCTTTACCAATACCGACGATCCGTCCCGCTTTAATACCGATATCGGCTTTAATGATGCCCCAATAATCGAGGATCAAGGCATTGGTGATCACCGCATCAACGCAGTCTTCACTGAGTTTTTGACCCTGTCCCATGCCATCGCGGATCACCTTGCCACCACCAAATTTAACTTCTTCGCCATAGGTGATTAAATCGGCTTCGACTTTTAACATTAATTCGGTGTCTGCTAAGCGAATGCGGTCACCAGTCGTCGGACCAAACATGTCGGCATAAGCCTGTCTTGAAATTTTAGCCATTTGTTACTCCTCAAGTTTTCCCATGACCTTGCCATCAAAGCCATAAATAATACGCTCACCAGAAAACGCCACGAGTTCAATGGTGCGCATTTGCCCCGGTTCAAATCTCACCGCCATACCCGCTGGAATATCCAACCGAAAACCATAAGCTTGGTCACGGTCAAAAGACAGGAATTCGTTTACTTCAAAAAAATGATAATGTGAACCAACTTGAATAGGCCGGTCACCTAAATTTGCTACCCGCAATGTGCGTGATTCATAACCTTGATTAAGTTCAATATCACCTAACGATACGGTGACTAATACTTCCCCTGGGATCATGCTTTTACCCTCAGATGATAGGTTCGTGAACTGACACTAATTTAGTACCGTCTGGAAACGTACATTCAATTTGCACGTTATCCACCATCTCAGGGATCCCATCCATCACTTGTTCTGAGGTTAAGATCGTACGCCCGTAATTCATCAAGTCCGCGACTGTACGCCCGTCCCTAGCCCCTTCCATTAATGCACAACTAATCAGTGCCACCGCTTCTGGATAATTCAACTTTAACCCTCTTGCTAACCGGCGCTCGGCAACTAAACCTGCCGTAAACAGCATTAACTTATCTTTTTCTCTCGGTGTCAGTTTCATAACAACTCCTTCAATATTTCAAACTGTCGCGTTAACGTAATCATTACTATCATTGCTCATGTGTGCCAGATCCGCGGAACATCAGGGATAACCCCCAGCCAATGCTCTCGCACGATTGACCACACTCGCACAAAGCTCGCCATCATAGGTTCCGTCTGTCGCCCTAATGCCCGCACAACCAAGAGACCATCCAATTCAGTTGCACCTAATAGCACTTCATCACCAAAGCGAATTTGCTGGGTATCTATCACCGCATTAATTTTCGCCGCTAAGATATTGTCAGCAGGACTAATGTATAAACTGCCCATCATCGGATAACCGTTTAATGAGGCGCTTTGCTGTAGTTGTAATTGATCTTGTAGACGTAAGTTTTCCACCAACAATAATTTGTCATCACGGAAGATACGAGTTTGACCTTTAAGCTGACCGTGGATGAAGTTTTCATCCAGAGCAGGACGACCAAAACATTGCATCTCCCAGCCAATAAAACGCGCATTACCAGTGAGTTTTACTTCTGTCAGTAGTTGGCAATTAGCCCCAGGGAAATAGATATTTTCCATTGGCAACCATTCTAGAAAAGCACCGTTATCGGCGGATAAATGCTGAGATTGCCAAGCAAGATCGCCATTGCTGCGATAAAATTTAGTCGCACCTGGGGTCGTCAACAAAGTATGAGCGTTAGCTTCTGCTGTCACAAAGACGCTCAGTTGGTCACCTCCGACGACGCCACCTGGTGGGTGCAGTAAATAGGTATGGCAGGTATTACCTTCCGGGAAAAATGTTTTCTGAACTGTTAAAGGACCAAGTTGCTGACGTTCAAGTAACCGTGTTTTGTCACGTTTTACGCCATACTTTAAGTGAATTTCAGCTCGCCAGCCCTGATGGTTTTGAGGTCGAGAGTAGCTCACTCGCGCAGGTATATTCATTCGGTTTAATAAGCCTATATGTGTATTGAATAAAAAATTCAAAATTCATTTCACAACATAATAAAAGCAACAACGATATCTAAACGCGACTGATGATCAGGAAAATTAAATGACGCTAATAAAAGCTGAGTGACAGGTACTCAAGCACAACGTATTTAGTGATTTTCAATAGTGAAAAATACAGATATATGTCAGGATTTATTACGTAAATGAAAGAGGGGTAAAAATAGCTTTAGAAATACACGTCAAAAAATAAAGGTGCGTCATCGATGACACAAAATAGTTAAATTTTGAATACGGGTAATGTCATAAAGTTATAAAAATTCAGATACGGGGATACAAAAACAATCTAGGTGTTTATTAGCGGAATAACCGACCAAAATAACGCACAATTAAAGAGTGGCTAGAGCACTCAAGTAATCGATTAATTGTTTTCATTTTATATAAATCCTGTAATAAACA
>Ga0209396_1006092_pt1 | contig 11186 bp, 8 predicted proteins | sample GOMGulsemesocosm_6_FD_184638 | JGI IMG/M metagenome (GOLD analysis project Ga0209396, IMG submission 184638) | Methane-oxidizing microbial communities from mesocosms in the Gulf of Mexico - GOM8C Gulf of Mexico (SPAdes) (version 2) | ecosystem: Environmental > Aquatic > Marine > Cold seeps... | reverse complement strand
ATGGCCGAATAACTCACTCTCTGCAATTGATTCAGGCAAGGCCGCACAGTTGATATAAACCAGCGGCTGATCATCTCGATTAGACTTGCTGTGGATAGTACGGGCTACCAGCTCTTTACCCACCCCAGTTGGCCCTAACACCAAAACACTAAGATCAGAATGTGCCACTACATCAATCTCTTGTTTCAACTGATTAATAACGTAACTTTCGCCAATTAGCTCACCCCCATCTTTCTTTAAGGCTTCTTTCACCAAATCTTGCGCTAGCTGGGTTTTATTGGTCGCTTTATTCTCTAAGTTTTCAATTAAAAGCACGGCCTGTAAAGTTGCGGCAGCCATTACTGAAAACGTCGCCATTGTTTGATCATCAACCTCATCAAACATGCTGGGAGTTAAGCCATCTAGCGTTAATATACCTATAATCTGGTTATCAACCCTTAACGTGCAGCCCATACAGGCATGCACCTCTAACTTACCTTCAAAACCTTCAATATAACCATCATAGGGATCAGGCAAGGAAGAATCAGAAGGAAATCGAGTCGGTTCATTGGATGCAAGGATACTTGCAAATCTTGGGTGGTCAGCCGGATCTAACGGCCTACCTAATATTTCGCAACTTAGGCCATTAACTGCAAGAGGCGTTAAAAGGCCCTCGTCATATTTTAATAAAGCAGAAGCATCACAATCGACCACTTTACTCACAGAAGTAAGTAATCGCTGATAGCGGTCCACTTCACTGAGGTTTTTACTTAAATCTAATGCAATTTCAAATAAAGCATTGAGCATAATGTTAACTTACCAAAATTACTGAATTAAAATAGTTTCCGGCATTAAGAAATAGAGCTCATAAACCTGAGCCCTCAAAGAGGGCTTATCACTTGCTAAGTGATAAACACTATCTAAGTCCATGCCCTGACATCCCTTTTTATCTACTTTAATGACTTACTCAATACTGAGTGACTTTAAGAGGTGAGTTAGCGCTTCAGTCTGTTCAAGCAAGAAGAAATTATCGTTTAGGGATATTCAACTGAAAGTCCATCCCTCTTTGTCGCGCTTTTTCAAAAATTTGTCAGTGCAAAACACGACCTTCTATCGGCCTGCGGGCTTGCGATGACGTTGCCCCCTCACCTTCAATTTCAGGCAATTTATCCACTCACTGATGCGTAAGAACTTATTCGCAGGCTATTTAGTAGGCTCAAATATAAACAATGCGCCAACCTAATTAATGCACACTTAATTACACCCCTGACATCCAACCCTGAACATCAATCAATCGCCTTTAAAGCGCTTTGAAAATAATGACACTAGTCAGTCTGTGACTAAAGTCTGATAAGCCATTTTTATGATTTAGGGCAAGCTAACAACAAACTTAGTTAACCTATTACGAGTGGAAAAGTGAAGTGGAATTAGATAGATTTCTGACACAAAAAAAGGCCACCTTAAAAAGGCAGCCTTTATAAAAAACGCGTTAAAATTTATTTGAGCTGAGCTTTAATCACATCCGCTAACAAGGCAATGGACTGGTCCAGTTTAGATTCTGGTACACGGGCAAAGCTCAAACGGATATTACTATCGTATTGTTCGCTATTGTTCGGGTAAAAAGGCATACCAGGGAGTATCAATACCTTTTGCTCTAGCGCATCGGCCAATACCTTTTTAGAAGACACCCCTTCAGGTAAGGTCAACCAAACAAACATACCTCCGGCTGGCTTCTCGAATTGCACCAAATCACCTAGATATTTATCCAAAGCTAACATCATGGTATCGCGCTTAGCTTTATAGACAGCTTGCAGTTTTAGTAAATGCGCTGGGAAGTCACCCGTCGCTAAATAACTCGCAATTAAGTTTTGTCCCAAACGGTTTGTATGCAGATCAGTCGCTTGCTTAAGCTTCACCAAGTAAGGCGCTATTTCAGTACAAGAGACGAGATAACCCGTTCTCAAACCCGGCCACAATACTTTTGAATAGCTACCCATATAGATCCAAGGAGCTGTTTTAAGTAAGCTTGAGATAGGTGTTCTATCCACTTCTTCAAAACACAAATCACGGTAAGGATCATCTTCTAAAAGAAGGACGTCCTTTTCATCCAATAGCGCAGCAATTTCCTGACGTCGTTTAAGGCTATAACAATGACCCGCAGGATTTTGAAAATTTGGAATTAAATAAACCGCTTTAGGCTGATGCTTGTCTATTAACTCACGCATAACAGAGACAGACATACCCTCATCATCAGAGGCAACGTCTTGAATTTTAGCGCCTTGCAATTTAAACACTTGAATCGCAGCAAGATAAGTCGGTTGTTCCGTTAATATCATGGAGTCACTATCTAAAATCAGGCGACTAACAATATCCAGCCCCTGCTGTGAACCATTGGTAATTAACGTTTGATCGATACTAGCCTGTACACCACGCTCAGCAACCGTGACAACAACTTGCTCACGCAATGCCATTTCACCTTCACTAGGGCCATATTGACGACTATCCGCCACATCAGCCATGTCAGGATAATCAGGCATATATGCCTCATCAGGCAAACCACCCGCAAAAGATAAAATATCGGGCTGCTGACTGTAATGTAAAAGCTCACGAACAAGTGAACCTTCCATTTGCTGAGAATTTTCGGTTAACAACTGAGACAACTTCATTTAAACATTCCTGACACAGATTCTAATTTGGCAAAATATTAGCAAGCCCAGTAAAAACGTATAGAGACAGGCTAATCAAATGCTAAGCATACAGATTTAAAAAAAACATTTTATACAGGATAAAACCAGACAGAGAAAGACCTGATCACGCTTTCACAAAAGTTTTGTGAACTTCCCTGTAAATTAAGATTTCAAGGAATCAGATTAAAATCACATAAATCCCAAACCTTATATTGGTCATACCAATATAAGTGTTAAATATAAATAATAATGCGTTTGACAAGCCATTTTTCAGCAAGTAGCTTGGATTTTAACAAGTAAAACAAATTGGTCTGACCAAAGTGAGATAGAAATGCAATATCTGGAATTCTTAAGCCAAGTAAAAGCCCTATGCCCTTCAAATAACATAATAGAAGACCCTTTACGCACACTTGCTTACGGTACAGATGCCAGCTTTTATCGACTTATTCCTAAGGCTGTTATCAAAGTAGATAACCTCAAAGAAGTCACTCATATCATCAGGACAGCTCATCAGTTTTCAGTGCCTATCACTTTTAGGGCCGCTGGCACTAGCCTATCAGGACAAGCCATTACTGAGTTTGTACTGATTTCTTTAGGTAATAAGTGGCAACAATATGAGATATTTCAAGAAGGGAAAATAATACAGCTTGAGCCTGGAATCATAGGCGCTCAAGCTAATAAATACCTAGCCCCATTCGGGCGTAAAATCGGACCTGATCCTGCCTCGATAAATGCCGCAAAAATTGGCGGAATTGCGGCTAATAATGCCTCAGGGATGTGTTGTGGTACCGCACATAACACTTACCACACCTTACATGCGATTCACTGCATTCTGGCAGATGGCAGTCAAGTTAATACCGCCGACCAAGACTCAATAAATGCATTCAAATCCACCCATAAAACAATGTTAGAAGCACTTAGCGACCTAGCAAACTTGGTGAAAAGCGATACCCTCTTACGTCAAAAAATTGAACATAAATATCGGCTAAAAAACACCACTGGCTATGCCCTAAATGCCTTGATTGATTTTCATGATCCTATCGATATTCTAGCCCATTTATTAATCGGGTCTGAAGGCACTTTAGGCTTTATAGCCAAAGTTCAATATCACACAATTATCGATGAAAAACACAAAGCTTCCGCTCTGATTTTCTTTGAGTCTATGCAGCAGGCTTGTGCAGCGGTTAGTACTCTTAAGAAGACACCCGTTGCAGCAGTTGAATTAATGGATTGGCCGGCACTGAATTCCGTACGACACCATGACGTTATCAATCAGACTATGAGTCAATTAAATGAAGGCGCATGTGCATTACTCGTTGAGACAAGAGCCCAAGACCAAGCCCTATTGGAGCAGCAAGTTAATCATATTAATAGGGCCTTAAGAGAGCCCTGCAACCTAGCTTGTATAGACTATGAATTTAGCCAAGATGTGGGGCTATGCGCTAAGTATTGGGGAATTAGAAAAGGCATATTCCCCGCCGTTGGAGCAATAAGAAGCACTGGCAGTACCGTTTTAATTGAAGATGTTGCCTACCCAGTGGAAGAGCTTGCCAATGCAGTGAAAGATTTACACGGAATTTTTGACAAGTGGCATTATCATGAAACTGTGATATTTGGCCATGCACTAGAAGGGAATTTACATTTCGTATTCCCTCAGTCCTTTGATACCGCCGCCGATCTAGAAAGGTATGCAGGATTAATGGAGGATGTGGCCAATATGACAGTTGAAAAATACCAAGGTTCGCTGAAAGCAGAACATGGCACTGGACGCAACATGGCCCCCTTTGTAGAACGTGAATGGGGAGAGAAAGCCTACGGCATAATGCAAAAAATCAAACATATATTTGACCCAACAGGCATACTTAATCCTGGGGTTATCTTAAATGATAATAAAAATGTTCACTTAGAAAATTTAAAACCCTTGCCCGTAAGTAATCCTCTCATTGATGCCTGTATTGAGTGCGGATTTTGTGAGAGCCACTGCCCTTCAAAGGACCTCACATTATCACCTAGACAACGTATTGTTGTCAGCCGGGAACTATCACGCCTTGCGAATAAACCAGAAGAAAAAGAACGCCTTTTAGCGTTAGAAAAAGACTATCAATATCAAGCAATTGATACTTGTGCCGGCTGTGGGCTCTGTAGCATGGCATGCCCTGTTGGCATTAATACAGGGGACCTAACAAGACACATACGACAAATACAGAATAAGCCTCATCAGAGCAAAGCAAAGTGGGCAGCAAGGCACTTTGAAGGTAGTACACAAGTAATGAAAATTGCACTCGATAGTGCCAATCTCACCCGCAAAGTCATTGGTAATAACACCATGGGAAAGCTAGTTTCTAAGGTTAATAATCTGAGCAAAGGCAAAGTCGGAGAGTGGCGTCCAAGTATGCCAAAAGCTAACCACTGGCTTAAACAGACAACTCAAAGTCATCATAGATATGGCAAAAAAGTGGTTTATTTCCCCTCCTGCGCTAACCGTACTCTCGGAGCTGACCCTGATCAGAATGATAAAAGAAGCTTAACTCAGCTAATGTATGACCTACTCGACAAAGCAGGCTTTGAGGTTATTCTACCCAAGCAAGTAGCAGACCTATGCTGTGGCATGCCATTTCAGAGTAAAGGTTTTTTTGAGCAAGCCGAGCAGAAGCGCCAACAGCTAAACCAAGCACTAGTAAGCGCATCTGAAGATGGTAAATGGCCCATACTATTCGATACCAGTCCTTGCATTAACAGTGCAAATCACGGTCTTGCAGACAATCTCAGTGCTTATGACCCTATTCGTTTTGCCCTTGAACATCTAGTACCTGCATTAAACATTCAGAAAAGCCAAGAATGCATCAGTCTACACGTCACCTGTAGCACTAAAAAAGCAGGCCTTGAACAAAACATGCTCACCCTAGCGAATCAGCTGTGCGAAAACATTCATCTACCCGAAAACATTACCTGCTGTGGTTTCGCAGGAGACAAGGGCTTCACTCAACCAGAACTAAATGAAAGTGCTTTAGCAGGATTAAAACAAACCATTCCAGCAGATTGCAAAAGAGGCGTTTCATCAAGTAGGACCTGTGAGATTGGCCTCAGCGAACATGCAGGAATCCCATATCAATCTCTTTATTACCTATTAGATGAAGTCAGTGAAACGAGAGCATAAAGCCAATTTATAGGGAATAAAGAGGCTATCTCTGCAACTGAAGTAACAGAGGTAGCCTCCTAAAAGGTTAATCAAGCATTAGCTGAATCTGCTGGTCCTTCTGCAGCCAGAGCTCATTAACCCAAAGTTGAAAGTCTTTTCTGAAGACTTCATCTTCCAAATAATTTCCAACGCGGCTTTCATCGATAGGTAATACCCTGATATGTACTTTAACATTCGTCACCTTACCCCCTAAATAGTCCATAAAACTTGGCGTGCCATTTGGGTAAACTATGGTGACATCCAGCAAATTATCTAATTGCTCCCCCATTACGGATAAAGCAAACGCTAAGCCACCAGCTTTTGGGGTGAGCAAATGGTTAAACTGCTTAGCCTGTTTTTCATGCTTAGCCTGGGTAAAACGAGTGCCTTCTAAAAAATTCATAACAGTCACAGGAGAAAATTGATATTTCTCACAGGCTTTACGTGTTACTTCGGTATCTTTCCCTTTGAGTTCAGGACGCTTTACCAACAGAGCTTTGCTATAGCGCTTCATAAAGGGAAAATCTAAGGCCCACCAAGTTAAGCCAATAAAAGGCACCCAAATAAGTTCCTGTTTTAAAAAAAACTTCAAGAATGGCACTTTACGGTTAAACACTCTTTGTAAAACCAGTATATCCACCCAAGACTGATGATTTGAAATCAGCATATACCAAGCATCTTGTGATAGGTTTGTCTGATCAGTACGGGTCACTTTACTCTTACCCAATGTGGCCTGAGTGACGTTATTTAACGATATCCAGCAAGTCGCCATCATATCGATAACAATATTCAATTTACCTCTCACCCAACGCTGAGGTATCAGTACTTTCACTACGCCAAGTGCCACCACGGGTGTAAACCAAAATAACGTGTTCACCATCATCAATAAAAGTGACACGGATGCTATGAAGTAAGCTTTTGAATTTAATATAATTTTCACTAATCGACCTTTACACTGATTATCAACAGGTACACACATGTATATTTACACCTATGCAATACGTACAAACTCGTAAAAAGAATGGCGTGCATTGTACCTTGACTGGCCCAATCTTGACAGCGTCAAGAAAAGCCTCATACATAAGTGATTGAACAGCTGATTTATACCGATTAAAACACAACACCTTTAAATAGAGCTGACGGTATTTAAACGCTGATTAGCCGCTTTTACGTTTATTGAGGATGTTCACAATGAAGGCTAGGAAGCCATAATTTGAATGGGAGCAGGTTTAAAATTCTGATTGAACTTTATAGATTTAACCTGGGGTTTCTTTAAACGCAATCACACCATTTTCACCTGTAATATCAATATCAAAAAGGGCGGACCATTTTTCTGCTATTTTATTCAAGGTACCATCTGCCTTTATATCATTAAATGCTTTCTGCCATTTATTGACAATATCCATCGGTGTTTTCTTTGAAATAGCGATATAGGATTCAATTTTTTTTATAGCAAACGTTATTTCAAAATCATTTAATTTATTACCATTATTTTTAATAATAATGGGGCCTTCAAAATCAGATGACGCCCATAAATCAATACGTCCCTTTAATAACATATTAACGGCAATTTGGTGATCACTTACTTCATAAATAGACTCAAAACCCTCTGCTTTCAAGTATTGAGCTCTAGCATCATTCCTAACAACGCCAACGGTAAATTCTTTAGCTTCTCTTAAATTTTTTATCTGCATCCCCCTCTTTTTAAGGGAATAAAAAACCCACTTTTTTTGTACAATAGGACCAACCCAATGAAAGAGAGTCTCTCTTGCACTTGCTCTTCCCATCGTATAAACAATCGTATTATTTTTTACTAATGCTGTTTTGTAGGCTCTAGCCCATGGCACTAATTGTATTTCGTCTGTGGAGTTTGTACGGGTTATTATTTCTTTGACAATATCCGTCGAAAAACCAACTATTGACCCATTTTCTTCAAAGTTCATGGGGGCTTCATCATTGGTATAGATATCTAACGCTTTAGCGGCAACATTCTGTATGAAAATAAAGTGTAAGAACACTACCAATAGGTTTGTTGCCTTTATTTTCATGATAGTTCCTTGTTTAATCCCCTTACTATGAAGATTCATTATAGTTCATGTCTTTAATGCACTTAGTCGTGCCTGAATTACTCATAAAAACCAAAGGCCTAAACTAATTTAAAGACATTTCTTCAAATTGATTATCAGGAGATCAAGCGTCACTTTACCCTTTTTTGTTAAGTACAGCTTGTTCTAGTGTGTAAACTCTGTAACCAAAAATAGTCAGAGGAACCATGAGTAAGGTCTCAAGAGTACCTAATATGAAGGCGATGACAGGATTGTTTATTCCCATCAGGGTGGCCAGTTTATCTAGTCCCCAAAGCGGCGCGACTGACACAAAAAATATTGCCATACCCCCTCCAAATATCACCCATTGTTTCTCTTTGGTCGCCTCCCAACTTGCTAAAAAAGAGGCAATAGGGTTCTTGTTATTCAGAACGCAATAGAACTCAGAAAAGGCAAGGCGTGCCATAACAAAAAGTGCCGGTAATATGAATAACATCAAACCTGTTATGACCGCAGCGGTACTGATAACCGTAAGCAACATTAATGGCAGCCAAGACTTAAGCGATAACTCATAACACGCACCTCTTGATTGCGTTTTCCCTGAGATGGTGGATGCAATATAGAAAATTAACGCCGCTTGATAGGTGGGGTAAACCAAAACCCCCAAGGTCAAGGTTAACCAGAACACCTGGCCTTCCTGAGTCGAGTAACTCTGGGCAAATGCATAAAAAAGATTAAGAGGAAGAATTACAGGAAGTATGATGCTACATATTGCTATCAGGTGCCCATTAAAGAAACGCCATGTGTCTTTTAATAGGGGGATTATTTCGTCCATTTTTATCTCTAATTACCTTTTGAGAAGTTAATACGGGTATCAAGTTAAAATTGCACCTTAGCGCAGTGTTTAAGTTCTTTTGATAGTTTAATCAATTCTGGTTTCACATATTTTTCATAATCCCTATGTAATACAAAAGGAATGATGAAAGGCAAGGCAATTAATAAGGGTATCCAAGCACCTTGTATTGCATACAAAGGACCGGTTAAAAGCCAAAACAAAGCGCTTAATAATAAGGTTATTTTAATGATCACACTGACCTTAAAAAACACTTTAGATCGTACTAGCGCGATGCGCCACGCTCTGCGTCGGGTTTTATCGTCTAACTTTCTAACAACTTCTTCATGGAAACGAAACGGGGGCATATCACTCACTTACACATTAAATTCAAAATAAAATAGTCTTCTTTAAACACCTTAAATAAAGGCAAGAACAAATCGGAAGGCATTATAAAGTGCTTCTTTTGATTAAAAAACACCCTATACGTTTTTTTTCCTCTTTATTTACACATGCAACACCTAGTCAATAACCGTCAATTAGTCGTATGCTTCAACATAAATCAACCCTATTTTAAAAATGAAAAACAGATGGCCTATGAACCTTCTTTCGACCCTAAAACTCAAATATAAACTTTTCATTATTTTTGCTGTGTCCAACATCCTTATTATTGGCAGTATGTGGCAAATTTATCAGTGGAGTTTTGACCAAGGTTTTTTCAATTATGTGATTCAGCAGGATAAGTCATACCTTGGACAAATGGCCAACCGCTCCGCTAACTTATATATCTATTATGAAGATTGGGATTTCCTAATTTCAGAAAGCCGCTTAGAGGCGGATTGGCGAAAAGCCAAATTAGCCAGTACAGCAGATATGGTGCCATCCCCCCTCACCCCAAACTTGGATCTTATTTATCCATCACAACAATATCGCAAACGTTTTTTACTTTATGACGCCAATAAAGACACCTTAATTGGGGATATTTCATTTGATATCGCCCTTACTCATAAGGTTAAAGTGGCGGGTGAAGTGGTAGGTTATGTCGGATTACGTTCGTTAAAAGAAGTGGTACAGCATCACACCATCGAGTTTGTTAAAAAACAAGCCGAATCCTTTTTGCTCATTTCAGCCTTTATGATTGCGGTTGTTGCGCTCTTCACCTGGCTACTTGCTAAGGCAATGAGCCGGCCTATTTGTCAAATGAGCCAAGCAACTAGACTACTTGCCTCGGGGAGTTATAGCACCCGTCTACCCACTAATAGTCGTGATGAACTTGGTATGCTGGCATTTGACCTTAATCATCTTGCGAGCACCCTACAAAATAGTACAGAAGCCAGAAAGCGTTGGGTGGCAGATACTGCCCATGAGCTAAGGACACCACTTGCAATCTTACGTGGTGAGATTGAAGCCATGCAGGACGGTATCATTAAAGTAACACCTGATAGTTTAGGCTCCTTGTTTAATGAAACAGTCCATCTTGGCCGATTAATTGAAGACCTTAATCAGCTCTCAATGCATGATACAGGCAACATGGATTATAAAATGGAAGAGCATGACTTGGTTGACATTTTAGACCAGTCAGTCAGCAGTATGCAGCGCTCTTTTGAAGACGCTGATCTTGCGCTATCTTTAACCTTTGATAAACGACGGGCCATCCCTATTACGGCAGATGCTAATCGTTTGAATCAATTGTTTTCAAATTTAATGAGTAACACGTTAAAATACACGTCAGCGCCGGGCGAATTAAGTATTCATGTACAAAGAGAAAAGCATTGTGTCGTGATTCGTTTTGAAGACTCAGCGCCCGGTATATGCACAGGCGACATTGAAAAAATATTTGAACGTTTTTATCGTACTGAATGCTCAAGGAACCGTAAAACAGGTGGCCGAGGCTTAGGGCTTGCTATCTGTCGTAGCATTGTTAACGGCCATAGAGGTACGATAAGTTCATATTCATCAGGTAAACAAGGTCTTGGTATTCGTATCGAGTTACCACTAACTTAATTGAGAAAGTTTGACAGGCTATGAGTAAAATTTTAATTGTTGAAGACGAGCCGAAATTAGCAGAGTTATTGAGCGCATATTTAGCTCAATCTGGTTATGAAAGTCATCATCTAGACCGTGGTGACATTGTCATTGATTATCTAAAACAAAATCAGGTGGATCTTATTTTATTAGATCTCATGCTACCTGGCCTTGATGGCATGGAAATATGTAAACAAGTACGTTTGTTTAGCAATGTGCCTATTATAATGATGACAGCTAAAGCCGAAGAAATTGACCGCCTATTAGGACTAGAAATGGGTGCTGATGATTATGTCTGTAAACCCTATAGCCCAAGAGAAGTTGTTGCTCGGGTTAAGGCAAACTTACGACGCGTTAGCTTTGATCAAATTGAAGAACCTAATACCGAAGGTTTTGAACTGGACGTTGATAGATTACGCGTTACCTACAAAGGTGAACTC
>Ga0209396_1006088_pt1 | contig 11189 bp, 7 predicted proteins | sample GOMGulsemesocosm_6_FD_184638 | JGI IMG/M metagenome (GOLD analysis project Ga0209396, IMG submission 184638) | Methane-oxidizing microbial communities from mesocosms in the Gulf of Mexico - GOM8C Gulf of Mexico (SPAdes) (version 2) | ecosystem: Environmental > Aquatic > Marine > Cold seeps... | reverse complement strand
GATCGTTTATTAACGAAAACAGAGATTAAGTTTAGCTGTGAACCAAAGCTCGATGGTCTTGCAGTGAGTATCCTGTATGAGAATGGTGACTTTGTTCGTGCTGCCACCCGTGGTGATGGTCAAATCTTTCCCTGAATCACACTAAGCCACCTTTTTATTGTCAATGAATCTTGTAATGACCAATGTACTCATTGAATATTAATTTAAAACATAGAAATGAATTTTACGAATAAAACTACTGAGTGCATTTATGTTGCCTCATTAAGGATAAGTCGAATGTTGGAAATCAACTTTACAAAAAATCAATTAGAAGTTCTTAAAAAATTAGATGAAGAAATTAATCCAAACGATTTAATTAAACTATTCGACAAACCAGAGTTAAAATCAGAAGAATTAGTTCAAGTTTTAGAAGCATCAAATGCTTTGTATCGGGCCGGTATTCAAGCCATAACAGATGAACAATATGATTTATATATTTCTATGCTGATAAGTATAAATCACCTTCATCCATACCTCAATAAAGTAGAACCTGAAGTTTTAGCCGAAGCGAAGACTGTTGAACTTCCAAAAAGAATGTTATCTACAGAAAAGGCATATTCGTTGGATGATATTCAAAAATGGCTTAAGCGAATTCTAAAAGCTGCTCAAGAGATTAATGTTTCTGAAGATGATATCCAGATTAGAGTGACTCCTAAATTAGACGGATACGCTGCATTTGATGATGGAACTACACTTTATACCCGAGGGGATGGATATAGAGGACAGGACATCACAAGAGCTTTTGAAAGAGGATTGAAAGTTGCTGAAGATGGAAATCGAGGATTAGGGCCAGGTGAAATAGTCATAAAGAAAAGCTATTTTGATGAAGTTCTTAGTGACATTTTTGAAAACTCTAGAAATATACAAGCAGCAATAATCGCAGAGAAAAAGGTTGATAAAAATGTTCAAAAAGCTATTGATGCAGGGGCTTGTGTCTTTTATCCGTTTGCATTAATTAAGAATAAAACAGACCATTTTTCTAAAATTATTTCTAACTTTGATTCGATAGTTGAAGAAATGTGGAATGTAGTAGATTTTGATATTGATGGAGTTATTCTTGAAACGACTCATGAAGCAGTTAAAGAACACATGGGTGCCACGAGGCGTAACCACAGGTGGCAAGTAGCTTTTAAAGTTAATGAAGAGTCTGCTGAAGTAGAAGTAAAGAATATCATTCCTCAAACCTCTAGAACTGGCAGAATATCTCCTGTAGCAGAGCTTGTTCCAACAAAGTTAAGCGGAGCGACGATTAGTAGAGTTACAGTTCATCACTATAATATGGTGAAAACAAATGGTGTTGGGCCAGGAGCTATTGTTCAATTAGTTCGAAGTGGTTTGGTTATTCCAAAGATAGAGAAAGTAATAAAGAAAGCAGAGCCTCAATTACCGGACTCATGCCCAAGTTGTAATTCACATTTACTTTGGGAGTCCGATCATCTTATATGCCCGAATAAAAGTGATTGTCCCGCGCAAACAGAAAATACTTTAGTTCATTTCTTTAAAACACTTGGCAATAATGATGGTTTTGGACCTAAAGTTATTGAAAAACTGAGTAACTTTGGCATTAAGCATATCCATGAGATATATAGAATTAAATCACATCAATTTACAGGCTATGGATTTGGAGATAAAACATCTAAAAATCTTTCTGATCAACTTCAGGCAAGTCGAGAAATTGAGATTGAAGACTGGCGTTTCTTGTCTGCTTTTGGTGTTAGTCGTTTAGGTGGAGGTAATTGTGAAAAGCTACTGCAACATCATTCGTTAATTCAACTATTCGATCTGTCTGCTGACGAAATGGTTAAAATAGATGGATTTGCCCAGTTAAGTGCTGAAGCAATTGTCGAAGGTTTAGCAAATATTAGAGAAGAGTTTTTCAAAGTTTATGAGCTTGGCTTTAAATTAGCTGCAACACCTAAAGAGTCAGAGAGAGATAACTCTTCTTCTCCAGTAGCAGGAGCTGTTGTTGTGTTTACCGGTTCAATGCAGCAAGGCTCTAGAGGCGATATGGAAAAACATGCTAAATCTCTAGGAGCTAAAGTTGCAAAATCTGTAACGGGTAAAACTACCTACTTAGTTACAGGCGAAAAAGTTGGTGAGACAAAAATCAATGCAGCTAAAGATAAAGGTGTAAAAGTTCTTACAGAGCAAGAGTACCTTGATTTAATAAGCATTTAATGTTCAGGCTGTTGGGGCATGGTAAAACATGCCCTAAATAAAGTTTTATAGAGAATCTACATGATATAGCTAAACCAATTTACTTTCTTTAATAAAAGCAAAACAAGCTCTCGCTGAAAATATTGATAAACATCAGGGATGTTTAAATTGGTTATTTTAGACAAATAAACTTCTCCAGTATGACTTTGAATACGTTCAATATGTTGTTGTTCAAAAACGTAGATTCGATCAGCCCATTGCAGCATCTCTTCGGTGCAAAGTGTAGAATTAGCTTTCTGTACGTATTTCGCACTTAGGCCTGCTGAGCGGTATTGGTGTTTATTATTGGTTGCACGAAACAACTCTTCAGCGGTTTTACTGCGCTGTATGTTAGCAGTACACAGAAAGAGAATATTCACAGGCACTTACTCCTCATGAAAAGTCAGCAGTTCTTATGCGAATCAAAATCCCCAAAACTTCATCAGCATCTATGGATAATTGCTCAAAAGGTGATTTATTCAGTAAAGATCGTTTTGGTTTAATCAACCATCCTCCGCACACCCGATCATCAAATTTAAATTGCTTCATCAGCTCCTGATAGATATCAAACTGTTCACCTCTTAGGTGTTCTAATTCAGCAAAATCGGTGTGTTTTTTGTTGATGGAAGTTTGGTTTGGATTAGACATAATTTTGAGTTTTTAAGTAATGATGATCTTAATCAACACTAAAGCATAAAATCTATTTGCTGTCTAACTCATTATGATACATACTATTTCAACTCGAATAGAAAATGTCAATAGAATCAGGTTTATCGGATGGACGAATTCAGTTTTGCACAGAAGCAGCGCTTAGCTTATATCGATTTTAAGCTGTATTTCACTGGCATGGTAACTCGCAGCGAAATAGTCAGTCATTTCGAGTTAGGCCTTGCCGCAGCAACCAGAGATTTAAAGTTCTACAGAGAAAGTGCGCCTGAAAATATGGCGTATGACAATGCAGAGAAAAAATATTTCATTACAACTCAATTCAAACCGGTATTTAAACATGATGCTCGCCGTACCCTTATTAAGTTAGCTAATAACATTAGCGATGGCTTTGATTCGATTGGTGATACTTCATTCCCTATTGAATCACCAAGCCCGTTAAATGTACCTGATATTGATATTATCGCTAAGCTGTCTCAAGCGATTATCAACAATAAGCCAATTAGCGTGATATACACATCTTTAAGTAGTGGCCCAGGTGCAAGAGATTTAGTTCCTCATTCAATCGTAGATAATGGCTTACGTTGGCATTTAAGAGCGTATGATCGCAAATCAAAGTCATTCAGAGACTTTGTGTTTACTCGTATTACCAAAGTTACAATTCGAGCACAGATACCATCCCCTGAAGAAGATAAGTTAGAAGATCACCAGTGGATGCGAATGGTGCCATTACAAATTATTCCACATCCAAATAACGTTAAACACCCAACAGCCATTAAGCTCGACTTTGGAATGAAAAAAGGCCAATTAGAAGTGAATGTAAGGGCAGCAATGGCTGGGTATCTGCTAAGGCGTTGGAACGTGGATTGTTCTGAAAGTGCTTCACTTTCAGGCCCAGAATATCAGCTTTATTTACAAAACATACAAACATTATATGGTGCAGACAATTTAGCCATAGCACCAGGCTATCAACAAAATTAACAACGAATTTAAATATATCAAATAGAAGCGAAAGACTCGTTTCAAATAGGAATACAAATGGATCACAGCGCACACAACAAACTTATCTCGTTTATCTGGTCAATTGCTGACGACTGCCTGCGCGATGTGTACGTGCGAGGTAAATATCGCGACGTTATTTTGCCAATGGTAGTACTACGTCGATTAGATACCTTGCTCGAACCAACCAAAGCAGCAGTACTTGCAGAAGTAAAATTTCAAACAGAAGAAATGGAAGCAACTGAGCTTGATGATGCACCACTGATTGCTGAATCAGGTTATGTTTTCTACAACACCTCTAAATGGACTCTACAAAACCTATTCGGCACCGCCACTAATAATCAACAAATTCTATTGGCTAACGTTGAAGAATACCTAAATGGTTTTAGTGAAAATGTTAAAGAAATTATCGAATGCTTTAATCTGAAAGCACAAATTCGTCATATGGCGGGTAAAGATGTTTTACTTGATGTATTAGAGAAATTTGTTTCTCCACATATCAACTTAACGCCAGAAGATAAAGAAGACCCTGACGGTAACAAGCTAGCAGCATTAACAAATTTAGGCATGGGTTATGTGTTCGAAGAGCTTATACGTAAATTTAATGAAGACAATAACGAAGAGGCAGGTGAGCATTTCACTCCTCGTGAAGTTATTGAATTGATGACACATTTAGTTTTTGACCCAATTAAAGACGATTTACCCTTAACGCTTACCGTGTACGATCCTGCTTGTGGTAGCGGCGGTATGCTAACCGAAACGCAAAATTTTATTTTTGATAAATATCCAGTAGAAAACACTACCCGAGATATTAATCTATACGGTAAAGAGATAAACGACGAAACTTACGCAATTTGTAAATCAGATATGATGATCAAAGGTAATGACCCTAAAAATATCAAAGTTGGTTCAACGTTATCAACTGATGAGTTTGCAGGTACGCGTTTTGATTTTTGTTTATCAAACCCACCATATGGTAAAAGCTGGGCGAGTGAACAAAAGTATATTAAAGAAGGTTCAGATGTTATCGACTCACGCTTTCAAGTGGTATTAGAAGATTACTGGGGAAATGTACCTAAAGAAGGCTTTGTTGATGCCACACCACGCTCTAGTGATGGCCAATTACTGTTCTTGATGGAAATGGTTAGCAAAATGAAGTCAACCGCAACCAGCCCGTTAGGCTCTCGTATTGCCTCTGTCCATAACGGTTCAAGCTTATTTACCGGTGATGCAGGTTCGGGTGAAAGTAATATTCGTCGTTACATTATCGAAAACGATATGCTTGATGCCATAGTGCAGTTACCTAATAACTTATTTTATAACACAGGTATTACTACCTACATTTGGTTGCTGAACAATAACAAACCGCAAAACAGACAAGGCAAAGTACAACTTATCGATGCAAGCTTGTTATTTAAAAAATTACGTAAAAACCTAGGCAATAAAAATTGCGAATTCTCTCCAGAGCACATTAGCCAAATTATCCAAACCTATTTAGATTCAGCCAGTATCGACCGCAAGCTTAACGAGCAAGGGGATGCACAAGGCATTGCTGCTAAAGTGTTCAATAATGATGACTTCGGCTATTGCAAAGTAAACATCGAGCGCCCAGACCGTCGTAAAGCTCAATTTAAAGCCGACTTAATTGAGCCGCTACGCTTTGATAAAACACTGCGTGAACCTATGGAACATCTATACGCTGAATACGGTGACAATGTTTACACGGCTGATTTCTTTAGCGCCAACGATAAAGTCAAAGAAAAAGAAATTATTGCTTGGTGTGAAGACCGCGACCTCAGCCTAAATGCCAAAGCAAAAGCCAAATTGCTATCTTTTGATACATGGGTAAATGGCCGCTTATTGGTTGAACTAGCCAATAAACTGGGTGAAACCATCACTCAGGAATACAGCGATTTTAATACCTTTAAATCAGATGTAGAAACACAGTTCAAAACCATTGCAGCAGATGTATTAGAAACCATTAAAACGGGCAAGCGAAAAGCCTTTTACACCACTGTAATTAATGCTGTTAGTTGGTACGATGAAAACGCTGAAAAAGTCATTAAAAAAGTCGTTAAGTTCAAACAAGAAAACTTAGATGAATTACTACATCATTTAGGCTGTGAACAGTCTGATTTAGCTGATTTTGGCTACTTTTCTATTGAAGGTAAAAAACTAGAATTTACTACTTATGAAACTAACACCGATTTACGCGATGCTGAATCAGTACCGCTGACCTATATTGCGAATAAAGAGCACCAAAATAGTGATACTGATAATAGCGAAATCCATCAATACTTCCTTGATGAAGTTCAGCCACATGTTGCGGAGGCATGGATAAACCTTGATAGCACTAAAATTGGTTATGAAATCAGCTTTAATAAATACTTCTATCAAAATAAACCACTCCGAGCAATGGATGAAGTAGCAACTGATATTATTAATCTTGAGCAAAAAGCAGAAGGTTTGATTGCGGACATTTTGGGTATTGATTTAGCTAAGGTACAAGGGGAGTAAACCATGGCAGAATTTGCAGCAATGCCTAAGTATGAGGCTTATAAAGATTCAGGTGTTGAGTGGCTTGGTGATATCCCTAATTGTTGGACGGTAAAGCGAATTAAATTTTTATTTAATGAGGTCAACATTCGCTCTATATCAGGGAAAGAAGAATTACTCTCACTAAGTAAATATAAGGGCGTAATTAGAAAGGATAGTTTAGATGAACGAGCAGGTGGCGCTGATTCTCATGTAGGTTATAAAATTGTATATAAAGATCACTTGGTTATAAACAAGATGCAAGCTGTTAACGGTTTACTTGCTGTTTCCAATTTGTGTGGAATTACCAGTCCTGATTATTCTGTCTATAAAATTAAAGATAATGATTTAGCAGATATCCATTACTTAAACTATTTGCTGCTTCAACCAGAATATTTAGCAGAGTTTAAACGAAGAGTTACAGGCGTAATGGAAGGCTTTATTCGGCTGTATACAGATGATTTATATGATATTAAGGCTATACTACCTCCGATTAACACTCAAAAAGAAATAGTTATCTTCCTCGATAAAAAAACAACCCAAATTGATGATGCGGTTGCGATCAAAGAAAAGCAAATTGAGCTTTTAAAAGAGCGCAAGCAAGTCATCATTCAACAAGCCGTTACTCAAGGCTTAAATCCTGATGCGCCAATGAAAGAATCAGGTGTCGATTGGATTGGTGAAACCCCTAAGCATTGGGAAGTTAGGCGAAGTAAATTCTTATTTACTCAGAGAAAAGAACGAGCTTGGAAAAGTGATGTGCAATTATCTGCGACCCAAGCCTACGGTGTAATACCACAAAGTGAATATGAAGCGTTAACAGGAAAAACGGTTGTCAAGATACAGTTTCATCTTGATAAACGTAAACATGTAAATAAAGATGATTTTGTAATCAGCATGAGAAGTTTCCAAGGTGGTTTAGAGCGAGCTTGGTCAAGCGGCTGTATACGTTCTTCTTATGTAATATTACGCCCTCTACAGGAAATAAGCCCCGACTTTTATGGTTATCTATTAAAGCTTCCTAGTTATATAAAGGGGTTACAAAGAACAGGTAACTTTATTAGAGATGGGCAAGATCTTAACTTTGATAACTTTTCGCAAGTTGATTTATTTATTCCCCCATTAGATGAACAGACAGCCATAGCTAAGTACATTAAAGAATTCATGGTTTCATCAGATAGTGGAATGGAATTACTTCAACAACAAATAGAAAAACTCAAAGAATATAAAACCACACTTATCAACAGTGCGGTCACGGGCAAAATTAAAGTATCTGAATTGGCGTAAAACAAGGAAGTTAAATGGTGCAAACAGTAGATACTGACAACAGTAGAAACAACGGCGATATTATAGTCGCCAGCGTTTCTGCTTCGCAATTATTCTCAGCAAAAAGCATCACCACTGCTAATGATGACGTTATTATCGGGCAATTAAATTTGCCTGAATATCAGCGTCCTTATCGCTGGTTAACCGACGATGTAAAAGCGCTGTTAGCTGATATATCTGCTTACTTTGAACTTTGTGACAATATTAAAGCTAATTCGAGAGAAATAGATAAACCATTGCTATATATGGGTAGTGTTGTGCTGCATCAACAATTTGATGATAAGGCCAACGCCTATGTATTGAATATTATTGATGGTCAGCAGCGTATTACAACACTACAACTTATTTGCATGGCGATTGAAGAAAAATTATCAGGTAAAAAATTTAAGTTACCTGAGATGGAATATGCCTCACCAGTGAGTCACGAGCGTATTACTAAAAATTACCAGTGGTTATTACAGCAACTTGAGGCTCAAGAGTATTCAAAAAGCTTATCTAGGCTTGATTTGAGCCATATTAATTTTACTTTAGTAGTCACCCATTCTGAAGATGAAGCTTATCGCTTTTTTGAAACACAAAACACCGGTGGCATCAGGCTCTCAGGACCACAAGTGATTAAAGCGCATCATCTAAGAGCGATACCCAATCAGCTACAAAGTGATTTAGCAAGAAAATGGGAGTCATTTAACCATTTAGATGATGTTGTCGGAAGGTTATTAAAAGCAAGACGCTGGCAAGCATTTAACTTTAAACATGTACCATCACACAGAGCCGCAGAAGGGGTTAAGAAAGCGATTGTTACCGAGTTTGCAGAGCAATCGGGTAAAGCGCTTAATGACGTTGCTTTTAGCCGAGGAGCGCAAAATAAAAGTATCTCAGGCACTATCTCTCAGCAGATCATAGAAGGTTATTTGGCTAAGCAGCCGTTAAACGCGGGTGTTAATACAGTAAATTACTTCGACTACTTTAACTTGTTGTATCAAAACTTACTTGTTGATCAAAGCTCACCGTATTTAGCTGAATTTTATAGTTTTTATAATCAGGTGGTTAAAAAGTCGAACAACAGTGACTTTTTAACTGAGTTGTATGATATTGCCATATTGCTTTATGTTAGCGAATTTGGCACTCAGCATTTACTTGAAGCAGCTTTTTGGCTTGCTCGCTGTGTGTTCTCTATTCGTTTGTACAATAAAAAAACTGTTCGTGAAGACTCCATTTCAGCACTGGTTGAAAGGCAACCATTATTTGATTGGATCAGTACCGCTTATCAGCATCAACAGCTTATTACTTATTTAACGGCGTATCATTATGAAGTATCACCAGATAATATTGGTATTGATGCAAATAACACAGTTAAAAATAAATTTATCAAAGGTTTAGCTGCCTATTTTAAAATTAATATTTCAAACTGTAAAGGCATACAATTGGCGGAAGGTTTTGATCAGCAGCTACAACAAGCCATTAAAAGCAAAGTGTTAAAGACAACAGAAAATAACAAGGAAGTCTTGGTATGAGTGCAGCTGTATTAAGTCAAAAATCGGTAACGACACTAGTTCAAACACCCGAAGCCATACTAACTCAGCACATAGCGTTTGAAATACCTGCTTATCAACGAGCTTATGTGTGGGGCGGAGATGGTGTTTTAAAGCTTTTACAAGACATTGAGCAAGCGTTTCTAGCAAAAGAACATCAGTATTATATTGGTACTGTGTTAACCGCTAAACTAATGGAAAAAGCCAATAAAGATGCACAGCATAGCTTTGAGCTAATTGACGGCCAACAACGTATGACAACGTTAATGTTGATTGCTATTGCATTTAAAAATGCTGGAATAGATTGCGAGTTAGCTAAGGTAGCAACACTTTGTCATTTGCCTAGAGTGACATTCTCAATTAGAGAAACGGTGCAGGGCTTATTGTGTTCGTGGAGCGACCTTGAATTTACCCATAAACCATCAGATGAACAAATTCATAACAATGAATATACCAAGCACTTAGCTGAGGCACTAAAGACAGCCTCAAGTTTTATCGAGGAAATACGAAAAGATAAAAACAAAGGTGAATGCCATTTAGTTAATTTTGCTAATTATTTGTTTAGCCGTGTACGTTGGGTTAACAATATCATTCCCACAGGAACAGACTTGAATAAGCTGTTTGCCACAATGAACACCAGTGGTGTGCAACTAGAGCAGTCTGATATTTTGAAGTCAAAATTACTTGGCAAGCTTACTCAAAACTTAAAAGAATACGATGGTTTATGGCAAGTTTGTGAAAACTTAAATAACTATATTGAGCGTAATGCTCGTAAGGTGTTTACTGCCTCAAACTGGGCAAGTATTCAAGATGAGCAATTAGCTAGCTTCGATCTGTCATTATTGAAACTAGTTGATGCAGATGCGGTTGAAGCGAAAGGACTGACACTAAAGGAAATTATAAATTCACCTGATTTATATCAGCGAGAAACTAGCAAAGGTAAACAGTCATCTAATAAAAATAATGTGGATAATGATGATGACAGTGATGACGTTCAATATTGTCGATCAATTATTGGTTTTCCACTGTTATTAATTCACGCTTTTAGGGTTTATCTGGCGCTTAATAAACAAAAAGACATTGATAGCCGAGTTAATGGAGAAAAGCTAAATATTGCCTTTGATGTTTTTATAAATAAGGCCGATGAATCGTCGGTTATAGATTTTTTACATTGTTTATGGGCAGTGCGTTACCAGTTTGATAAATGGGTAGTGAAATGGGTTGAAAAACCAGAGGAGTCTTCAGCGGTATTGCGTTTAAGCAAAGTTAACTTTTCAAATAAAAGGTTAAATAGAACGACTGTTAAAATACATCCAATTAGCCAATTACAAAGTGTGAGAAATTTCACTGGTGAACGAAGTGCTCAGCATTGGTTAACTGCTTTTTTAGGTTCTTTAGTTAAACATTCAATAAAAAAATCAAAAAAAGTTCTAAGACTTCTCGAAGATATAGACAATAAAATGTCTTTAGCACTATTCAATGCTGACTTGAGCCAGAAAGAAGCGAACTTTGCCTACTTAATTGATGATCAAACTCATTTTGGCGATGTCGGAAGTATGTCTAACTATTTAACGCTGTCTATAGGCACTGGATTTGAACATTATTGGTTTCAAAAGCTTGAATACGTGCTTTGGAAGAATGAAACGAACCGTGACGGCAAACGTTTCAAGAAATTTAGAATAAGCTCAAAAAACTCAGTCGAGCATGTTCATCCACAACATGAAGAATACAATCAACAATTATCTGATGAAGTACTAAATGCTTTTGGCAACTTGGTACTGTTAAGCCCCGGTGAGAATTCCTCTTATAGCAACCAAACGGTCACTAAAAAACAGGCAGATTTTATTGATAAGCCAGTTTATGACGCTTTAAAGTTAAAAAGCATCTTTGAGTTAA
>Ga0209396_1006081_pt1 | contig 11197 bp, 6 predicted proteins | sample GOMGulsemesocosm_6_FD_184638 | JGI IMG/M metagenome (GOLD analysis project Ga0209396, IMG submission 184638) | Methane-oxidizing microbial communities from mesocosms in the Gulf of Mexico - GOM8C Gulf of Mexico (SPAdes) (version 2) | ecosystem: Environmental > Aquatic > Marine > Cold seeps... | reverse complement strand
TTCATCGCCTGTTATGACTGCGCTACTGAGTGTATCTTTAACTTTTTCCATGCTCACAATCGCTTTTGCAGAATATTGCAAGGCAGGGAAATCAATCGTTCTCGCATTGTTTACTTGAATGGCATTGCTATTGAGAGAGGCCGATATAATAAAAAAATAAATCAAAAAACCACTTATTCCAATGGTCGTAATCATCGATATTTTTACTGTGATGCTAATTTTTTTCAATAGATTCACTAAAAGCTCCCAACTAACTATTTCAGATTGTTGATAAAATAAACATAGCAGTTAAATTTGATAATAAATAGTCTTAATCGGTTAGTTTTATAAAATAAGTGATTTTGTAATTTGCCATAATTTGATTGACTATCGAATTCGTAAATCGACCAGAGCATTTGGATATTACAGCCTGTAAAAGTCCATGAATAAACGATGAATCATGATTATGGCTTGCTCTTAATCCATTTGCTGTCGCCTTGTGATAATATCTTGCATAAAAAATAAAGCTGTTTATTCTCAATGGATTTATTTTTATTTATTGAATTATAAAGAGTTTAATAGATGTGTTCTTCAACGCATTTTCCTTTCGGGCATGACGTTTTAAGTTCGCCTGCCAATATCATTTCATGAATAATTAAGTCAATGAAAGTTTGTTTTTTTATGCCTGAATGACACTCAATTGCTTCACACTTTTGATATGAGAGATGGGATGTATTGTTTTATATTGAGTTGATTAAATATTTTCCTATACCGTTTAAATCGTGAGTTTATAGACGATAAATTGCGGTGTGATTAGGTCAGAGAAAATTTTTAAAATTTCAATAGTATTTTTTGTTCCATTTTTGTCACCGCAACATCTAAAGAATTGATTCGGGGTTAACTGGGAATAAGAAAGTTTTGCTAGCTACGAAGTCAAAACGTCAATAAATGGCCTGAGAAACTAAACGTGAATGTGCAAAGTTAGTTAAGCAGCACAATTCCTTTTTTAATGGATACCATTTTTGAAAACAGTAGAGTTTTCTCATTAAGCATGATGTCACTAATCTCCCCCATGTGCTCTTCGGGGGCTAAATACAAGGATTTTAAAGACGAATCTATATTGAATTGCCAAAGCTTACCAAGGCTGTCGGTAACTAAAATGTTGTTATTTGCACCTTGAAATATCGAGAAGGATTTACTTTCTTTGAATCCGGCTACTGGGAATAACGAATGATCAACTATTTGCTTTAAGACTAATTTATCATCAATGATAAATAAATCACCTTGCTCTGTAATTAGTGCTTTTTGATTAGGGCCTACGTACAGAGTTTCCAAATGGTGACTGTCAAAGTTGAACAGCTTGATCGCATATTGATTATTCTCAATAACTTTAAGTAATAGTTGGCTTTCACCCTTGGTGTTAAATATATCAACAACATCAAAAGGCATTTCTATTGGGGTAAGTTCGCCGTTCAGATCGAGTAAAGTTAATCCCCTGCCTGAGTTAACAATAATTAAGCTACCACCCGGTGACCAAACAAAGGCGTTAACGGCTTTATCTACAGGGAAATAAGTTAATTGATTTGGGATGCTGCTTACCTCAGCCGAGTTTAACAACCAGATCTGATTACTGCCTTCTCGGTTTGATATAAAAGCAATTTTGTCACCCTGAGGTTGATATTTTGCGTCATGTTCATTAAGCGTACTGCGTGCAAGAATCTGTTGCTCCGTAACTATATTCTCAGATTGTTGTGAATCTTCAACGTTGCCCCAACTTAATTGACCAATATCAGGATCAAAGGTCCCCATGGCCGCAACTATGCTATGGGCTTGTGGATGATATTTCGGGCCATAGATATCTTGCATCGCCGGGAAGTTGTACTCGGTTAATCGACCGTTGAGGTCGACTGTATAAAGAGATTTTCCCGCAGAAGTAATCAAGCTTGCTTGATTAGGGTGCCAGCTTAAGTACCAGTACTTATTGTGTTTATGCCTATCTTCTGGCTGTAACGCTGTAATCGTAGTTTCCATTGTTTCAGGATCAACAAGCACTAAACTAAAATTATGCACCGTATCAAATTGCGACAAAGCCAGTAAATTTAAGTGGTCTGAATAATCCAATGAATAAAGAGATTCCTTTTGAGGAGTATAAAGTGTGCTTATTTTATTATCGGTTAATGACATTCTTAATAGCTTGTCTTGATCATCTTTAGTGCTAAAAAATGCAATATTTTCATTGTCTAACCACACGGGTGAGTGATAATCCTGACTTTCACAACTAAGTACTTCTCTGGTCGCTTGTGGCGACGATTTAGCCAGACCAAAAGATAATGCCCTCAGCTCTGCGCAGCCTTCTAGTACCTGATGTTTACTACAATGGGTCACACTTGAAAATACAACTTGTGAACCGTCGGGTGACCAACTAGGTGTCCCATATATGCCGACTTCTTCGGTTAATAAGTACTCTTTGTTATTTAGCGTATCCTTGGCCCACAGCTGATTTTCACAACTCCCTTTATAGCGTTCAAAGGCAATATAGCGTCCATCAGGTGAATAACTTGGCTGTAGCTCTTTGTTGTCTGTTGCAGTTAAAGGGGTCAGCTTAGCAATGTTAAGCTTGTCTTGTGACATAAACGCTTGATAGGTAAATAATGCAATAAAGATTAATATTGCGGCTGAAATTACTATCCAATGCTTAGGAGTAAAATTTTTCTTTACCAAAGAATGCCCAGCCACTTTCGTTGGTGTTTTTTCTTGGTTATTAATGGTTGCTAGCTCGGTCTGCCAATTAACATTAGTGAGCAAGCTGTAACCCACTTTAGGGTGGGTTGAAATCACTCTTTGTGTTTTAGCGTCATCATTAAAGGCTTTTCGTAGCTGAGCTATACACCGCTGAATAGCATTAGAACCGACGACAGAGCCAGGCCAAACTTTACTTAATATGACGTCATGAGGAACGACCTGTCCTTGATTTTCCGCCAGTATGAGTAAAACCTGAAGTACTTTTGGCTCCATAGAAAGAATATCGTCTTGAGCAACAATTTGTGAACGTGCCATATCAATGCGGTAGTTACCGACATAAAACTCAATCACTAAACACCCCTAAAAGCGATAACTTAAAAATAGCTAAAAACGCAGTATACCTATCCTAAATATTTACGCTATCTAAAGCCTTCAATCGGTTATAAATCTCATTAAAAGCGCTAAAGAGTTACTAATAACAGTAGTTTATATAATAAATTATCAGAAAAATAATCACTTAACTTGTTGATACTTATGCCATCAGCTTTTCTGTAGCTTTTTATCAGGCTCCCTACATTGGGTTGCTCAGCTAATGTGATGATAATGAAGTGAATAATTAATTAACGGAGAAAAATATTCTAATGAAAAAAGTTTATCTAATACTAATTGTGGCAGCTTTAATGCTCAGTTCAAACTTTACCCAGGCCAAAGAGCCTGAATTTTTATCCATTTCTAAGGTGAAAGATAACGTCTACAACTTACACCTCAATGTGGGAGTTGTCGTTGGAGAGGAGTATGTCGTACTCATTGAATCTGGTTATGGGGAATATAAAGATTCAAATAACAAAATTTTAGCAGCGGTTAAATCCATCACTGATAAACCCATTAAATATGTGATTAATATGCACTCTCATGGTGATCATAACGGTGGCAATAAATTCTTTGCTGAACGTGGCGCCACCATAATCACGCAAAAAAATTCGATGTACAGCGGTGAATTTGAAGGCAAGTACCCTAAAAGTAACTCGATTAGTTTTGAAAAAAGCTTTGAATTAAATTTAGGGAATGAAGTGATTGAAATTGAACACATGATTTCACACACCTTTGACGATGGCATCGTTTATCTAAAAAACAGCAATGTGTTATTTGTGGGGGAAAACTACAAGCCAAACCACCTGACTTACTTAGGCATGTTTGGCCTGGAGAGTTTTAATACTTGGGGGGATAAAGCATTAACAAAGCTTGATAACAAAACAATAGTAGTGCCAGCTCATGGTACAACACTGCGTAACAAACAAGAATTATTAGACTATAGGACTACCTACAAATCTTGGTTTGATCGAATCAAGCACTTACATGAAGAAGGACAAACTGCTAACGAGATGACTACAGATAAATTAGCGCTTAGCTTCGTCAATAAACTAAATTTAGACAACAACCCAGACCACCACGGTGAATTTTACCAAGGCAGCATTAAAGGACTTATTCGTTTTGAAATGGATAAACCAATAACGCTGACACCAGCTCAAATGCAAGATTATGTTGGTAGTTATCAACTAGCGAATAAAGAAGATATTCAAGTTGAAATTCTTGCTGGTCGTTTAGTTGCTAAGCAGAAAAATAGTTTCATTAGCTGGCTTAAGCCAATTGCTCAAGACAAATTTGAGTCTATGACCTTTTACGGTGAACAGATTTCTTTTTCCCGTAATAAGTCTGGCGCTATTACTTCAGTTAAAGCGTTATTTCCGCAAAAGACACATTACCAAGATAGGCTGACAGGCGAGTGGGCTAAAGCAGACAATTCGTCGAGTTAAAATCCTCACTTTCGAACCTATCGCCAACTGATGTTAAGTAGTGGGAATTATATGAAATAAACCAACGAAAGTTGGTTTATTTATGTCTGAAGAAAACTCAATATTTTTCATTTTGGGTATGAGACAAGAGGGGAAGCTTTTGGTATTGAGCCGATTAGCTGCTCTAATCGTATAAAATAATGAGTCGATTAAATGTTTTCTTATGTTATTTAAGGCGCGAATCTATAGATGATAAATGGCAGTGTGAATAAAACTGATAAAATTTTGTTAAATTTCAATAGCCTTTTAAAGGGGGCCTCATTTTTGCGCAATTCCTATTCCCATAAGTCAAAGTGATAATGATTCTTGTTTGTGTTAGTGTGGGAGGTTCAGAACATTCACTATATAAGGACATATCAATTTGAAAACACTTAGTTATATTTCCCTCTCAGCATTTTAGTGTTAACTATTTCGTCTAGGGAACTGGCTGACATCTGTGAACATTCTAGTGTTCCAGCATTTTCAAACTCAATAGATCCAAAAATTGCATTTGGAGGTCAAAATTGTACAGCACCTTAAAAAAAAACATTAGATCAGTCATATTTGGAAGTCTTACGTGTTTATTCGCACTATTTTTAATATGGACCTTCATACTCAAAGAAAGCAATGATTCAATACAACGAGAGGTTGAGCAACCAAACAACATAGTCAATGATGTGAAGCAAAAAATTAGTGTCAATGTTCCCTTGGTTGTGACTGATGAGTCCCCACTAAAATCAAGTGATGTTACTTACTCATTTCTTGAGAGTAGTGAGCAATGTGAAATTTATGAAATTGATGGTGGTGCTCTGGTGGTAGCAATCAGAGACGATGATGTTCGCGTTTCAGAATTAAACGCTGACGGGACTGGCTTCTCTATCAATCTCCCATTCTATCCTACTGCTCATACTCATATTATAAAGCGTGAAGACGGAAGGGTTTTATCATTACTTTCCGATTTAAGATTAAATTCTAAAGTTGGAAGAGCAAGAGACACCGATGAACCTGTAAAAGCATATTTAGATGATGAGATTATCTTTGAAACTCAAAAGGCTTTGGATGTGGGGGCTGCATCGGATGGCTCGTCCTTTTATATTATAAAGCCGGCTGAAGGTAGTAGAACAGAGTTAATTATTTATGACTTAGCGCTAGATTTGATGTCGACTCATGATGTCACTCATTTATATGGAGCAAGCGGAAGATATCGCTTTTTTGCGTCAAGAATGACACTTGCAAATGATGCTATTTGGATTCAACCAAGCGATGAAAGTATGGAAGATCAAACACATTATCTATTTCCTGTTAATGGTTCCGCTCCACTAGCTATAGATACTAACTTCAGTTGGCGTAAATCTCCTGTATTCTATAACCTTAACACAGTATTTATTTTATCAAATAATATAAATGAAAACACAGTTTCAATGCAAGCGGTTGATTTAATTTCATATATTGAAAGTGAGGAAGCGTCGGCAAGCTATCAGGAAAGCGTGTTATGGCAAATAGATTTACCTGGATATAGTATCCAACAATCTAATATTTCTGCTTTTGAAAATGAAATATTGTTAGATCATGCTGGTATTAGAGTATTGGATATAGACTCTGGCGACGTCAAATTCACTCTTTCTGATAACAAACAAGAACAACGTGAAAAGCTTCGTTGGGGGCAAGATGTTGGGCGTATTGTTCAAGTTAACCTTTCTCAAACAGGTATAAAAATACTACGTCAAATTGGTTTGGAACATTTAGATAATTGCATGATAGCTGGTGGTGATTTCAATAAATGTAAAAATGAACTACGTAATAAAAAATTACTATTTGATGTAGTTGATACATTTAAAAATACAGATTTTGGTTATAGCGAATTTGTTAGTAACAGTAAACTTAAAAAATTTGGACGTTGTAATAGAGGTGATTTCCATACTGGGAAACTTGGTACCAAAAATTCAGAAGAATTATCTTATACATTAAAAAATACACCCCCAAGGCTTAGATAATCATAAGACGATTCACAGGTCTTGTATCTAGACAGCCACCGTTTTAATAACTGTGGCTGTCTAGAATTATGCTATGAGCATTATTTTCGTTTGAAAGAGTCTATTAGTACATCTTCACTAAATGCCGTTGGTACCACACCTTCGGAGGCATAAACATAGAGTGTGCATCTAAATATGTGTGTCATCAATGATTGTAAATAAATGACAACACAGATGAGAAACGGAGAAATAAATAGACCAACCATAAGCACCCATACACCTACCTTGAATCCAGCAACTACAATTGCAATCCCTAATATTATGGGAGTGACAATACAAGCCAGTATTAACAACCAACTAAGCATAGTAATCGCAAGAAACCCAATAATCCCTTCGCCCCAAGTTCGTTTAATGAGCTTGGTTGAATATTTTAAGTAGTTAAGAGGATTCGATTGATTTTCTTCACGTATCAGTACGGGTATGGCAAAAACAGTGACAATACTCCATTCAAAACCAATTAATCCCATAATCCAACGCCCTATAAAGTCGAACTGCTCTTCCAATGAGCGTATTACGACACCAACAATACCTGACAATAAAGACCAGAGTAAAATTGCTTTAATCTTTTTTGTTGCGGTTTTAAAAAGATAATTTGGGACACTCACAAAAATCTATCTAATAACTAACAAGTTAATGGTTTTATTTGTTAGTTATCTATCAAACTAAAACAACCAGCCCTGCTTTTTTAAATTCAGGGTTGGTTGTTATTTGACCCGCTACCCAGAGGTTAACCTAACCTAACCTAACCTATGCTAGGCTTGGGTAGCCGTGTCAGTTGATAAGGCAATTAATCCTGCGGGTTAACCAAACAATGACGGTGGTGTTGGTTGATTTGTTAAATTAGGAAAAATTTCATTCATTTTATCCTGCTTAACCCCAAACCATTGGCCTAATGCGGCAGCGTATTGTTCAACAGATTGTGTTGGAATTAAGCGGCCACTGCCTGCATCAAGTTGATGGTCAAAGTCGGCGACTGGAATGTCGCCATAAATTTGTTGCCCTTGTACGCCACCTCCGATGACAAAATGATGTGATCCCCAGCCATGGTCTGTACCATCACCATTGGTCGCAAGTGTTCGTCCAAAATCTGATGCGGTAAATAATGTGACATCATTTTGCAAGCCAAGCTCAACCATTGTTTGATAAAACGCTACTACCGCTTCATCTATCTGTTTTTGCAGTTCCGGTAACGTTTTTGCCTGACCAGAATGCGTATCAAAACCGCCCATGCCGACCATAAATATTTGACGTGAACTCGCTAGTTGTTCTCGCGCAGCAATGGATTGTGAAACGGATTTTAGCTGCCCACCAAGCGATGTTGCAGGAAACGGTGTTTGAAATGACGGTGCCGATTGCGTTGCTTGGTTATACATGCTGTTGGCATTGAAAGAGTTGCTTATCTTACTAGCCATATCTTGTTGCAATAATGAGTCACTGTTGAAGTATTGGCTTCTAAAGTGCTGAGTTAACCGTTTTGCCAGCGGCTGTTGTGTTTCTTTAATTATATCGAGGGATAATGCCTTACCACCTGAAACTTGATAGGGAATGGTTTGCTGGCCTGTTAGCAGGAGTTCACCGCTACCAGTAGTGATGTTAGCGAAGGTGTTTTGTGTGGTCGATAAGCTGTCTGCATATAATCCAGCCCAACCATATTGAGCGCCTTCTGTTGTGCCCGACATCCAAGTGGCTTGTTGGTCGTTATGAGAGAATAAACGTGATGGCACCTTCACTGTTTCAGCGTTAAATGTATTGGCATTAGTTGGTTCAATCAACGGCCCCACATTACCCACAATAGCGGCATTGCCTGTTTGAAATAGATTGTGGATGCCAGAGAACTCGGCGGGTAAAGCAAATTTACGCTCCCCAAATTGCGATGCATTTAAAGGGGATAACGGTAATAATGTATTTTGTAATCGCGGTGAAGTTTGCTGCGCTAAGAGCGTTTTTCTTATGTCTGCCCACCGAGTATAACTTTGGTTGTCGTAAGGAATAATTGTGTCGTGGTTGTCCATGCCGCCATAAAAAAATAAACAGACTAAGGCTTTATACCCAGTTTGTTGTGATGCTTGAGCTTGCATGCTCGTTAATAGGGAAGTCATCCCGCCCATAGAAACCGTTGCTAGGGAAAGTGAACTCGCTTTTAAGAATGATCGACGATTCATAGTCATAATATGTATCCCTATTGTTGAATTAAATAATCAGGTGAAGTCATAACAAGTAATACTGCCAGTTGTACCTGATATAGCGCGTTTTGCTTAAGCTCTTGAGGAAGTTGTGCCAAGGTCTCCTTAATATAATCACGGGTTGGCTGAGATAACGTGCCATAGGTTAGCAATAAGTCTAAATGATCAAGCAGCGCGTCATGATCATTTACCAATTCAAGCTCTTTGTTATATTGCGAGATGAAGCTCACTGCTGCGGTGTTAGCGTCTAAGGTAACGCCGGTTTCATCTAAGAATACTTGGGCGCGTTCGTTATCAACGGTTTGACTTTCATTGAAAATAAAATAGGTCATAAAGTTGGTATATCCAGCTATAGAGCTGGCATTAACGATTTGTAACTCTGGCGCTTTTAAGCCCTGTTTGGCCGATAACGTGCCTGGGGCAATATATCCGGGGCGAAAAAAGTTAAAGACCGACGAGGCGCGATATGGATGTTGCGATAACGTTGAAGATCCTTTGGTGTCCCACAACAATTCTTGAAACCTAGGCGTGACAGACTCAATATTGAAAGCCCTTGCCCAATGAGAAAAGCGCAAAATGGGTTCGCGTACCTTTCCTCCAGTCGTATCGGGTAGTGTGCGTCCTTGAGTATCAAACAAGACTGCCGCTAATGTTGCCCCAAGGTCACCACGGCGACTTTGGCCAACTTTGGTGCCGTCGGGTAAAGTAAATTCACCTTGGTTAAATGCATTCGCTACACGTGCAACATATTCAGGTGATGGGTTACTCATAACCAATCGTTGAATTAGATGAGTGGCAACAAAAGGAGCAACGTTAGGGTGTGCAAAGATATGATCTAGTGCTTGAGTAATGCTTGATTGAGCTGGTGTATCTTGAGGTATAGTCAGATTGAGAAAGGTTTTTTCCTTCGATGAATGTGATTCCTCAAAAGTTTGCATTGGCGTGGCATAAGCCGCCATCACAGATTGTTCAACCACCGTTTCATTGATGTTTAAACCCGTAAATACTTTAGCTAGGCCAGTAATATCTTTATTGTCATAGGTTTCTATTGGCTTGCCGCTGCCATCTAAACGTGGTGTGCCATCAATATTTAATTCAACGACGCCAATGGTGAAAAGTTGTAGTAATTCACGAGCATAATTTTCATCAGGCATGCGCCCCGTGATTGGGTCTCCTTTTTCACTGCCTTGATACGTTAAATAATATCCCATAGCAGGGGAGTAGGTGACGGCCTCAAGTAGGTCGCGATAGTTGCCAAAAGCGTGTTGAATCAGCAAATCTTGAAAATAGGCTACCGCAGAGGGCACATCGGTAAGTACCTCTCCACCGCCGTTTGATACAACAAATAGCTCAGACAGAGAAAAAGCCATTCTTTGGCGCAGTTGATCCGGCGCCGCCACTGCGTTTCGCCAAAAGCCAATAGTTGTTGCCTCTAATGCGAAAAACTCCAGTTCTGCGCTGACAAATTCATCGACAACGGGTTGTAATAAACTAGGAGAAAGAGTTAATTGCTTGCTAAACCATTGCGAGGTACTTTCACCTGTTAGCGCATTAATTTCATCAAGTTTCGGGCCGAAAGTGGCTTGAGTTAAAAAGCGGGCCACGTCATTGGCTTGTGTGTAAACAATATCTTTGTTAGTAACAACAGCATTGCTGTCAGGCGTAGGTACAGGTGTCGGAGTAGGTACAGGTACTGGAGTCGGACTTTCAACTGGTGGAATGGTTTTTTCAGGTTCTGCGCCACCACCGCCACAAGATGACAGTGACAATACCAACAGGCATGTGGAAATAGACAATAAATAGGGTTTCGTTGACATAGCATTCTCACAAAGTAAATTAATTTGCTTAAACGCTGAAAGTGGCGAGCTAAAATTGGTTGACTACATAAAACTATATACAGGTAACCCCGCTTTCTTATTTTTATAATCACGATTGAAAACTAGTGACTAAAATTAAGATCGGAAGCTTTGCGACCCAACCTCACGATTGGTGTGCCATTATCAGCAGATAAAGAACGAGTCTCGCATAAAAACAATAGAGGAGCAATGTGGCTTAAATTCGTGCTCTTAATTCTAGCTAATCACAGTTAAAATAAGGTGTGAAGCTTATGTTTCGCAAGTCGAATTTTATCGTGACAATACAATAGTTTGAGATTCTTGCAGAGTTAAACTAGCGATAACTTTTATTTTTTAGCTTAAAACTATCGACATCGTGGTTCCAAGTCCTAAAGTTGATTTAACGGTGATATTTCCTCCATGACGATTAATTATTTGCTTAGATAGAGCAAGACCAATGCCTGTTCCTGTTGTTTTTGTGGTGTAAAATGGCAGAAATAATTTTTGCTGTGCTTGTTCTATCATGCCGCAACCGTTATCACTTACCTGCAATAAGAATCGGCCGCGATCCGTCATGGCTGCTGAAATTTGAA
>Ga0209396_1006078_pt1 | contig 11199 bp, 8 predicted proteins | sample GOMGulsemesocosm_6_FD_184638 | JGI IMG/M metagenome (GOLD analysis project Ga0209396, IMG submission 184638) | Methane-oxidizing microbial communities from mesocosms in the Gulf of Mexico - GOM8C Gulf of Mexico (SPAdes) (version 2) | ecosystem: Environmental > Aquatic > Marine > Cold seeps... | reverse complement strand
TGTTTTGTTCTAAAAAAAATGATTGATTCGCACCTAAATCTCTTAACCACTCGGTTCGAGCTCGTTCGCAAAACTTAAGATAATTTGTGTGGTAAACAATACCACCCGCATCTGTATCTTCATAATATATTCTAACGGGATAGTTATATTTTATATTCGACATTAACTTCAAATAAACGCTTAAAAAATTCAAATTAACGCTTGGCATTATTATTATTAATTTATGGTTTACTAAAAAAACAAAATTGCCGAAGCTCTTATATTTAGGCTATATATTAATGATAAACACGTGATACAACAAGCGTTGATTAACAAACTAATGTAACAGTTTTGACACAAACTGCCTTTATCAATCAGCTAAGGTCGAAGTTACAAGAAAGCTTTCTCTATCGACACCATGATTGCATTAGTTTTTCTAATGCGAAACCAGTAATTTTTTTAGTTTGTCAATATATAAAGGATCCCCTAAAATTCACTTGTTCTTTGGATTAGCCAACAAACTTCTCGGATTATTCTTCACTGACTTAATCTTTTTATTGGCTAGTTAAAGTACATGAACTGATTTTAATCATTTCTCTCTGACATGTTTATTGGAAACCTTATTTCCTTCTATCAACTTAATTTATAAGTTGGCCCACATATATTATGTGGGCTTTTTTTTGTCTAAAATTTATGAAATGACTTTTTAGTGGTTAGCTTTTTTCTAAGCCAAAGTGTTGATATGCTCGTTCTGTAGCAATACGGCCACGGGGAGTTCGTTGTAAAAAGCCTTGCTGAATTAAATAAGGTTCAATGACATCTTCAATAGTTTCACGTTCTTCACCAATTGCCGCCGCAACGTTATCTAGACCTACAGGGCCGCCCATAAATTTATCAATAATAGCTTCTAGTAATTTTCTATCCATTAAATCAAAGCCTTGGTCATCTACCTCTAACATATTAAGCGCTTTAGTTGCGGTAGACTGGCTAACAATGCCTTGTGTCTTAACATCGGCATAATCACGTACCCGGCGTAATAAACGATTAGCTATTCTTGGTGTGCCACGAGATCGTTTTGCAACCTCAAGCGCTCCATCTTCATCGATAGTTAAATTAAGAAAGTGCGCTGAACGCTTCACTATTTCAGTTAAGTCAGCAGTATTGTAGAATTCAAGGCGTTGTACAATGCCAAATCGATCCCTTAAGGGCGACGTTAATGCACCAGCACGTGTCGTTGCTCCAATTAAGGTAAAAGCAGGTAAATCTAATTTAATGGACCGAGCAGCCGGACCTTCACCTATCATAATATCGAGTTGATAATCTTCCATTGCAGGATAAAGTATTTCTTCAACTACAGGACTTAGACGATGAATTTCATCGATAAAAAGAACATCATTTTCTTCTAGGTTTGTTAATAGTGCAGCTAAGTCGCCTGCTTTTTCTAAAACAGGGCCAGATGTTGTTCGGATATTAACGCCCATTTCATTGGCGACAATATTAGCTAGCGTTGTTTTTCCTAGCCCAGGAGGGCCAAAAATAAGTAAATGGTCAAGCGGTTCATTTCGTTTTTTCGCAGCAGAAATAAAAATTTCCATTTGAGTTTTAACGTGATCTTGGCCTGTGTAATCAGCTAAAAGTTTTGGACGAATCGCACGATCAATCGTTTCTTCTTCTGGCTGAGCTACTGGCTCAATAAGGCGATCTGCTTCTATCATTTTTCTCTCTGGTCTATTTATTTATTAAACACAACTAAATACTATCGCTATATTAGAGCATTGCTTTTAATGCGTCACGAATAAGATCTTCACTGCTTAACTGAGCGTTAAACACAGCACGTATCGCTTTGTCTGCTTGTTGTTGGCTGTAACCTAAAGAAACTAAAGCATTAGTGGCATCACCTTTTGCATTACTTACAAAAGTATTTTCAGGGTTAAGGTCTAATGGCATTGAATCATTAATAGCCGTTGTATTGGTGACTTGCCAGTCTTTTAACCGATCACGCATTTCTATTAATAATCGTTCCGCAGTTTTTTTACCAACACCAGGAATCTTTACAATACTCGCAACATCATCATGCGCAACGCAACTTACAAATTGGTCAGCAGACATACTTGAAAGAATAGCCAAACCTAGTTTAGGACCAACGCCATTAACTTTAATAACTAAACGGAAAAGTTTGCGTTCGACTTTATTGGCAAAGCCATACAGTAGTTGGGCATCTTCACGAACAACAAAGTGTGTGTAAATAATCGCTTGTTCGTTCTGTTCTGGTAGCGCATAAATACTAGTCATTGGCATTGTAACTTCGTAACCGATACCACCACATTCAATTAATACTTCTGGTGCTAATTTTTCTAATAATGTTCCACGTAAACGACCGATCACTGTAATGCCCTTGCTAAAATAATAATATGCGGCAACCATATCACTATATATTTATACAGTAAAGTTGGATTGTTCTTTTACCTTAAGCGGCTACGAACTATTTTACTCGCCTGCCCAGCCATTTTGTCTAAGGACTCATAACTATGTGCATGACAAAGTGCTACCGCGAGCGCATCAGCTGCATCAGCTTGCGGCATAGCCGGCAATTTCAAAATGGTCTTAACCATGTGTTGTACTTGGCTTTTATCAGCGGCACCTGTGCCAACAACAGCCTGCTTTATTTGCCTTGCAGAGTACTCTGCTACCGGTAATCCTTTATTCGTTGCCGCTACAATGGCGGCTCCACGTGCTTGCCCCAGCTTAAGTGCGCCGCCAGGATTTACCCCCATAAAGACTTGCTCAACAGCAAAGAGTTCGGGGGTAAATTGTAAAATTATTTCTGAAATTCCCGCAAAAATAGTTTGTAAACGTGTACTAAATTCATCATCTTCTTTATTAGGTGAAAAAGCTTTAATGCAACCACTACCTAAATAAGAAAGCTTGCGTCCTTCTTTTTTAATAACCCCATAACCAGTAATACGTGATCCGGGATCTATCCCTAAAATTATCGCCAAATTTAATTCTCTCGTTGGATTATGTCGGTAAATAATCAAAAATATAGTCAAAATAATATCAATGATTATGCTTTGATAACGGCTAAATTCCAATAAAAAAGCAGCTAAAATTAGCTGCTTTTTTGCAAGGTAAATTTATTAACTAACTATTCAGCTGAAGGTTGTTCTTGCTTTTCAGCTTTAGGAAGACAGGCAACGCCTAATTCAACCAATTGAGCAGGGTTAGCTTTACCAGGAGCATTCGTTAATGGACATGCTGCTGTGGTAGTTTTAGGAAATGCCATAACATCGCGAATTGAACTTGCGCCAGTCATTAACATCACTAACCTATCTAAACCAAAGGCTAAGCCAGCATGTGGTGGAGCACCGTATTGTAAGGCTTCTAGTAAGAAACCAAATTTCTCTTGAGCCTCTTCATCACTAATGCCTAAGATTCTAAACACTGCTGCTTGCATATCTTGATTATGAATACGAACAGAACCACCGCCTAATTCACAACCGTTAAGTACCATGTCATAAGCATTTGATAATGCTCCTACAGGATTCGCTTCTAGTTGTTCAGCAGTTAAGTTAGTTGGTGCAGTAAACGGGTGATGGATAGCGTGCATATGGCCATCAACTTCTTCAAACATTGGGAAGTCAACAACCCATAATGGTTTCCACTCGCCGGCTAATAAGTCTAAGTCTTCGCCAAGCTTAAGGCGCAATGCACCTAGTGCTTCGGATACAACATTATAGTTGTCTGCACCAAAGAAAATGATATCACCTGATTTTGCATTCGTGCGTGTCAATAGCTCTTTAGCTGCATCTTCAGTTAAAAACTTCAAGATAGGTGATTGTAGACCTTCGCTTCCAGTAGCTAACGCGGCATCAATATCGTTCACTTTCATCCATGGCATGCCTTTCGCACCATAAATACCTACAAACTTCGTTAATTCGTCAATACCTTTACGTGAAAATTTACTCGCTCCACCCGGTACGCAAATTACCGCAACACGACCTTTTTCGTCATTTGCAGGACCTGAAAATACTTTAAATTCTACATCTTTTAAAATATCAGCAACATCAATCAACTCTAATGGATTACGTAAGTCAGGCTTATCTGACCCAAAGCGAGTCATCGCTTCTAAATAAGTCATACGTGGGAATGTGCCTAAATCAACATCCATTAACTCTTTAAATAAGTTAACGATCATTGTTTCTGCAACGTCCATCACTTGCTCTGAACTCATGAAAGAAGTTTCAATATCTATTTGGGTAAATTCAGGCTGACGGTCAGCTCGTAAGTCTTCATCACGGAAACATTTAACGATTTGGTAATAGCGCTCCATACCAGACATCATCAACAATTGTTTAAAAAGTTGTGGTGATTGAGGTAAAGCAAAAAACTGACCTTTATGAGTACGACTCGGTACTAAATAGTCACGAGCACCTTCAGGAGTTGCTGCCGTTAAGATTGGGGTTTCAATATCCAAGAAGCCCTGATTTTCAAGTGATTGACGTACTTTTGAAGTAACCTTTGCACGAAAGCGCATACGTTCAGTCATTTCACTACGACGTAAATCTAAGTAACGATACTTTAAACGTTGCTCTTCAGAATTAGTTTGGTTTGAATCAAGTGGTAATGGTGCTGATTTGTTAAGAATATTAAGTTCTAAACCTAATACTTCAATTGCACCTGTTTTCATGCCTTTGTTTACTTGTCCTTCAGGACGGGCACGAACTTTACCTTTAATTTGCACACAAAATTCATTACGTAAAGTATTAGCTTTAGCTATAACTTCCGGTAAGTCTGGATCATAAACTACTTGGACTAAACCTTCACGATCTCGAAGATCTAAAAAGATAACCGCACCTAAATCTCGTCGACGGTTTACCCAACCACATAAAGTAATTTCTTGACCAATGTGAGACTCGTTCACCTCACCACAATAAAGATCGCGCATGTATATTTGTCCTGATAATACTAACGAAGCATTACTTAAAATAAATAAAGTCAATCGCTAGGAGAAAAATTGTCGATATTATAAAGGAATATTTGCACAAGAAAAGTTTTAAAGCAGGTAAGTAGTGATAAAGTTATCTCGTAGAATGAAATGACGCTGTTAAGTTGGATTGTCTTTAGCTGGCTAAAGTAAAATATAATTCATAGCGCTAAATATAATCGGGAACCTTACACTATTTGTCTGCATGATTTGAACTAAAAACATAATGGTTTTTGCCATTAGCTTTTACTCGATACATAAGGGTATCTGCAACTTTTAATAAGTCATTATCACTAACGCCATCATCAGGGTACATAGCAATACCAATACTACAACCTATATTGACCTTTTCGGCCGACAATTCAAAAGGTTGCTGCATTAACTTTAGTACTTTATCTGCAATATATGCCGCTTCATTTTTATGGTGTAAACCCGTTAGTAACAAGACGAACTCATCGCCGCCAAAACGAACAACGGTATCTGATTGTCGAACACAACATTTAAGTTTGTTGGCCACTTTAATTAACAATTCATCACCAACATCATGACCATGGGTATCGTTAATCATTTTAAAACCATCAAGATCAATAAATAACACAGCTATTTCGAGTTGCTGACGCTTATGAAAACTAATAGCGGTGTTAATTCGGTCTTTCATTAACACTCTGTTGGCCAAACCCGTTAACTCATCATGGGTCGCCATATGCTTCATTTTTTCTTCTAAACGTTTACGAGTTTTTATTTCGCGGTACAAACGTCTATTCCACATAATAATTGCAATAATAACAATGAGAATAATCACCCCTATTTGGGCTGAAACTCTCATAACAACATTTTTGTCTAAACCGGTTTCAATTTTTACACCAAACCAACGGTCATAAATTTGTTGTTTTTCGTTTTCCGAAATAGTGAGTAATGCTTTGTTTATTATATTTTGCAACTCTGTCCATTGAGGTCTAACCGCGAAATGGCTGGTATCACTGTTCAGTTCTTCGATCACCGACATATTCAATACAACCAAACTTTCTCGTTTAATCAATTCTGAAGCAGAAGCTATATTTGCAATAAAACCGTCAACAATACCTTTTTGTACAGCCAGTAACCCGGCATTATGGTTATCAACTAATACCAATGATATTTGTGGATGCTGTTTTCTCATAGCTGACGAAATATAATAGCCTTTTATTACGGCTAATTTTTTTCCATAAAAACTGGCTAAATTAAGTTGTGCCCCTAATTGTCTTTGGTGTAATACAACCCAAGGCATGCTCCAATAGGGTTGAGTAAAAGCCACCTGTTTTTTACGTTCTTCGGTAACAGATACACTCGCTAACATATCAATTTCTTCATCTAATAATCCTTGATAAAGCTCAATCCAACTATCAAAGAATACATAATTAAAGAGCAAACCAGAACGTTGAGCTAATAATGCTAATATATCTGGGTTTATACCACTGACTTCTCCTTGCGCATTAACAAACTCCATTGGTTCCCATTGCTTAACAAAACCGACATTGATTTTTTTATGCTGCTCAAGCCATGATTTTTCTGAATCTGATAAAGTAACTCTTTCTGCAGAACGAAGGAAATAACCGTTTTGTTTATGGTTAAGCCAGTTTCTCTCAAGTGCAATAAGCTTTTCAACGGGTATGCTTTCAAAGCCTTCTTTGATGAGTTCTATAAGTTTATCGTTATTTTTTTGTACTAAAGAGAAAACAGGTGCAGGAAAACTGACATTTTTTAACTGATAGAATGACGATTGCAAATTACTTTGAATCAGACGAGCATTTAGGAACTCTTCAGAGCCGATCATCGCGTCTATAGCACCTAGCTCTCCAGCATTTAACATTTCATATAATGTTGAAAAAACTTCAATATTAATATTTGGAAATTGTTTTTGTAAGTTAGTTAAATACAAAGAATCTTTTAAAACACCTATGGTTTTGCCTTTGAGATCCGCCATAGCATAAATATTCTTAATACTTTTTGAGACAAAAACGCCTGAGTATACGCCATATATTTGCGTTGCTATTTGTAATTGATTGTCAAAACTTCCTGCGGAATACCCGATATGAATATCAACATCACCATCCTTTAGCATCGTCAACTGTTTGGTTCTAGATTGCGCAATAAACTCTATATCAATACCACTTTCTTTAGCCCATAAACGCCACAAATCAATGAATAATCCTTGTGGTTTTCCCGTGGGAGAAACCGCCATAAATGGTGCAGTTTGAGTAAAAAAACTTAATAACAATGTTTGGCTTTTTTTATCCCTACCTAACCATTTTTTTTCAATATTCGCTTTTTCATCACCAGATATTTTAGCGAGCCCTTGCTCAATGAAAGCTTTTAAAGCTTTATTATTAAGTGCTGTTGCCCCTACATACCTCCCCTGATAAAAACTAATTCGTTTGTACGGAGGAAAATTATCATTGAGACGAACGTATTGAGGAAAAAATTTTGAGGGTTTATCTAATCCGGTATAGATAACTATCTCGTTATTCAATGCTGCTTCGTATAGAGCATGGCGACTTTCATACAATCTTAATTTTAATTCAGGATACTTTTCTTTTAAAATATTAACATGACCAGAGCCTTTTACACTGCCGATAATGTAAGGTGATAATTGCTCAATCGTGGTTAAGTTGACAAAGTCTTTATGGATAAAGAAATGAAAGTTTTGAAGAAAAAATGGCGAGGTAAATTCAAAGGTTCCTTCACGGGATGCTGTTTGTATCATTCCAGCATGAATATCTACTTCACCTGACTGTACTCGAGATAACGTAGTTAACCAAGTAGAGGTGACAAATTCAATTTCGACACCTTGGCGTTCAGCCCATAAACGCCACAATTCAGGAAGTAAACCATCAGCCTTACCCTGCTCATTCATAAACATATATGGATAAGTTGTTTTATTTACCGCTATGGTTAATGGTCGTTGTATTTTTTCATAATCATTTTCAACTGCTCGTGCTTGAAGTGCGACACTTATTAGCAATATAGTTAAAAAAACGATAAAAGAAGCATATCGCAACTGTAATTCCTTAATGAATAAACGACATAATTAAATATAACCAATGGAATAACTACAATTATAACCCGATAAAAGAATAATGCAGTGCTAGTTTATTTTTAAATTACCAATTAATAAGCAAAACTAGCCCCTGACCAACAAATTAAGTTAAAATGCTCAGCAATGATTATACGTATACAAATATAAGCACTAAGTAATGAAACCATCCGAACCTGATCTGATTTTTTCTAATAAGCAAAGCCAAGTAAAAGATTTTACATTTGACGCGCAAGTTGTTGAAGTTTTCCCTGATATGATTTCTCGATCTGTTCCAGGTTACAATACAATTATAGATACCATTGGTCGCTTAAGTCAGCGCTTTGTTGTTGATAATAGCAATGTTTATGATTTAGGTTGTTCTCTTGGCGCAGCAACTTTAGCTATGCGTAAAGGAATTAAAGCAGAAAACTGTAAAATAATTGGCGTTGATAACTCATCAGCAATGGTTGAACGCTGTAAAATGCACGTTAACGCATTTAAAGGTAAAACCCCTGTAGAAATCATTGAAGGTAATATCCTAGATATTACTATTGAAAATGCTTCTATGGTAGTTCTAAACTTTACACTTCAGTTTATCGAGCCCAAAACTCGCGCAGCATTAATTACAAAAATAGCCAAAGGGTTAAAACCTGGCGGATTATTATTGTTATCTGAAAAAATATCTGCCGAAGATGGAATTTGCAATGAACACCTTGTTGATTTACATCTCGACTTTAAACGCGCCAATGGCTACAGCGAACTAGAAATTGCTCAAAAGCGTACTGCTCTTGAAAATGTCATGCGTATTGATAGTTTACCTGAGCATATTGAACGCTTAGAAAATGCAGGTTTCAGCCATAACACTCCATGGTTTCAATGTTTTAACTTTTTTTCACTCATCGCAATTAAGTAACCTACCTAATGTCATTTAATAAATTTTATCAAGAAATATCTCAAAACCGTTTAAGCCATTGGCTAAACACTTTACCTGCTCAGCTCACACAGTGGAAAAAAGAACACTTACATGGTGAATTTGCACAGTGGCAAAAAACTTTAGACGCTCTTCCTAAAACAACGCCATCGATGATTAATATTAGTGATGGCGTTACGATTGGTTGTAAAAGTGACATTAAAGACGGTGAATATAAAAGAATTGAAAATTTACTGAAAAAATTTAAACCATGGCGTAAAGGTCCGTATCATATTCATGGCTTGCATATAGATACCGAATGGCGCTCTGACTTTAAATGGGATCGTTTAAAAGAGCATATCAGCCCATTAAAAAATAAATATGTCCTCGATATTGGCTGTGGAAGTGGTTATCACTTATGGCGTATGCGCGGAGAAGGTGCTGAATTTGTTGTTGGTATTGATCCAACCCAGTTATTCTTTACACAGTTTAATGCCATTCAGCACTTTGTTAATGATAATAGCGTAAGTTTATTGCCTTTAGGTGTAGAGCAACTACCTGAGTTGAAAGCGTTTGATACCGTATTTGCGATGGGCGTGCTTTACCATCGTCGTTCACCAATTGACTTCATTTATCAATTAAAATCACAATTGGTTAAAGGTGGCGAGTTAGTATTAGAAACTTTGGTCGTAGATGGCGATGAAAACACCGTTCTAGTGCCTGGTGAACGTTATGCAAAAATGCGTAATGTATGGTTCTTACCGAGTTGTGATGCTATGTGTGCTTGGCTTGCTCGTTGCGGTTTTAAAAATATCCGTGTTGTGAATACTGATATAACGGCACTTGAAGAACAGAGAAAAACGGATTGGATAGACACAGAGTCATTAGCTGATTTTCTCGACCCTAATGATAACAGTAAAACCATTGAGGGCTACCCGGCACCGAAACGTGCTATTTTTATTGCTAATACTTAATCGGCAATATCACCCTGTGGTAAAGTAACTATTTTTGATCAAGGTATTTATCTACTATCAATTGATAAGTACCCTCTTTTCTAATTTGATTGATACCTATATCAAATAAATCTCTGATCTCTTTTGATTTAAAAGCAGCAGAATATTGACGTTCATCAAAAATATAATGCACTTTAAAAGCCTGGGTATAACGCCCTGCTCTGCCATGTTTTAACAGGTATTTAAAAATATTTATATCAAGTATTACCACTTCGGTACGGTGTAAAAACAACATATCGATTTGCTTCATCTGCTCAGCAACTTCGCGATAATCCATTGAATATTTGATAATTTTATTAAAATCTTTGCCTAAATATTTTTTAGCGTTTTGAAAAGCAACCATACTTTTACCTGAGAGATCTCCAATAGTTTCAATCGAAAATTCATTTTCCAGTAAGCTAACTGCAACATTTTGATAGGTAATATAAGGTTGAGAAACAAATAGGTTGGGATGCTGATAATCGGGTAAAACCGTGACAATACCATCTGCATTTAAGCTTTGATAAGTGGTTACTGTACGGCCAAAAGGTACATGGATAAAATGAACGTCTTTATCTAATGCTTTCAAAGCAGACCGAACAATATCCAGTTGAATACCCTGACCATTCTCTTCAACAATAAACGGTGGTTTTACTAAACCATCGACCATTTCAATTTTATCGCTTTCAAGACTAGTTATGTCACTTTCTGCAAAAATGACTTGGTGATAACAGCTAATAGCAAGAATGCATACTATTCTAAAAATATGGCCGAACAAAACAAATAAATCCTTTAAAGGCAAATGCTTGCATTTATAAATGAAAAATAGGTATGGTAGTGATATCACTTACATCACATACTTTAATAGCACCTATAATAATTAATAGCATAATAACATGAGATGTATAGCCGTTTAAGATACTTTTGAGCAAAGGGGAATTGGTATTAGTATTAAAATAAATGAATTTTGGCAGCAACGAAAGGTTTCGAGCGTTGCCAAACGCCAACACGACCACCGCAGTGTTTTTCAGCGCGATCGTGCTCGAATTTTGCATTCTGCGGCCTTTAGGCGTCTACAGTCTAAAACTCAAGTGATGGGGAGTGGACAAAGTGACTTTTATCGAACGAGACTAACTCATTCATTAGAAGCTGCGCAAATAGGCTCTGGCATAAGCGCGCAATTAAGAAATAAGCATAATCCGCTATGCCAAACTTTATTTCCTAACGATGACACCTTAATTGAATCTATATGTTTGGCACACGATATTGGCCATCCTCC
>Ga0209396_1006077_pt1 | contig 11199 bp, 8 predicted proteins | sample GOMGulsemesocosm_6_FD_184638 | JGI IMG/M metagenome (GOLD analysis project Ga0209396, IMG submission 184638) | Methane-oxidizing microbial communities from mesocosms in the Gulf of Mexico - GOM8C Gulf of Mexico (SPAdes) (version 2) | ecosystem: Environmental > Aquatic > Marine > Cold seeps... | reverse complement strand
ATCCGCATTAGCTATTAGGGTATCGGTATTTACCCCGTGTTGGGGGTAATGGCATACACCTACGCTAGCCCCTGTATTAATAGCAAGCTGATTTATTAGGATAGGTTCTTCACATACCTGTACAAGGTCTGATGCAAGCTTTTCAGCCTGCTCTTTGGATAAAGCGGGTGCCCAGATGAGAAATTCATCACCACCGGTTCTAACTAAGGTTTGATCACTTGTAAGTATGTTTAAAAGCCTTATTGACACTTCTATTAGTAGTTTGTCTCCAGCCGCATGGCCTAAGGTGTCATTCACCTCTTTAAATTTATCTAAATCTATAACAAAAAGACTAGCTTGATAATCTGGCCGCGATGCTTCATGAAAAGGTTCACTTGGTATGGCCTTTTGCATCATATCAATGAGGTACAAGCGATTGGGTAATCCTGTTAAGGAATCGTGAGTAGCGAGTTTTACTAAAGCATCATTTTTACTCTCAACTCTTTTATTCATCCAAAATGATAAGGTAAGAGCACACCAAATTGAGATCCAAATAACAATGATAGAGGTGATAGAAAGGCGCTTTGCAATATAATTAAGCGTGGTATCTATGCTCTTTGCATCTTTGAAAAAAAGTATTTGATAACCTCCCCCACTGACTGTTTGCCAGAGTAAGCGCTTGTTATTAATGGTTTCCATACCACTATTTTCTGAGTTTTCTAAATGTCTATCGTTAATGATTTTTTTTAGTTTGGTAATACTATCAGCCTGCATATCATGGTTCATGAACCAATTAAAATCAGGGCCAAGGATACGAATATAATAAATGGCTTGGTTTTTATCGTTTAAGTGGATGAGCTGCATAAGCTCAGTAATACGCTCTTCAGGTTGGTTGTCTGCTTCAATGAGCTCTGCATGTAATAGAAGTGTTTGTTTCTCAAGGGCATTTAGCTCAATGCGAATGCCTAGATCAGAGGATAATCGGTAGGATACCACCACATAAATGATAGACACCAAAATCGCGACTCCCAAACAAGCCCCGATAAGCTGCCATCGAAAGTGCTTATCTCCTTGTAATTCTGTAATTTGAGACATGGCTGCCTATTGATGGTTAGGATTGTTTTTTTGAGCGAGTACTAATGCCTGCAATATGGTAAACAGGGCACCAACCTGTAAATAAAGAGATCAAATTCAAAACGCCAAAGGTGCCAATTAAAACTTCTAAAAAGGGGTCCTGAAGGAAGTCACCATTAAAAAGGGTAAAGCCGGTTAATAAAACACCTGTTACACCACGAAAAGCACGATCGAATTTATGGAGGTTTTTATTGATTTGCATATTGTCTCCTGCAGAAAAGTTATTCATCTGCTTAGTCAAATTTTAAAATGGCTCCTTTGATAAGTCTGGTAAAAATGATGCGAGTACTTTTGCGTTCTATTTAACAGAAGGTCCTAGTGTTTAATATAAGACAGAAACTGGCTTCTTGCGTGATAAAACTTGATACATCATGCGTATGCATGTATCTTAAGGGTATGAAAAATCAAATTGAACCTTGTCTCGCTTTATCCATTCGCCGTGCCGATCGCATTGTCAGCCAAGCTTATAATGATAGGCTGTCTGCATTGGGTATTCGTTCGACTCAGTTTTCGGTACTGAGGGTGATTGATGTGATGCAAAAAGCCAGTGCGAAAGACTTGCAAACACACCTTTCTATGGAGCAACCGACCGTGTCCCGGGCTTTGAAACCCTTGATTAGAGACGGCTATATTCTGGCAAGTGAGGGTAAGAACAAGAAAGAAAAATGGCTCACGTTAACCATGTCGGGTAAGGCTTTATTTGAGCAGTGCTTGATCCCTTGGCAACAAGCTCAAGAAGACCTAGCCCAGCATTTAGGCCTAGAAAATACTCAAGCTATACATGAGTTAAGCCGTCAAATTGTGAATTTTAAACGCTAAAAATTTAAATATATAAATGCATATGCATTCATTTGCAAAGGATGTTAACAATATGTTTACTTTATACACTTATCCTATTACCACTAATGCCTTAAAACTGTCTCTATTATTGGCATACTTAAAGCCCTTTTTAAATCTTGGTATTGAGAAAAAAATTGTTCAAATTCATCAAAGAGAACAAGCTCAACCGGCTTTTTTAGCGGTGAATGATAAAGGACAAATTCCTGTTTTAGTGAATCATGAGACAGGTCAGGTGATTACTGAGTCTAATGCTATTTTGTTGTATTTAGCAAATTTAGAAGAGGTTAAAAACATCCCTGAGTTAGCGAATTTAGGGCAGCAAAATGACGTGATGTCTTGGTTGTTTTGGCAGGCAAGCGATGCTGGCTTGGGGCAGTCTGGTTATCACTTTAATCGTATTTTGCTGTCAGCTTGGGGCGTTAATAGACCCTATGAAGCGGATGAGAAAAGTTTGGCTAAATTTCATAAGTCGTGCCGACTACTCGAGCAACATCTGGCTCTTAACAGCTATCTTTGCGGAGGTTCAGTGAGCATAGCTGATATGGCCGTGGCAGCACCGATTATGTTTTATAAGGAAGCGAAAATGCCACTGTCTGAGTATCCGAACCTTATAAACTGGTTAGCAAGTTTGCAGGAAAGTAGGTGGTGGTCATCGGTTAAATTAGAAGCTCAGCAGTTTATTACTGATTTGGCATAAGGCTAAAATGTTTATAGGGAGTGGTGGATAACATCGCTCTTTTTTTATCGATAAATACATGCATATGCATGTTGTTGGTTGCAGGTTTTTGCAATAGGAGTTTCAAATGAAAAGTCATCATCTTCATCCCTCAAAAATTAGGGATGTTAAAGAACAAGGGCAGGCATATCGTTTGTTCAATTGGATAGTAAAGCACCCAAAGCGCGTACTGTTATTGGGTATATTGCTTATGGTAACTGTGATTTCGAATATCACTCAACTGACAAAAGATACCCGGGCGGATGCTTTTTTAGCAGACGATAACAGCGCACTGGTTTATCGAGAGAAGGTGAAAAGCCTCTTTGGTCTCAGTGATCCCTTAGTTATTGCAGTGGTTGCCAAAGGCAGTATCTTCACCCCAGAAGGACTAAATGCCGTGCAAACTGTGACTGATGTTGTGATGGATCTTAATAACATCGATCCTGACGGCGTCACAAGCTTGGCCACAGAGAATAATATTTTTGGTACAGAAGAAGGCATGGAAGTTGAGCCTTTTTATGAGTATGAAATCGAGAGTGTTGCTGAGGCTTTGGCTGTGCGTGATGCCATTCGTGATTTCCCTTTGTATCAAGGTAGTTTGGTTGCTCAAGATGAATCGGCCACCTTGGTCGTGGCTGAGTTACTGGATGAAAAGCAAGTTGAACAGACCTATGACTTAATATTAAAGGCAATGGATCAAATAGAGCTGCCAGAAAATATTCAGCTATATGTTGCTGGTGAAGGGGCCGTATCGGGTTATTTAGGTAGTTATATCGATGCAGATGCAAAGCGATTGAATCCACTCGCAGGTGTGATTATTACCCTGATTGTTTTTATCGCTTTTTTACGTTTTGGTCCGATTCTCATGGGTAATGTAGTAATAGCCGCCTCTGTGCTGATGACCATTGGTAGTATGGCGTTTTTTGGAGTGCCATTTTATGTCATTACCAATGCCTTGCCGGTTATTTTAATTGGTATCTCTGTGGCAGACAGTATTCATATCTATAGCGATTATTTTGAACGCCGCGCTCTTTATCCCAATGAAACAATTGACGCATCCATAGTACATACAATGATGGAGATGTGGCGTCCTATTACACTCACGACATTAACCACAATCGCGGGTTTTATGGGCTTGTACTTTGCAGCTTATATGCCTCCGTTTAAATTTTTTGGTTTATTTACTGCTGTGGGTGTTGCTGTTGCCTGGCTCTATTCTTTAGCTGTGCTTCCCGCTGCAATGAGTTTGATTAAAACAGAAGTAAGATCCGGATTTGCTAACAAAATTCGTTCACAAAAGCATGATGCGACGGCCCGTTTTATGGTCTTTTTAGGGCGTATAACAAGCCGCTTTGCAAAACCCATTGTGCTCTTATCGATTGTTATTTTTGTCATTGGTTTATTTGCCGCCAGTCATTTAGTTGTGGATGAAGAAAGGATCAAAACCTTCCATCCAAGTGAGGACTTATATGTGGCAGATAGTGTCATTAATAGCCGTTTTGATGGTTCGAATTACTTGGATATTGTGATCAATACGAATGAGATAGAAGGCATTTTTGATCTTGATGTACTGAGTAAAATGGAAGCCTTACAGTTATATGCACAAAGCCTCCCTTATGTTGAAGGTTCAACCTCCCTAATTGACTATTTAAAACAAATGAACCGTTCTTTAAATAGCGGAGATAAATCCTTTTATGCTCTCCCTCAAGATCAAGACTTAATTGCCCAATTAATACTGCTTTATTCTACTTCCGCTGAGCCTACTGACTTTGAAGAAGAGGTGGATTACGACTATCAAAGGGCCAATATCCGCCTTACTTTAAATAATGGCGCATATGTAAATACTAAGGATGTGGTTGAAGACCTCCAACGTTATCTAGATAGCCAATTTAATGATGCTAAGGTAAGCGCCACTTTAACCGGCCGTGTGACACTTAATTATCATTGGATCAAAGACTTAGGTGAAAGTCATTTCTTTGGTATGGGAATCGCTCTGCTGCTTGTTCTGATAGTTTCCTCCTTATTACTTAAGTCGCCAGTGGCGGGTTTTTATACCTTAATCCCTGTGGTTATGAGCATCTTACTGGTTTATTCCTCCATGGTGCTTTTGTCTATTTCGCTCGGAATTGGTACGTCAATGTTTGCCGCAGTAGCTATCGGTCTCGGTGTTGATTTTGCCATACATACCATTGAAAGAATGAGATCTCTGTATCAGGAAGAACAAGACATGAAAAAAACCTTTGCTCGCTTTTATCCCTCTACAGGTAGAGCCTTGTTATTTAATTTACTGGCAATCGCATTAGGCTTTGGAGTGCTAATTAGCAGTAAAGTTGTACCTCTTAATAACTTTGGTGCCATTGTCGCAATATCTGTGGTGACTAGCTTCGTCTTTAGCTTGACCCTATTACCTGCCTTAATCATGCTATTTAAACCTAAGTTTATTGTGACAGAGTCGGCTAAGACTCAAGGTTCAGGTCTGTCTGCGAGTGCCGGTGTGCTGTTAGTTGCAGTAGCTGGAACAGGTCTTTTATATCAGCAAGATGCGCAAGCTGCTGATTCCCCAAGTGGACTACCCGATGCTAATTGGGTGGTTGAGCAGATTAATGCAGTGGAAGAAGGGCGACAGAGCTCCAGTCGTTTATCCATGACCTTAATTGACCGTCGTGGCAAGGTAAGGCAGAGGGAAACCATCAGTTTTCGCCAATATGTCGGTGAAGAAAAACAAACTGTGCTTTATTACCTATCACCAAGAAATGTGAAAAACACGGCCTTTTTGATCCATGACTTTCCTGAGGTTGAGCGTGATGATGACCAATGGTTGTACCTGCCTGCTTTACGTAAAGCACGCCGTATTTCGGCATCGGATAGAGGCGATTACTTTTTAGGAACAGACTTTACGTATGAAGATATTAAGAAGGAAGGTAAGTTCGAAATTGCTGATTTCAGTTTCAAGACACTAGCAAAGGAAACCTTAAATGGCGTGGATACGATTAAGCTTGAAGCCCAGCCAATTGACAAAAAAACTGCAAGGGAGCTGGGATATGGTCGTCAGGAAATCTGGGTTGATACGAGTAATTGGATAATCCTTAAGTCTGAATATTGGGACATCAAGTTGAATCCTTTAAAAACCTTAAGCGTCAGTGATATTCGTAAAATAGAGGGTATTTGGAGCAGACATAATCTAAAGATGACAAACCATAAAACGGGCCATAGTTCGGAATTTATTTTCTCAGATATTAGTTATAACAAATCGATCAAAAATAGCGTCTTTACTCGTCAGGCGTTAAGTCGAGGGGCACCAAAATGAGGCCATCTTTGATTGCTTCGTTATTTGCTCTTATACCCAGTATGAGTTTGGCGTTGGAAGCCAGTCATAGTTTGAAAAATCAGACCAGCTATGGGCTTGAAGATAAAAACTGGCAACAACTTGAGTGGCGTTTAGACAGTGAGTTATATCAACCTTTAGAGCAGGGAGAGGTCATTGGTATTATTCGTAGCCGTTTTGATCTAGAGGATAAATTAAGCTCAGATGATGCGTTAAGCAACTATGCCAATATGAGTGATCCCTTATTTCAGGATAAGCATGCCTTGTTGGAGGTCCGCGAGTTATATTGGCAAGCAGGTTTTGACTCAAGTTACTGGCGTATTGGTAAACAGCAGGTCGTGTGGGGTGAAGCGGATGGAATCAAGCTACTAGATGTGGTGAATCCACAAAGCTATCGTGAATTCATTCTGGATGAATTTGATGATTCTCGTATTCCCTTGTGGATGCTCAATGCTGAATTTCAGCTAGGTGACCAGGGTACCTTGCAAGCGTTATGGGTGTTAGATACCAGCACCCATGAATTGGCGCCTTCAGGTTCTCCTTATCGTTTTACCAGCCCTTTATTAGTGCCGGATAGCTCTGCGATTCCAGAGGGTGTTTCAGCATCACTAGCAGAGGCGAGCAGCCCAGAAACGAGATTAGAAAACAGTGATTTTGGATTGCGTTATACAAGCTTTGTGAATAACTGGGATTTTTCCTTAAATTACCTTTATCACTATGTTGATGAAGCTGTTGTAAGTGCGAGCTTGCTTGGCAGTGAACTAACATTGACACCTGATTATAAGCGCAGTCATTTAATGGGTGGTTCAGCCAGTAGTGTGTTTGGAGACTGGATAGTAAGAACTGAAATAGCGTATGAAACGGACCGATATCACAGAACTCAGGCTGCTGAGCCTGGGGTAGATAAGGCCGATCAATGGGGAGTATTGGTCGGACTTGATTATCAAGGGCTGACGGACTATTTCATCTCAGTGCAATGGTTTCAATCGAATGTTCTGGGACAAACAGATGCATTAGTCAAAAATCGACAAGAGAACAGCCTAAGCTTGATGGTGGAGCGAAACCTGTTTAACGAAACCTTGTTGTTGAAGTGGCTTCATCTGCATTCAACTAATCATGGTGATGGCGTGCTTCAACCTCAGTTTAGTTATAACCTTGAATCGGACCTGGATATCTTTTTAAGCATGGATATCTTTTATGGCAATGAAGAAGGACTTTATGGTCAATTTGATGATGCCGACAGAATCAGTGTCGGTTTTGAGTGGGGCTTTTAAGTGAGTTTGTTTGTTTAGAAAGCGCAGTCACGTCACCTTATTAGGTGACGTTTTTGTTTGTATTAACCCATGCGTGAAGACAACTGTCGTGCAGCTTGAATGAGTTTTTTTGCATTATCCCTTGCTTCTTGTGGACTTAAATAATCGGCATCTATACTGGCGCTGATGGCAGCAACGGGCTCATTCCTTAAGTTTAAAATAGGCGCTGAAATACAGCTCACACGGTGTTCTATCTCCCCATGATTGACCGCATAACCTAAGCGCTTTGCGCGCTCTAACTCCTCTTTTATATCAGTCCATTGCGACTGAATATCTGGATTTACTTTACGTTCGTTACTCAGGTACATCTGTTGAAAGCTTTCATTATGCATACTGAGTATGGCTTTACCTGAGGCTGATTGGTAGAGGGGCATTGTCTGTCCAATAAAGAGTTGGAAGCCAGCACTTAAAGAAGATTCGATTTTAGCCACTAGCACACTGGTATTACCCACAGGCACACTTAGAAATATGGTTTTGTGTATTTCATTTTTTAGTATTTCTGCAATGGGGTAGAAAAACGGAATCAGACTTTGTTTATGATAAAGGGTTGAGGCAATTTGAAAAATTTTTGCACCAATACAATAGGACTTTTTTCGACTAGGGTCTTGAGCCACCATTTGGTGAGATAACAGAGTATTAATAATACGATGGCCTGTGGCGGGTGCCATGCTGGTCTGCTCACAAATTTCAGAGAGTGTGAGAGGGTAATCTGAACTCGCGAGTAGGTCCATGATGAGTACTGAGCTATCCACGGCAGGGGTTTTGGACTTTGTTTTTTCTGACATATTATTCGCCTAGCTGAGTGATATAAAAATTTTAATCAAAAGTGAATCAAAATGAGCTGGAAAAATAACAAGCTTAGAAATTCTGTATTTGGAAAAAATCCTTTAAAAAGCCCTTATCCGTGTGCTGTATTCAAAAAAAAGCTGTAAGAGTTAAAAAACTTTAAAAAAACTGTTTTTATTTTGAGCGAGCTAAAGGCTGATTTCCACTTGGTTTAGCTTCTTTCTAACGGATATTTGCTCGTGACCAAGCTTGATCCCTTGATACCTGATTAGCTTTAATTTGTTTCCAAGGCCTATGATATCAGGGTTACAGGATGTTTTTCTATATATGGAATTATATTTCTCTATATGGAATGGTTTTTTGACTCACTAGGTTTCTGCTTCTAGCATGATCTTATTCAGTCAAAGGGGCATGTTATGAGAAGTGATCAGAATTTTATTAATAATGAGTTTGTTCAATCAAAAACGAACAAGGTCTTGCCTGTTTATAACCCAGTTGATGAGAGCCAAGTCGCCCAAGTGGCATTGGCAAGCAGTGAAGAGGCTTTGATTGCGGTTGACCTAGCCTGCAAGGCGCAAAAAAAGTGGCGAATACTCACCAGTATTGAGCGTGCGGCTTATCTGCATAAATTGGCGGATGCCTTGGTTGAGCGCAAAGACGCTATTGGTCAAGCTTTAGCCTTGGAGTCAGGTAAAAGTATCCAAGATGCGAGTAATGAAGCCGTTTATGCCGCGGACATTACCCGTTACCACGCTGAATGGGCTCGTCGTATAGAAGGCGAAATTATTCCCAGTGACTCTCCCTCTGAAAACCTATTATTACAAAGGGAACCTATTGGTGTTGTCGCTTGCTTGATTCCTTTTAATTACCCTGTTTATACCCTGTTACGTAAGATTGCTCCTGCTTTAATCACAGGTAACAGCGTGGTGGTACGACCGAGTAATAATACCCCAAGCTCTGCTTTTGAGATTGCTAAAGCGGTGCAAGATTCGGGAATGCCAGCAGGTGTAGTGAACATTCTAACCATGGACCATGCCACGGCAGAAAGTGTCTGTACTCATCCTAAAGTAGGCATGATTACCCTAACTGGCAGTGTCGGTGCAGGCCGTAAAGTATTGGAATACTCTCAAGTCAATATTGCTAAGTCATCCCTTGAATTAGGGGGGAAATCACCCGCCATAGTTGAGGCCGATGCAGACCTTGAAAAAGCCGCACGTGAAATTGTCACCTCCAAAACCACCAACTGTGGCCAGCTTTGTACGGCCATTGAAAGGGTTTATGTGCATGAAGCGGTTTACGATGAATTTGTAGTCCTATTAAAGTCGCAAATGAGCGCACGCCAATTTGGTGATCGTGCTCTCGATGCAAGCTTTATGGGGCCGCTCATTAATGAAAATGCCCGTTTGAATATTCACCAAATGGTAGAGCGTGCCATCGATGATGGGGCTAACTTGGAAGTAGGGGGTTATATCCCAGAAGGCAGAGGGCACTTTTATCCTCCTACCCTGTTAACCAACTGCCGCCAAGATATGGAAATCGTACAAGAAGAGATTTTTGGCCCAGTTTTACCCGTTCTTAAATATAGCGATGCGGATCAAGCGTTGGAATTAGCAAATGATCATCAGTTTGGCTTGGCGTCTGTTATCTACACAGAAAACTATCGTACCGCCATGAAGGTGGCGAATAATATTGAAGCGGGAGAAGTCTATATAAACCGTACACCGGCTGATCCTTATCAAGGCTATCATGCTGGTTGGAAGCGCTCTGGTCTGGGTGGCGATGACGGTAAACACGGGATGTTGGAATTTACCCAAACTCGGCTAGTTGTTCTTAACTATTAATACGTAAGGAAGGAATAACATGAAAGTAACTCATTGCGATGCACATATTGTTGCTACTCCCGCTCCACATGTGGGCGGTATGTACTGGATCTTTGTTAGCCTTAAAACGGATTGCGGTATTGAAGGTGTCGGGGAAGTTTATGCTGCTACTTTTCACCCAGAAGTCGTGGCAAAGGCAATTGATGATGTCTTTGACCGTTATTTAAAAGGTTATGACCCACACCATGTAGAGCGTTTTTTTAGAGAGGCGTACTCTAGTGGTTTTACTCAACGTCCTGACCTCACCATGATGGGCATTGTAAGCGGTTTGGAAATGGCCTGCTGGGATATTATTGGTAAAGCAGCAGGCAAGCCTGTGTATGAACTGATAGGAGGTAAGGTGAATGATAAATTACGCTCTTACACTTACCTCTACCCAACAGATAAAAACGGCGATTATAATTATGACAATGTTGAGCTTGCGGTTGAGTGTGCTCTGGCAGAAAAAGAGCGTGGTTTCAGCGCGTTAAAATTTGATCCTGCTGGCCCTTATAGTGCTTATTCTGGACAGATGATCTCGTTGGAGGCTATGGATAAATCAGCGACTTTTTGTCATCGTATTCGTGAGGCAGTGGGTAATAGCTGTGATTTGTTATTTGGTACCCATGGGCAAATGTCACCCGCATCTGCTATTCGTTTGGCAAAGCACTTGGAACCTTATGACCCTCTGTGGTTTGAAGAGCCTGTGCCCCCGGGTCAAAGTGAAGCCATGGCTCGAGTTGCCGCTAAAACCAGTATCCCAATTGCCACAGGTGAGCGCCTGACCACTAAATACGAGTTTCATGATGTGTTGAAGCATGGAGCAGCCTCCATTCTACAAATGAATTTGGGGCGCGTGGGTGGCATTTTAGAAGGCAAAAAAATAGCCGCGATTGCAGAAGCTTATTATGCACAAATTGCTCCTCATCTTTATAACGGTCCTATTGGTGCTGCAGCGAGTATTCAATTGGCAGTGACGCTTCCCAATTTTTTAATTCAAGAGAGTATCGGTACTTGGGATGGCTTTCATGCAGAGGTACTGCAGGAAAAAATTGACTGGCAAGAGGGTTATATCATCCCTTCTGTTAAACCTGGTTTAGGGGTTGAGCTAAACATGGGTGTGGTTAAGGCCTGCTCACCTTATGTTGGTAAAGCATTACACCTTTCTATGGATGCTAAACCTTATGATGTAAAAAGAGAGTCTGCTACAAATTGGAAGCAGAGCAAGGATTTGTCCTGATGGAATAT
>Ga0209396_1006076_pt1 | contig 11201 bp, 10 predicted proteins | sample GOMGulsemesocosm_6_FD_184638 | JGI IMG/M metagenome (GOLD analysis project Ga0209396, IMG submission 184638) | Methane-oxidizing microbial communities from mesocosms in the Gulf of Mexico - GOM8C Gulf of Mexico (SPAdes) (version 2) | ecosystem: Environmental > Aquatic > Marine > Cold seeps... | reverse complement strand
ATGTATACTACGGAGAAAATCCCATACTTTTTTCTGAAATGCAGTTCCTCTTACATCTAGCGGTATATCTAAATCAATTGATGTTCCATCTATATATAAATTAAGTAACTTTAACCAATGACTCAACTGCTTTTCATTTTTTGAGGGCATCAGCACTATTTCCGCACATGGATATTCTGACACTAGTTTAGCTAATAACTGGTGCTCGAATTCTCCAAATTGCAAAAATGATAGCCCTTTATTTGTAGCTGCAATTAAAACAAGACCTAAGTTAGTGATACCAACAGCATATGAAATCTGAACACCATCACCACCTTCTCGGTATTTTTTTGGCGTCATGCCTAAATGACTATTCATTCGACCATAAATGACGGAAGTAGACTCAATACCCGATTCAAAGATAGCATCTGTAACACTACCGGAAGTTCTCAAATTTACCTTTAATGTATTCAACTGAACTTGATCGATATAACTCTTTGGTGTGACATCAAGATATTTTTTAAATAACCTATGTAATTGAAATTGAGTCAGCCCAACATAACTTGCTAATTTCAGCACGGTTAAGGGCCCTTCGGTATGTTCTTCGATATTACGGCAAACATGTAAAAGCTTTATTAATCCGGTGTCCTGATTTGCATTGCGTTCAGGTTTGCAGCATTTACAGGCTTGATATCCATCATTGTAAGCCGATGAAGTGTCCTCAAAATAAATAACATTTTCTCTTAGCGGTGCTTTAGTACTACATGACGGATTACAAAATATTTTTGTTGTTTTAACACCGTAATAAAATTGAAAGTCGAATGCTGAATCTTGTTCAACTATCGCTCTCCAGTAAACGTCATTAGTCATATTGATAACCGTTAATTTTGTTGAATACTGACATTGTATGTTTGAAAATCATTCTATTTCTATCTGATAATTGCGCCTAACTAATATTAGTACGCATTATTCAAAGCGATTGATAGTTATTTTCGATCAAGCCTTAAAGCATAACATCCATACGCCGTAAACCTGGCCATGATAAATTTAACCTCGCTATGTGCTAAAAACTCACTAATAATTAGCTCTGCATTTATAGAAGAGACTACACGCGCGTCATAGATACCTTCTTCATTATCGTATGCCCTCAAAACTAAGTTATCTCCAAAATAATCATTTTCAGAATTACTGGATAAAAGAATTTGATCATAACTAATTGCTTCATCAGATTGATTTGCAAGTACATAAACTGCTCCGTATTCTTTGAAAGGACCAGGCTTAGAAAAAGGGCAGTAACTTGCAAGAATTAGCTCTTCACCTGCAACAGCTCTCCTCAATACATCCCGGCAAGGCTCCCCACCCTCGGAAATTAAATGTACTATGGGTTGATTTTGGTCATCAATGCCAGACTCTCTTACTTTTATGAGAAAATCTTTACGTATTGGGGTTATTTGGTATTTCATAATGTCTCCTGGTAATGTTATGAGTTTTAACAAGGTTAAGCTTTGTTGATTTTTGTTACTATCGGATTATTGCGGTGAGGAATTTTAAATATAAAAATCGTCATGCCGCGCATAATTACCAAACATTGTGTATTCATATCTCTGATTAAGTCTAAAGCTGTTTTTGGGAGGGTAGGCTTTTAAAATTAAGATCTGGTGTTATCTATGGAAAGAGAGTCCTCACTTTATTTCATATATTTATGTCTGCTTATAATTCGAGAGTGAGCCTAATGTTGAATGATTTCAGCTAATAAATTTGGTCGGCTTCGTGGTATTTAGCGACATTTTAGTGATATTCTTTAAATAATAAATTTGTAGCCTTTAATGCTAGACATATACTACAAATATAACTAATCGATTGTCATTTACTTGTATATACATTTGTTTCTACTTACTTTTCTTTATTGTAAGTCATTATTAGGGCGTTAGGTATTCATCTGGTTTGGAGTCAAAATGTCGTATGAACGAATAATGGGTTTAGAAGTTATTAATGATAGCGATTATCAAAAATACCGTGAGAGTATGATACCTATACTTCATTCATTTGGTGGGGATTTTGGTTTTGACTTTAAAGTTAGTGAAGTTTTAAAATCAAAAACTGATGAACCAATAAATCGTGTATTTACTATCGATTTTCCAAGTAAAGACGTAATGGATAATTTTTTTACTGACCCTGAATACCTTGCAGTAAAGGCTAAATATTTTAAAAAATCTGTAAAATCAGTTACAACTATTTCTATGCATGTAAAGAACACCTAACAAAATTCATACGGGACTGTGGAGCTGGCTAGGTTTCACTTCCGCTTCGCATTTTAGCTGACTATATTTTCCGCTTTAATAGGCGTTAGTTGTACATGGAGACTGAATGCGTTCTGCAATAGTAAAGTTAGCCCTTAAGTTCTTTGTCTTTGCATAAATTAAAATTGAGTTTGACTTAATACTTGACCATCAAGTAAATAGACCTTACGTTTGGCTATTTCAGCGTAGCGTATGTCGTGAGTAACGAAACAGAGGGTAGTCCCCTGATCATTTAATGTTTGCAGAGCTTCCATGATCTGATCACTACTTTTAGAATCCAAGTTTCCGGTTGGTTCATCAACTAGTAATATAGGAGGCTCAGCGACCAAAGCTCGTGCGATGGCGATACATTTCTGTAGCTTTACCCTCACAATCCCCATCAAATGATCAATAATTTAAAAATAATTAAATTATTGATCAACCTTTTGCAATAAATCACGTATTAATAACTATCAACACAATAATGAGCAGTAAAACTCAACGTTTAAGCTGGGCAGTTAGATAAACTTGCCACACTTTTTGAAAATAATAAGGTACAACTTTTTAATTACTTTTTACGCAGAGGTAATAGCCGTGCGTTAAGTGAAGACTTGGTGCAAGAAACTTTTATGAGAATACTTGCCTATCGCACCAACTTTATCGGTAGCAGTACCTTTAAATCTTGGATGTATGGTATTGCTCGAAACACAGTAGCTGAGCATTACCGTAAGAATAAAAGCCAGGCGCTGAACTGTGACATGGAGGATGAAGAGTTAACCAATGCACAAACCTTAGGTGAAGAATTTGAAGCAGAGCAGCAAAGTGAAATTTTTAATAAGTCTTTGGCAAGTATCTCTCCCGAAGATAGAGAAATCATTCTGCTCAGTCGATTTCAGCAATTGAATTATCAAGAAATATCGTCCTTATTAGATTGTAATTTAAATAGCTTAAAGTCTCGTATGCGAAATGCGATAAGTAAATTACAGCTAAGTTATCAACAATTAGTGGAAGAGAATAGCTAATGAAAAATCAAAATATTATTGACTGGAAAATTGCTACCTTAGCCAACAATGACAATAGTGAGCTAAGTGAAGAACTGCAAAGCTATCTTGAGCAGAACCGTCAGCTTCAAGATGAGTTGCTTTTTATAAAGCAGTTTTGGACAAATGATGTTAAGCCGCAGGTTATGCCCTCAGATAAGTTAGACGCTAATTTTTATCAAATGTTATCTAGAGCACAGAGTGCCCAGCAAGGTATCGATCAACAAGAAACAGCCCAGTCTGCAAACGACTACCGTTCTTCATCAAAAGAGCCATCACACTCTTTGATGGATAAAATTAAAAGCTGGCTTACGCCAACACCTATTGCTCAGTTTGCAACCTTAACCTTGGTTTTTGTGCTTGGATATAATGTGAACCAAGCACCGAATAATGAAAAAAGCAGTGAAGCCTACAGTGTATTACAAGAAGACATCTCATCGTTAACGACAGTACTAGCAATGTCTATGCTGCAAAAAGACTCGGCCAGCGAACGTCTTTCAGGTGTTGCTTATAGTCGGCAAACTGGTTTATCAAACCCAGTACTGGTAGAGCAACTTATTGAATTATTGGCGCGAGATAAATCAAACTCAGTACGACTAGCAATAATCAATAGTCTAGGCGAATTACAGTCTTTTGGCTCATTTGAGCAACAACTTCTCAAGTTGGCTACGAAGGAAGAAAATTTATTAGTGCAAATAGAGTTATGCCGTTTGTTGCTTAACTATGGCTCAGTAGAGGTTAAAGACTTATTAACCGAACAAGCTAATCAACAACAATTAAAACCCGAAGTACAAGAATTTATTAAAGCGCAATCAGTGGCTTCATATATTTAGTTTCATATTTAGTTTCATTTTTAGGAGTAAGCCATGAAAAAATTATCAACAACCTTATCTTTAGTCTTAGTTGCGATGCTATCGAGCAGTTTTCAAATAGTTAACGCAGCAGAAAAAAATTATAGCTTAGCGTTATCTAAGCCGGGAGAGCCGGTGTCAATTGAAATAGAAGTGTATCGAGGCAGTGTTACGCTGCTTGGTTATAAAGGAGATACCATTGAAATAACTGCAAAAACATCCGTTTTTTCAGGTAAAAATGACGTTCTAAAAAAAGTGAAAGCGCCCAAAAATAGTACTAATGATCAAGCAAGGTCTAACAAAGGTCTGAAGAGTGTTAAAAGCCAGTCAATGAGATTAGAGATTGAAGAGGATAATAATGACGTAGAAATTAGCAGTGAATTGTCAAACCAACACGTTGATTTAGTGATTAAAGTGCCGCAACGCTCATCCATAGAAGTGGAGTTACATAAAGGCGGCGATATTAATATCGATGGTATTAGTGGTAGTTTAGAGCTTGAAGCGTATGGAGGAATGATAGAGGCAAAAAATATTTCAGGCCCAATTGTTGCAGAAACTGGGCGAACTGACATTGTGGTTAACTTCTCTGGTTTTGATAAGAGCAGTCCATCTTCATTAACAAGCCATATGGGTAATGTTGATATTACCTTAGCAAAAAAAGTTGCTGCTAACGTTAATGTACAAACCTACCAAGGTGAAATATTTTCTGGCCTAGATAAAGACTTTGTTGTGATTGATGAAATCAAGAAAAACAAAAAAGGCAAAAAACAAAAGATAGTGCTTGGAGGCATAATGCAGGCAAAAGTTAATGGTGGAGGACAAGCATTATCACTAACCAGTTACAGCGGTAATTTGTATATCCGAATGGCTAAGTAGTGTTGATTCGCTAAAGTAACTTACTCCGACAAATAACTAGCGTCAAAGCGTGATGTTGTTGTTGTGGCAAACGGTCTAGATTAATCAACGAACTTTTATTAATAGGCAGCTTTTTAGCTGCCTATTTTGATTTGATATTTCACAGAGTAAGCCCCCCGAAAAATAACAGACTTTACTCGAAATAAATTTTTTATTTGTACAACCTTTTCAATTTTTCTACGTAGTAATAGTTAACAGTTTAAATAATTTTTATCGAAATAAACAAATATAAGGTTTTACTATGAATATTGACTTGTGGACAAAAACAAAAGCGATAACACCCTCGTTAACACAAAGCGCTGTTATGGCTAGTATGTTATTTATCGGGCAAGTGTCGGGTATAAATGCAAATGAGTACGACCCAGAACAATTGAATAGTAACCAAATGAGCAACAATCGAGTGTTCATTAACTATGGCGTGACACTCCAATACATTGAGTCCATTGCTAAGCTTGGTTTTGACCATTTAAGCCACGGAGAACTTATCGCATTTAAAGAGCTTGCTATCAACGCTGCTTATATTGAGAAAATTCAAAAGATTGGATTGAGTAACATGGGAGCCGGAGAATTAATTGGATTTTCTGCTCATGATATTGATGCGAACTATGTTGATGAAATCAGACTGCTCGGGTTTTCAAATATAAATGCAGGTGAAGTTATCGCTTTTAAAGCCCAGGGGGTCGAGCCGAAATACATTGAAGAAATTCATGCCTTAGGATTTGATTCAATTTCATTGGGTGAGATGATCGCTTTCGATGAACATAGTATTGATACGACAAAAGTGAATGAGGTTCAACAACTCGGTTTCAGCGACATAAATGCAGGTGAAATGCTCGCTTTTAGCATACTTGATATTAATCAAGTGTTTGTTGATGAAATGAAAAGCTTAGGTTTAACAGGAATTAACAAAAATGAAATACTGCGACTTAAGCAATATAAGGTAAATCAAGCAGTAATCAATACGATTAAACACTATGGTTTATATAACCAACAAGCTAACACGGTTATCGCGTTAGCCATGCTAAAATTGGATGATAGCTTAATAAGAGACGTTAAAGCGTTAGATATCGATAATTATTCAATAGGTGATTTTGTCGCATCAAGAACGGGGAACAAACATAACTCGCATCATGATATTGAAATGTTTAATGAGTTAGCCAATGTTATAGCAACAATTTACCATCTAGAAATATAGTCTAGTTTCAATTAGGACTCATCAATTATGAGTTATCAATGGGATTAATAGGAAGTTGTTTGTGTAAAAAAGTGAAGTACGAAACGTCAGAGCAATTAACTGATGTGAATGATTTTGGTAATAGCATGCTAAAACTCAGCTTTTAAGTAGGGCAAAAATTCTTCCGTGACTTTAGACAGGCTTTTGTTTTCAAGAAAAAGTGCATTTACGGCAAAGTTTAATGGCGGATCAAAAGAAGCGATGGCAATATTATCTGCGAGGTTTCCTTGGGCAGTGAAGCGATCAACCACGCAGACCCCAGCACCTTGGGCAACCAACCTGGCGGCAATAAAGTAGGTTTGTACTTTAATTAATGATTGTAACTTGATGTTCTCTTTCATCATCCTAGTCCACAGAAGATCACCTAATGGCCCACTTTGGCTGATATCTATGTATTCAAAATCCTTAAGCTGGCTGAGTGTTAGCTTCTCAGGACAATCGGGAAAACGTGCCTTAGGGTAAACGATCACTAATTCTGATTGTGCAAGTTCTATGGAAGAAACACCTGGCATATTATTGGGTTCAAATAATATTGCTAAATCACACTTATGCTCTAATAAGCTTTGCATTACTGCTTCGTTATGCACAGTGTGCACATTAAAATTAACTTGCTTGTGTACGTTATGATATTTAGCTATTGCACTGGGGATAACATCAAAGCCTAAAGCAGGGGTGCCACCAATGCTTATTTGACCGTATTCTGACTTATTAATATTGTCAGCGGTATTTTTTATCGAGCGCATTTGCTGATAAATCTTATCAACTTCATCGAACAGCATTTCAGCTTCATCGGTAGGAATTAAGCGACCTTTAACACGTTTAAATAAGTCAAAACCTAACTGCATTTCAGCATGAGATAAGACTTTACTGACTGAAGGTTGTGATACATGCAGTATTTTTGCTGCATTGGTTATTGAGCCGGTAGTATATATAGCATGAAAAATTTCGATATGTCTTAAGCGCATATTTGATCCTCAGTAATAGCAATCTAATCTCTTAGATAATTCGGTAGTTAAATAAAATAACGGCTACTAGGTTGTTAGGCTACTGCACTTTTTTATTAAAGCCATAACTTAAGGTTATAGGATGGATGCTAATAAATACAGGCACTAAGCTTTTATATTGTAATAGATTTGTAAATAATTGAAGTACAGAGAAAACTGAGTATATTCTCTAGAAGAATATACTCAGTGATAGATACTAGCTAGTAACAAAAGGCAGGCTTAAATACAGTTGGATAACGAGAGCATTAGTAATATCAATAAAGAAAGCTCCCACTAAAGGTACCACCAAGAATGCTTGTGGTGACGGACCATGACGGGCAACTAGTGCCTCCATATTGGCAACAGCTGTTGGCGTTGCCCCTAAACCAAAGCCACAATGACCACCAGCAATAATGGCGGCGTTATAGTTTTTACCCATGACTCTAAACGTTATGAAATAGGCAAACATCATTAACATAACTGTTTGAACCAAAATGATGACAACCATAGGGCCGGCTAAATTTGCTAATTCCCACACTTTAAGTGACATCAGTGCTAAGGCTAAGAAAATAGATAGCGCCATAGTGCCCCATAAATCGATACATGCACGACTTATGGTGTAACGTTTGGAAAATTCGCATAAATTAGTTGCCAATACACCAAATAATAACGGCATTAAAAAGGCAGGTAAAACAATATCGGCAGCTTTTAAATTCAGGTAAACAACTTGACCTACTGCCATACACATTAAGATGATAAACAAGGTTTCCATCATTTTCTTCGGTGTTACTAAGTCATGATCCTCTGGATTAAAGGTTATCGTATCATCAAGCTCTTCGTGGTATTCATCCGCTTTAAGATCGTAACGCTTGATCAGTCTTTTACTGACGGGGCCGCCGACTAAACCGCCTAAAACCAAGCCCATAGTTGCAGCAGCCATTGCTAGTTCAAAGACACTAGAAGACATACCATATTCAGCTATAAATAAATCAGCGTAAGTTGCGCCATTGCCATGACCACCAGATAAAGTAACAGAGCCACCAATTAAGCCCATTAATGGGTCCATACCTGTGCCAATCGCTAAAGAAACCCCAATGGCATTTTGTACTAATAAATACACAGTGGCGAGACCGAGAAATAAAACGACTTTAGGACCACCCTTGAGTAGCAATGAATAACTCGCACCTAGGCCTACCGTGGTAAAAAACACTGTCATTAGTGGATTTTTAAAGCTCATATCAAATTGAAAATGAATATCAAAAAAACTATGAGCTATGGCCGCTAATATCGAGAAAAGAATGCCACCAACAACGGGCTCTGGAATATTATTTTCACGTAAAAAAGCAACTCTGCTATTACAGAAGTACCCCGAGAAGAGAATAATTAACGCGACTACAAGCGTTTCTAATACGCCGACATTTATTTCCATGGATAAGCTCACTCTATTTGTTATTATTTCAACCAAATAGACCCTAGATTACTGCAATTGACAGTAAGGACTATTTGGCTAATTTTTTTAGTTGGGCGTTTATATCTTATTTGTTCTACATCTCATAGCTATTATTGCTAATAAGTACAATTACATATTATTTAATACACTTTCGAGGGATTGTGCTGCACGTATGCAGTCAATTGTTAAATCATCATCAGCACCGCTAATTGTGTAAATAGCAACTCTCGGCAAGCTATTGTAGTCAAAATGATTGGTAAAGTAATAACCGCCAGTATCATGCACCATAACATAGTCATCAGCCTCGAGTTTTGGTAGAGACTGAGCCACGCAAATCAAATCACCAGCAAAACAACAAGGACCAGCAACATCGGTTGTTACTACTTCTGAATTTTTCTCTGTTTTCTCTTCACCACGGGCCGTATAACCCGTAACGCGAATTGGCCATGATTTAGGTAAAAAAGCAGTGCGAGTAAGGATTTGTGCACCCGCATGAGTCGTGGCTATATGACGGCCACCAGAGTTTTTAGTGTATTCAACTCGAGTAATGATTACGCCATTTTTAGCCACTATAGCGCGACCAAATTCTGTTTTTACTTGATACTTATCGGTAAAGAGTAAAGGTACTTCAGCTTTTAATACCTCAGCATAATCTTTAAAACTTGGCTTAATTTCATCTGAGCTAAAGTTAACCGGCAAACCACCACCTATATCTAATCGAGTGACTTGTTGGCTGCCGATAAACTCATTAATTTCTTCGGCAAGTTCAGTTATTATTTTAACACCATTTGCCATTAACGTTAGCTCACAACCTTGTGAGCCAGTATGGGTGTGAATGCTTTTAAGCCATGGGCGCGCTTGATATATTTCAATAAGTCTCTGGCGATTGTCGCCATCAACTAATGCATAACCAAATTTTGAAGTAGCAGTCGCAGTACTGGTGGAGCCTATTTTGCCCGCACCAATTTGTGGGTTTACACGAAAACCAATAACAGATTTAGTCTCAGGAAAATCACGTATCAATCTATCAACACGGGCTAATTCTTGTAAATTATCAATGTTTATTGAAATATCGTTTTCTATGCAAGTCCGTAAATCTTGTACTGTTTTAGCTGGCGAATCAAAAATAATATCTGCAGTGTTATAACCTGCAGCACGGGCAATCATTAACTCACCCGGGCTGGCAACTTCTGCGCCCATGCCATACTCACGTAATGATGCTAAAACCTTAACTAAGGCATTCGCTTTTACTGCAAAGGTATGAAAGAAATTGGCTGGAAAGGCTTGATAGACATCATCAACTGTTTTCTTTAATGCATCTAAGTCCATTACGCCGACAGCAGTTAAATCTTGATCAATGATTTTTGCTTTAATGGCACTGGCAATAATATTTTGTTTTCTGCTCATATTGGTATATTTCTTTGTTTGATGACTGCTGTTATGTCACTGATGACATAGGGCAGTGCTTATTAGATAACTTTAAGATAGTGCAGCGAGGTCAAAATGGATAATAGCTAATGTTAAGAGGGTAATAACTTAGGGTTATGTGTTGTTGTTTCATTGGCTGTAGGGCTAATAAGTCCTGACTTTATATAACCGATGACAAGCTACAACATTAGGTTATACCTTTGTCAATTAAATGAATTTGCCTGTAAAAGGCCTACTAGCTAGGCTTTTGTTTATAGCGATGCTTCTTTAGTAATAATGGTATTTCAGAGAAGCTTATTAAAACAAGATGAAGGTAAATTATTGTGAATATTGCGACCAATGTAGAGTTATGCTGTTATATAAATGAAAACTACGCCAAAAAAGATCTGACGGCTTTTGAACGTTTTTCTTCACAATTATTTCTCCGCTTACATCGGGAAGATATGCAAGTATTATCTATTGAGCAGCGTTACCAAATGGCACATTCATTATGGCAATCATTTGCATCTCGCTCAGTTAATGAAAATAGAGTTATTATAGAAAACAGATCGCAACAAGGTATTTTAGATAATGCTTCTGTGCTGCATATTATTTCTGATGATAAAGCCTTCCTCGTTGATTCAATATCAGCACTATTAATCGCACAAGGTTATAAAATTAAGTTGTTTTTACACCCTGTCATTAACAGGACAAAAATTAATCGTGAAAAAATCAATGCCTTTCAAGCAGAGTCGACTTCGTCAGGTGATGAGTCGGTATTATATATTGAGCTCGCTAGCCAACTTGACTCTGTTGCTATTGGCACGCTGGTTGAACAAATCCAAGCGCTGCTCTGTCAAATTACTAAGGTAAACACTGATTGGCCCTTGATGACGGCTAAAAGTCAAAATATTAACCGTAGCCATAATAAGAGTCATAACCCTTTAGCCAATATTGAGGAGACTAAATCTTTTTTATCTTGGCTCTGTCATGATAATTTTGTTTTTCTGGGGTATTGCTCTATTACCGTATCTGCACAAAACGATTATCACTTGGGTCAATA
>Ga0209396_1006075_pt1 | contig 11202 bp, 9 predicted proteins | sample GOMGulsemesocosm_6_FD_184638 | JGI IMG/M metagenome (GOLD analysis project Ga0209396, IMG submission 184638) | Methane-oxidizing microbial communities from mesocosms in the Gulf of Mexico - GOM8C Gulf of Mexico (SPAdes) (version 2) | ecosystem: Environmental > Aquatic > Marine > Cold seeps... | reverse complement strand
CAGGCGCGCATCGGGCATGGGAACGATACCGGAGTTAGGCTCGATGGTGCAAAACGGGAAGTTTTCCGCGCCGATGCCGGATTTAGTCAGTGCGTTAAATAAAGTAGATTTACCAACGTTTGGTAATCCAACGATGCCACATTTAAAACCCATTTGGATTAGCCTCTTGTTTTAAAAAAGTTGTAGGAGGGCAGCCTCTGCCCGATAATTTGTGTCGCTATTTTTACAGTTCGGCCACGGGGTGGCCTCGTACTAAGCTTTAAAAGTGTGCAAGCGGTTCATGGCCCCAGGCCAGTCTCCGGTCACTATGCTGTCGATTTCGCGAATGGCTTCATCGATCACCGCACTGGTTTTTTGCTGATCGCATTTATTGGCGCGGCCCAATACATGGCCGGTAACCTTGCTCTTATCGCCCGGATGTCCGATACCAATTCTTAAACGATAAAAGTTTTTGTTGTTACCCATCTTGTTAATGATATCACGCAAACCATTTTGGCCACCGTGACCGCCACCCAATTTAAATTTGGCTGTGCCCACAGGCAGGTCCAGTTCATCGTGAATTACGAGGATTTCATTAACGGAAATTTTATAGAAATTTGCTAAGGCTTGAACGGCTTGGCCGCTTAAGTTCATGAAGGTGGTGGGAAAAATCAACCACACATCCTGGCCTTTGATTTGGGTTTTGCCCACTAGGCCGTGGAATTTTTTATCGGGTTTGAGTGACACGTTATAAAAACGTGCCAGCTCTTGCAGTAAATCAACACCGGCATTGTGTCGGGTATTTTGATACTCGGAGCCTGGATTACCCAAGCCCACTATCAATTTAATCTTATCCTTCACGCCGGTGCCTTTTACTGACTATTTTTTACAAACTCTGAGGCTGATTATTCAGCAGCAGGAGCTTCTTCGCCTTCAGCAGATTCAGCAGCTTCATCTTCGTCAGCTACGCCCTTAGGAATAGCAACGTTTACTACAGATGCATCGTGGTCCGCACCGTGAGTAAGCGCTAGAACCTTAATGCCTTCTGCCAATTTAAGTTCAGAAAGGTGAATGATAGTACCTACTTCGGCGTCGATCATGTCAACTTCGATGAACTCAGGAAGATCGCCAGCCGCACAGATTACTTCAACGTCAGACATTACGTGAGTAACCTTACCGCCTTGTAGCTTAACGCCTTTACATTCAGCTTCGTTGATGAAGTGTAGAGGGATGTGCTGCTTGATGATGGTGTCTTTGTTTACGCGCAAGAAGTCAACGTGCAAGATTTCTTGACGGTAAGCGTGACGCTGTACGTCTTTGATCATTACGTCTTCAGACGTACCGTTAACGTTTAGTTTAATGATGTGGCTGAAAAAACCTTCGTTTTCGAAAGCTTTGTTAAGCTCTTTCATTTCCATGGTTACTTGGGCGGCTTCTTTGCTTGCACCGTATACGATACCAGGAGTTAAACCCTGTTCGCGACGCAGGCGGCGGCTCGCACTCGTACCTGTAAGTTCGCGTAGTACAGCGTTAATTTCAAAATTAGACATTTTAATACCTTTAAATGTAATCAGCTCCAACCCCGCGACCAGGATTAGAGCTATTTTTATTTAGCGACTAAATTGCCGCTAAATATCATCATTGCAATGTGTGGCGAGGCTTACGCCTAGCGAAACATGGCGCTGATAGATTCTTCATTATTAACCCGTCGAATAGACTCGGCCAATAAACCGGCCAAGGTCAGCTGGCGAATTTTGCCGCAGCTCTTGGCTTCTTTGGTTAGGGGAATGGTGTCGGTAACGACCAATTCATCTAACTCGGAATTCATGATGTTATCAATTGCGCGCCCGGATAGTACAGGATGTGTACAGTAGGCCACAACTTTTTTCGCGCCAAACTTCTTCAACGCATCGGCGGCTTTACATAGCGTGCCGGCAGTATCCACCATGTCATCAACGATGATGCAGGTACGATCTTGCACGTCACCGATGATGTGCATCACCTGAGCTTCGTTGGCTTGTGGACGACGTTTGTCGATGATGGCCAGGTCGGCATCGTTTAATTGCTTGGCGATGGCGCGGGCACGTACTACGCCGCCTACGTCTGGGCTTACTACGATAAGGTCTTCATATTGCTGCTTTTCGATGTCATCAAGCAATATAGGGGAACCGTAGATGTTATCCATGGGTACGTTGAAGAAACCCTGGATTTGGTCGGCGTGTAGATCAACCGTTAATACGCGGTCAACGCCAGAGGTTTGCAGCATATCGGCCACAACCTTTGCACTAATAGGTACACGGGCAGAACGTACACGACGATCCTGACGGGCATAACCGTAATATGGAATAACCGCTGTAATACGACCGGCCGACGAACGACGTAAAGCATCCACCATGAATAATAATTCCATGAGGTTGTCGTTAGTGGGTACACAGGTAGATTGGATTACAAAAATGTCTTTACCACGAACATTTTCATTAATCTCTATGGCGATTTCACCATCACTGAATTGATTAACTTTTGCTTCACCTAAAGGTAAGTCCAGACGCTCGACGATTAACTTCGCCAATTCTGGGTTAGCATTACCGGTAAAAACCATTAATTTAGACACGTCGGATGCTCCTGGTGCTAATTAGAGTATTGTTTCAATGATGGAGTTTAGAAAAGATGGCAGGGGTGGCAGGATTCGAACCTACGCATGACTGGATCAAAACCAGTTGCCTTACCGCTTGGCTACACCCCTAAAGTGCTTAAACTGTTACTGCTTTGTGTAGTGGAGAAAGGTTTAAACCTTTCACTACAAAAGCTGTGTAATCAGCTGGTAGCTTAGCTAGAATTTGCTTGGCTTGTAGTTCGGAAGAGACTTCCAAAAACACACAAGATCCAGTGCCTGTCATTCTAGCTTGGCCGAAATTATCTAGTAAATTCAATGAGTTAGCAACCTTTTTATGAAGCTTGGTAACTACTGATTCACAGTCATTTCGACCTGTGCCCCGAAGAGCGGCGCTCATTTTGCACTTTGGTGTGTCCCTTGTCAAATCCTTATGTGAAAAAACTTCTTTGGTATTCACATGACAATCTGGCACCACCAATACAAACCAATTTTCTTCTAAATTCTCCATGGGCGTGATGACTTCTCCTACCCCTTCTGCCCAGGCTGCTTTGCCATGCACAAAGATAGGCACATCGGCCCCAAGACTTAATCCTAGTTCAGCCAATGCGTTTATGCTTAACCCGGTTTGCCAAAGATGATTCAGGCCCACTAACGTGGTGGCGGCGTTGGAGCTGCCACCCCCTAAGCCACCCCCCATGGGCAAAATTTTATCCAGCTGTATTTGGGCCCCCTGTTTACAGCCCGTTTTTTGCTGCAACAAACGGGCGGCTTTATAGATGAGGTTTTCCTGTAACGGCACCCCTTCTATATTAGGAGTGATTTGAATATCGCCATCATCCAGTGCCGAGAAACCAAGCTGGTCGCAGATGTCTATAAATTGAAAAATGCTTTGTAGTTCGTGATACCCATCCGGGCGCTGGCCGGTGATGTGCAAAAACAGGTTTAACTTGGCTGGGCTGGGGAGGGTAAGGGTTGTCATGGGGGGGTTATTACTCAATGCTTAATTTTTATTGGTGCGCTGGGGCTGAAGGTTTTCACGGGACGCCAAAAGAATCGGGCAGAGGCTGCCCTCGTACGAGGCCACCCTGTGGCCGATCTGGTCGCTAGTCCACAGACCAGTTTTTCACCACGATCAGAAACTTCCAATCCCCCTGGCGAATCTTAATGCGCTCGGGCAGGTTGTAATAGCTGTGGTATCTAAGCAGTTCCACGGTCCACTGGTCCTGCTGAATCTGGCTTAACTTGCCATCTTTACTGGTTATATGAGCTGGACTGTTGGGGGCTTGTTTGCCTTGCAGCCAATAGGGCAGGTTCTCCAAGGGGAAAAACCAACCCAGTTGTTCATATACCAGCTGTTGCGGGTTTAGGCTTTCGCTGGTTTTGCCGGCTTGAGTCAGGGTGGCCTGCTGTGGATTGCCCTGAATGCGAGTGCTGCCCTGGCCCAAGGGGCCGCTCACATATATGTCGAAGTTGTCTTGCTGCTGTTGCCAGCGAATAAAGCCGGCCATGCTTTCTTTGGGGGTGGTGATGCCAATCTTGCCACTAAGGGTCCAGCTGTCTTGCACGGGTTTACTATTGAAGGGGCTACAGCCTGTTAGTTGACTGATTAACAGGGAGGCCAACAGGGGTACAAATAAAAAACGCATTTACAGATTCACTTCCAGGCGACTTAGGGTTTCCAGTAAAATTTGGCTATTGGGCTGTTTTTTAATGCCCTGATTCCAGATTTCTTTGGCTTCTTTATGCAGGCCCATGGCCCATAACACTTCGCCCAGGTGTGCGGCCACTTCGGCATCGGGAAAATCTACGTAAGCCTTCTTTAAAAGCTCCAGTGATTCTTGCATACGACCCAAGCGGAAATACACCCAGCCCAGGCTGTCCATAATAGCGGGGTCGCTAGGGGCAATGGCGCGGGCTTGTTGAATAAGTTTAAGGGCTTCATCCAGGCGCTTTGTTTGGTCGGCCAGGGTGTAGCCCAACGCATTTAGGGCGGTGGCGTTCTTGGGGTTCTTATCTATGATAAACGCCAGGTCTTCTTCCAGCTGAACGATGTCACCCAGTTTCTCGGACACCATGGCGCGGCTGTATCTTAGGTCAGTGTTGCCGTTGTAGGCCTTAAGGGCGTCGTTAAGCACTTCTAAGGAGGCTTCATACTGGCCGGTGCGATTGAGTAGCTCCACTTCCATTAAGAAATAGGCTTGGCTGTTTTGGGAATCCTGTTGGCGCTGTTGGCGAATGTGTTGCAACGCTTTTTCGCTCTGGCCAAGTTTAATATACACCTGCACTACGCCGCTTTGTGCGGCCAGATATTCACGACCCCCACGCATGGCCAGGTAATGGCTGAGGGCTTTTTGTGGCTCTTCTTTAAATTGAGCGATACGCCCTAAATAGTAGTGGGCCTCATCGGGCATGGCTCCCAAGGCCAGTAATTTTTCCAGACTGGCTTGGGCGGCATCAAAATCCTGCAGTTCCAGTTCGGTGAGTGCCAAGGGCAGTAAAATGTGGCTGTCTCTGGGGTGCTCTTTGACCAGGCTTTGAAATACTTCACGGGCCTGGGTGATGTCTTTTTTCTTAATTAGCAGGCGGGCCTTTAAGATGGTGAAGGCCTTGTCATTAGGGAATTGCTCGAGGGCCTCCTGGGTGGCACTAAGGGCGGTGTCCACGTCACCCTGCGTGGCGTGTAGTCGGGCCTTTAAAGTCCAGGCGCCGTAAAACTCTTCATTTTGGCCAATGAGTTGATCCACTAGCTCCAGGGCAATTTGATTATTTTGTTGTTGTTTGTGCAGGTTGGCCACATTAAACAGCAGGGCCTGATTTTTTTTGTAGCGCTGTAATAAGGGGGTGAGGGATTGCAGCCATAACTCCCGAGAACCTTCGGACATGTTTTCCCCCTGCACGGCGATAAAGCTCACGTTGAGCTTGGGGTCCAGATCCAGAGCGGTTTGCAGATGCAAGATGGATTCGCTAAAACGCGCGGCTTTAACCAGTTCCAGGCATAGCGCCTGTTGCGCCAAGGGATTAGCCTCGTCCAATTTTACCCATAAGGTGGAGGCGTCCAGGGCGGCTTGATCGGCCCCTATGTATTGGGCGATTTGGGTGGCGCGGCCCGCCACGCCTGGGTCTTGAGTGCGGTGCGCCTCTAGCAGGTAATTGCCCAGGGCCAAATCAAACAATTGGCGTTGCCCGGCCATTTCGGCCACCAGTAGGGCATACAGAGTATTAACGCTGTAATCCTGTGATTCTTGAGTCGGTTCATCTGGCGCCATGGTGCCCGCCTGACCACTCATGGCAGAGAAACTCAGGGCTAAACCTAAAATAAACTTCAACATATTATAAATAAACCCTCTGGTGGAACGATGTCATCACAATAACCATACTTGGGGTAAGTGAACTGTTTTGCAAGCAGTGCAACTTTTTTGCGCAGATATGGATATAATACTGCGCTTTTAGGCAATACTGAAATAATTGGCCGGAATATTGGCATGCTTATTTATATATAAGCAGATTATAAATCTCAGCGGGTAGAAAATTAAGCAGTTCATGACTTTATTGGCATTAGGTATTAATCACAAGACAGCTCCGGTGGCGGTGCGCGAGAAGGTGGCATTTGCCCCGGACTTGCTGCCATCCCAGCTACGAGACGCTAACTCGGCGGCGGGTATGCAGGAAATTGCTATTCTCTCCACCTGCAATCGTACCGAGCTGTACTGTACGGTAGAGGGTGTAACCACCGAGCACCTGCTGGCCTGGCTGGAGAAAGTTCACGGGGTGCCCCTGGAGCAACTGCAGGATTGTCATTACAGCTTAAATGATGAAGAGGCGGTGAAGCACCTGTTTCGGGTGGCCAGTGGCCTGGATAGCTTAATTCTGGGAGAGCCGCAAATCCTTGGGCAGATGAAGAGCGCCTTTGCTGTGGCCCAAGAGGCTGGCACCATCGGCCCAGAGCTGGGCCGTCTATTTAGACAAACCTTCAACGTAGCCAAAAAAGTGCGTACCGATACCGCCATCGGCGAAAACCCGGTGTCGGTGGCCTATGCGGCGGTGAACCTGGCGCAGCGCATATTCTCTGATTTATCCAAAAGTCGCGCGTTGTTAATTGGGGCCGGTGAAACCATCGACCTGGTGGCCAAACACCTAGTGGATGCTGGGGTGACGGATATTACCGTGGCCAATCGAACCCTGGCCCGGGCCGAAGCCTTGGCCGAACAATTTGGTGCCAAGGCCATATTGCTATCGGACATTCCCGATGAGCTCTATAAAGCCGACATGATTATATCTTCCACCGCCAGCCCTTTACCCATACTAGGTAAAGGGGCGGTGGAGCGCGCCATGAAAAAGCGCAAACATGCGCCCATGTTCATGGTGGATATTGCTGTGCCACGCGACATAGAAGCGGAAGTGGCCCAGTTAAATGATGTTTATCTTTATAATCTGGATGATTTAAAAGACATCATCGAAGAAAATGTGCGTCAGCGTGAAGATGCGGCGCTAGACGCGCAAGAAATTATTGAAGCGGGCAGTTCAGATTTTATGCGCCAACTGCGCACTCTGGACGCGGTTACTACTCTTAAGGCCTTTCGCCAGCACGCAGAAAGTATTCGTGATCTGGAGCTGGAAAAAGCCATGAAGCGCCTGCAAAAAGGTGACGACGTGCAAAAGGTCATGGCCACTTTGGCCAGTATGATCACCAATAAATTAATCCACCGCCCCACAGTACACATGCGCGAAGCCAGTGCTGAGGGACGTAAAGAAGTGATGGACTGGGTGCAGGAACTTTATCAATTGCAAGATGAAGATGTGCAGCCTTAAACGTATTTTTTAAAAAAGTGTATTCATGAAAGATTCCGTCAAACTAAAGCTTGAAGTATTAAGCGAACGCTACGAAGAAATTGGCCACCTGTTGTCCGATGGCGACGTTATCAGCGATCAAAATAAATTCCGCAAGCTCTCCATGGAGTACGCAGAAATAGAACCTGTGGTGCAATCCTTTGGCGAATTTACCAAGGCTGAAGAAAATTTAGCCGAAGCGTTAGCCTTGACTCAGGACAGCGACCCTGAAATGCGTGAAATGGGTCAGGAAGAATTGAAACCCGCTAAGGCTGAAGTCGCCCGCCTGGAAGACGAATTGCAGTTGTTATTACTGCCTAAAGATCCCCGTGACGGCAAAAACGTCATAGTTGAAATTCGTGCCGGAACCGGTGGCGACGAGGCGGCTATATTCTCGGGTGATTTATTCCGCATGTTGAGTAAATATGCGGTGGTGCGTGGCTGGAAATTTGAAGTCATGAACGCCAACCACGGCGATCACGGTGGTTACAAAGAATTGATCATGCGCATCGTGGGTGAAAATGTTTATAGCCAGCTAAAATTTGAATCTGGTGTGCATCGCGTGCAAAGGGTGCCCGCCACCGAATCTCAGGGTCGTATTCATACTTCCGCCTGTACCGTGGCAGTGATGGCCGAGATGGATGCCGAGGCCGATGTGGATATTAAAAAAGCGGATTTACGCATCGATACCTTCCGCGCCTCCGGTGCCGGTGGTCAGCACGTTAACAAAACTGACTCGGCCATTCGTATTACGCACATTCCCACCGGGTTTGTGGTGGAGTGTCAGGAAGAGCGTTCGCAACATAAAAACCGCGCCAAGGCCATGTCGATTCTTGCTACTCGTATGAACGATGCGGTGCAGCAAAAGGCCGATGCCGAACAAGCCGCCGAACGTAAAAGTTTGGTAGGGGGCGGTGACCGCTCCGAACGAATTCGTACCTACAACTATCCACAGGGTCGCGTAAGTGATCACAGAATTAACCTAACGGTTTATAAGCTGGACGAATTAATGGAAGGAGCCATGGACATGGTGGTACAGCCGTTAATTCAGGAGCACCAGGCCGAGTTGTTGGCATCCATGGGTGTTGATACTTAACGAGGCCCCAGACTGGCTTGAAACTATTTGAGCCAGTCAAAAAATCTTTGCGCTTTTTCTTTTTAATCTCCTGCACTAATTGGTAGTTCTCTATGCCTGTGGCCATTCAGCAAGCCCTTAAATTTGGCAGTGATCAATTGTCTAAATTAAGTTCGGGTCACTCGGACACCCCTGAGCTGGATGCTGAATTAATCCTGCTGTTTTGCCTCAAGACTTCACGCAATATTTTGTTTACCCACCCTGATCAACTATTGTCGGCTGAACAAGAGCAGCAATTTAAGGCGCTACTTAAGCGACGCTTTAATGGCGAGCCGGTGGCCTATCTGTTGGGCACGCAGGGTTTTTGGGATCTAAATTTGTTGGTGGCGCCCCATACCCTGATACCCAGAGGGGATACCGAGTCGTTAATTGACTGGGTGTTGGAGCAAACATTAAAACCACAAAGCATTTTGGATTTAGGCACCGGCACCGGCGCCTTGGCTCTGGCTTTGGCACAGGAATTCCCCGCAGCGAATGTGATTGGGGTCGACGTGGTTGAAGAGGCGGTACAACTTGCCAATAAAAACAAAACATTAAATAAAATTGAAAATGCCAATTTTTTTCACAGTAATTGGTTCAGTGCGGTGGCGCAGCAAAAGTTTGATTTAATCGTCAGTAACCCTCCCTATATAGATGAAGACGACATTCACCTAGGGCAGGGGGATGTGCGTTTTGAACCCAGCTCTGCGTTAGTGGCAAAAGATAACGGTTTCGCCGATTTGTTTCATATCGCTAATCTTGCTCGTGAATATTTAGCCCCGGGCGGGTGTTTGTTGATGGAACATGGCTGGCAGCAGGCGGCGCAAGTGCAGCAGCATTTAAAGCAATTGGGGTATGAGGGCGTGGCCAGTGGTGTGGATCTTGGAAATCGAGAACGCTTTACATTTGGTTTTGTGGCAGCCTAAAGCACTAACTTTGTGCGCTTTGGCTGTTATTTAAAATATTACTCCTGATCGTTTGTTGGTCTTCACTACAATTGCACCATTAGGTGACAGTTTCATTTTTACCCCTTTAAACCTTTTAGCTATAGCCTTTCTTAAAAACCTTTCATTTAATTGTAAAAAAAAGTTAGCCAAATAACTTAGTGTGTCCTTACTTTCTTCGGTCTCGCGCTTTATGGGCTACTTCTTGCAATCTTTATCTGTGGGTAACTTTTGGTAGTAAAAGTGCCAAAAATCAACCTATTAGTTAGTTATTGAAAACGAGTTTTTAGAAACTAAATGTTCCCTAGCATCTCTTCAAGCCTGACATTTTAGGGGCTAGATTTAATAGGTGAATGAGTTAAAAAAGGAATTCGGTGTGAAAAAACTCCTCTATGTGACGCTGATATTGGCCCTGTGTGCCACCAGTCTGGGTGTGTTTTACGATCGCCTTGAGCAAAAAATGCTGCCCAAGAGCAGTGATTTATTTGTTTTGAATTTACCGGAAGATTACCGCCCCAAAGCCATCCAAAAAAGTTACACCGGGCCACATCCTGCCAGCATGGAGCGCCCGGCAGAAACCTTTGAGTTTCCCATTGGCATCGATCAAGTGGGCCCCAGTGAGACTTTGTTTGCCGGGGAAAATGAATATCCGTTTTTGTGTGCCACCGAGCGCTCCGGCCTGGGTCAGCCCTTGGTGGATAATCAGGACAAAATTGGCATCAGCGTCTTTGCGTTAGATGAGGAGGGCAATAAAACCAAACAAGTGCAGGGCTATAGCAAGGACTGTCGTTTGCCCACCACCATTCAATACTATGTAAAAGTTGAGGACGAACAGTGGTTTAAAAAAGTAGAGGACATGGCAATACTTCAAAGCGATGTGAGTACGCTTATTCGGGTGGAAACCGGCACCATTAACCGCTTTATTTATATGCTGGCTTTGCCCGTGAGTCGCGCGGATACCATTGCAAAATTTAACCCCGAAAAATGGAATCATCGCCTCATATACCGATTTAAAGGCGGTGTGGGTGTTGGGCATAAGCAGGGCCGGGTGGGTATTTCCAAGCTCTTGTATGAACATGAACAGCAGCTAAACCAGGGTTACGCCATCGCCTTTAGTTCCGGCACACAGACCAGTAACCATTACGATATTTGGTTGAGTGAGGATACCGCCTTACGCGTTAAAAGGCAGTTTGAAGCCAATTATGGCAAACCCCTGTATACCGTGGGCATGGGAGGCTCGGGAGGCGCCATTCAGCAATACTTGTTGTCCCAAAATCACCCGGGCATCATCGATGCCGCCATCCCCTTGTATTCCTACCCGGACATGGTGACTCAGGTGAGTTATGCCCTGGACTGTGAATTGATGGAATATTATTTTGATGTGACCAGCGAGGAAGATAAATGGCAGTACTGGCCAAACCGTCGTTTGTTTGAGGGTAATAATGCCCTGCAAGATTTTGATAATCGCTACGGTAATTTACAGGGCATAGCCGGTTACCTTAATGGCGACTTTTCCATGATGCCTGAGGGTGCCACCCAGTGTACCAACGGCTGGCGTGGTCCTGCCCAGCATATTAATAACCCGTATTTTTTCTCGAATTATTATCAGGTGAGCCGGGAAACCCTGTTGCAGGTGGATTGGAGCCATTGGGGGAATTTAAGCAAGTTTTACGGCACTCATAACGATGGTTTTGGTAAGCGCTTCTGGGATAACCAGGGCATTC
>Ga0209396_1006069_pt1 | contig 11210 bp, 8 predicted proteins | sample GOMGulsemesocosm_6_FD_184638 | JGI IMG/M metagenome (GOLD analysis project Ga0209396, IMG submission 184638) | Methane-oxidizing microbial communities from mesocosms in the Gulf of Mexico - GOM8C Gulf of Mexico (SPAdes) (version 2) | ecosystem: Environmental > Aquatic > Marine > Cold seeps... | reverse complement strand
ATACTTTTATTATTAGTATTGCTTGCTGAATCTAAAGTGAATAAGTTTAGCTTAATGCCCATTTCTTCATCAACAGAGGTTACCGTGCCGGCGAGCAATGTTTGTTTTAACTGCACGCCGTTGACATTAAAGTAAGTTAAGCCAATCAAGCATTTTTTCTGTAACGTATCGTTAAGTGTTTTTATTATCATAATATTTACTCTTGGTATTAGTCTCAGACTATTACTTTAAAAATTAGTGCGCCAGAGGAGCAACTCCCGTTGCGGGGTTATCTGCTAAACCAATATCACGAGCATGTTGTTCAAAACCTTTGTTCTTCCAAAAGAAGGCGCCAGGCATGGTCGTTGGAATAACTAAAATATAAAATAATGCTCGGCCAATGGCTGCGGTAAAACAATTAACTAATGCTAAGGCTAACCAAGCTATTAATAAGCTTACCTCGTTGTAACCGGTTAAATTAGCGATAAGTAATGCCGATGCGAGGGTAATGTTTATCGCTAATAGCCAGTTTCGGAAAAGGTAAGTTTTACCGAATGTTGTGCATTGAACATAATGTGCTGCGCCGCCTTCATTTTCACTACGATTTAAATCAGCATTATGTTTGAGTAAACCTAAAGCTTCTATCACCATACCAAGAATAAATACGCTGGTAAAAGTTAAGCTTACTTGGTTTATTTCTTGATTACTTGCATCCTTGATAACAAAGGTACTGATCACGATAACACCGCTAACTAAAGCGCCTAACGCTAAGCTATTACCTGCAAAAGATGTTGCCGTTTGTAGGTGATGCCAAAATGGTCGTGCTTTTATTTGATAACACTTATTCATGTAAAACATGCCAGCGAAACCTGCCAATAAGGTGAATACACCGGTTACTTTAACAAGTATTTGCAGTGGTAAATCAGCGGTTAAGCTCACTAAATCTAATCCCAAAGTACTCGCTGATAATTCAACTAACCATGCGTTACTGGGTAATAAGAAAAGTGCAGTTAAACCACAGCCCATGGAGAATAATGCTAAGCCAAAACCTTCACGTGCCATAGGTGAAAAACGTAAGTTATTAAAACCTCGATAGAAGCGCAGAGGTTTACCTAAATGGGTCACACTCATTAATAGTGCGAAGGCTGTCATCACTAATGCCGTGATGGTCAAAGGCAAAAACATATCCGACTCAGTAAAGCTCACTAATGTTTCAATGCCTAATAACGCCCCTAAAAATGGAATAAGAAATACCCCATAAGCGGCTTGTGCAAAGAGTGTGAATAATACCAGTGGGTTTTCTCTACTGTTTAATTTTGCGAAGTTCCAGTGTTTAGCTTTACCTGCTTTTTGATCAATTACCGGCTTAAAGTTGCCATCAGCACCTTTATGATATTTTACTGGCATAGAATCTGTGCGTGTCATTTCATTGGGCATAGATTTTGTTTGTTGAAAACGAATGTTCGGATGAGTGATCTCAGGATCAGGGAAACCCGGAATAGACGTTTTACATTGATCACGGTTTTCGGGGGTATCTTCAATAACACCAAAATCTAAAGCATTACCCAAACAGGCAGATACACAAGCTGGTTTTAAACCTACTTCTAAACGGTCAACACACATATTACACTTTGAAACTTGGCCTTTTACCGGGTCAAGTTGTGGGGCGTTGTACGGGCAAACCCAAGTACAATAACCACAGCCAAAACAAGTTTCAGGGTCTTGTAGTACCGCACCATATTCGGCATGTTTCGTGTAAGCGCCCGTCGGACAGCCCTTTAAACAAACTGGGTCATCACAATGATTGCAGGCCATTGATATGTTCATACGTTTGTAATCTGGGTATGAACCACCTTCAACATAACCGACACTACGAAAGGCTAAATGGGCTGGGTTGTCATTTTTTTCTGAACAAGCCGCTTCACACGCATGACAACCAATACAATTGTCTGCGGTAAAGAAAAACCCATGTTGTTTATTACGATTAGGATTAGTACCGACCTCAGGATTTTCATTGATAAACATTGAACGATCTTTAGGATTATCGGTAAGCTCAATAAGATCAATACGTTTACCATAGCGATTTTCTATTTCACTTTGATCTTCATCTTTCTTAGTGGGTAAAAAAGCATAGCCTTGTTCTTGAGTACGCACTTCCCAATGATTCGAACGACCTGTCTGCTCATTTTTTATTGGCTCATTGGTTATTAGGTCAATATCTACTTGGTCATTTTTAGGATCGTATGACTGGACTGATGACTGGTCTAGTGGTGTTGGCTCTTTGGCAATATTCATAATAGGTGACTCATGTTAGCGTTATTCACTATTTTTTCAGAGGTATGGCTAATAGCTGTGGCTAATAACTATGACTAATAAGTACGACGTTCGACGTTTAATTTTGCTGCTTCTGCTTGGTCAACATGCTCAATACGTACAGAGCATTGTTTAAACGCTGGCTGTCGAGAATGAGGGTCGAGTAAACCGAGCGTTAAACGATTTACGCAGTCGTGATAATGAAAAGGCACAAACACCATATTTCGTGGCACGCGCTGAGTTAACTGTACAAGTACTACCGCGTCTCCTCTTCGGCTGGTTAAGCGCACATAACTTTGGTGAGTAATACCTAAATCGGCAGCGGCATCTGGGTTCATTTCCATGTAAGCCGTTGGGCTAAATTTATTACAGTTACCAATTTTTCCGGTACGAGTACGGGTATGAAAATGTTCAACCACACGACCACTATTGAGCCAGAAAGGGTATTCACCACAAGGTTGTTCATTGTTGTTATAAAATTTAATCGGTAATAAGTTGGCTTTACCCGATTTTGTTGGAAATACTCCATCGCTATATAAACGTTGAGTCCCTTTTAAACTTGTTGATTGGCCATCTTCCTCGCGATAGGGCCACTGGATTCCACGGGCTTTAATTATTTTTTCGTAGCTCATTCCTGAAATATCTAGGGTGCGTGGGCGACCATTATGGGTACCTTTTGAAAGTTCTTTCATTTCATTAAAAGCACCTTCTGGCTCATCAGGAAAGCTCATCGTTTTGCTATTTTCAAAACGTTTTGCCATTTGGTTAAAAATCCAAAAGTCGGGTTTTGAATTAGCATAAGGGGGTAATACGTTATCAATTAAATTAACCCTTCTTTCAGTATTGGTATGGCAACCTTGTTTTTCTGCCCATACTGAGGCGGGGAAATAAACATGAGAATATTGATTGGTTTCAACATCTTCATAAACGTCTTGCACAACGAGAAACTCAAGCTTCTCTAACATTTTACGGATGCGGGAGGTATTAGGCATGGACGTCATAGGGTTGGTGGCCACTAACCATAAACCTTTTATTTCACCTGTTTCAATGGCAGGGAAAATATCGGTTTGGGCAAGGCCACGTTTTTTTGGTAAAAAATCAACATCAATACCCCAATAATCAGCAATTTCTTGGCGTTCATCTTCGTTTTCTAAATAACGATAACCAGGAAGACCTGAACAAGAAGACCATTCACGAGTACCCATCGCATTACATTGTCCAGTGATAGACAAGCTAGTACCGCCGGGTATACCGATATTTCCGGTAATTAAATTCAGGTTATTAATATTGGCGACACCGTCTGAGCCATGTGTTGATTGGTTAATCCCCATGGTCCAAATACTCATCGCTGATGGCGCTTTAGCGTAAATACGGGCGACATTACGGATAGTGTCTTCATCGATACCACAAATATGTTGAGCTGTTTTAGGATCGTAATCTTGCACTAGCGCTTTAACTTCATCGAAACCTTGGGTACTGGCATCGATATAAGCTTGATCTTGCAAACCTTCGTTAATAATGACGAACATCATAGCGTTAATTAATACGCAGTCGGTACCAGGAGTGATAGGTAAATGAATATCAGCAAATTGCGCGAACATAGTGACCCGAGGATCAACCACAATTAACGGAAACTTTCGTTTTTCTAGCGCTTCTTTTAAACGCCAGTAAATAATGGGATGTTGCTCAGGTAGGTTTGAACCAAAGGCCATTAAGCAATGGGTGTGTTCAAAGTCTTCATAACAACCGGGAGGGCCGTCTAAACCAAAAGTACGTTTATAACCACTGACCGCAGATGCCATGCAAAGCGTGGTATTACCGTCGTAATTATTGGTACCAATACAGCCGCGAGTTAATTTACCTAAGGTATAAAACTCCTCAGTAACTAACTGGCCGGTGGATATTACCGCGAAAGCGTCTTTACCGTACTTTTCTTGAATTTCTTTAATTTTGCTGGCGGTCGTATCTAGGGCATTATCCCATGTGGTTTTTTCAAGTTTCTCAAAATGTTTTTCTCGACTTAATGGCTCTGTGCCACGGCCAGGGCTTTCAAATAACTCATGTTCAAGTAGCCCTTTAATACACAATTTTCCGCGGTTAACATCGGCGCCCGCATGGCCGCGCGTGGTAACAATTTTTTTATCTTCACTCAAACCTATTTCAATAGAACAGCCGGTTGAGCAATAGTTACAGGTAGTATATTTCCACTCTTTAACTTGTTTACTGGGAATAGTAATGGGTTTTCTCTTTTTACGACCAAATAACATGCACAGATCCTAAATAATTTTATCGCTAATAATTCATTATTTAGAGTAGAGCAGATACTGTGCCATATAATATTTACATTTAAATCATGTTGTTACCTGTTTTTGTGTGGTGGGGTTTGTACTTTTAAAGTGCTTGTGCGCTTTATTGGTGCGTTCTGGCAGCGCATTGAAATTAAATTTCGTTAACGTTATCTGATTTACCAAAAACCGAACTTTCAATGAACATCAATCTAATTCTTGGGGGGGTTTAGATGCATTTTTGTTTTGACGATATATTAAAGGCTGCTTTAAAACACCTATAAACGATTGTTGAACAGGTTTATTAAAATACTCTAATCCGTAAGTTATCGGCTGTATTACATTGCTTGGTTTAGTGAACGTGCCAAATAGCCTATCCCAAAATGTAAATATCGTACCGTAATTGCTATTAGTGTGTTTTATATCAGCCGAGTGATGAATCCTGTGTACCTTTGGAGTCACCAATATATAAGCTAAATAATTATCTAGCTTGGCGTTTATTTTTATATTGCTATGGTGCCACATTTGAATGATAGCGGAGACTCCGCCAAATATGGCCAATACGCTAAAATCTATTTTTATAAGCCAAACGAAGGTCGACATCAAACTCCAAGTTAATATTAACTCGAAAGGGTGGTGCCTAAAATTTGTTGATATATCAACATTTAAGTCGGAATGATGAACACAATGACATCGCCATAACAGATGGTAATAATGCATAATGCGATGTAACAAATAATAAAATAAGTCTAATAGAAGAAACAGACTAAGAAATAAAAATAAGTCTTTATTTCTTAAAAAGGGTGAAAGCAGTGCTGTATCGATGTTATCAGTGGAATTTAAATTAAATATATAATTAAGTGAGGCTGTTATTACGAAAGAGATGAGTAACAACGAAAAATTTATTACCCATCTTTGTTGGATCGTTGCTAACGATTTATCAGGAGATATATTTTCCCACAATAGGAATACTGCAAGTAATAGCCAAATTATATCTGTACCTGCTAACACCTAGTTAGCTACTTCTTACGTTTATTAATAATAAAAGCAACAGCACCGGCGATCGCAAATAAGGCAATAGCGCTAGGTTCAGGTACCTGTGTAGGATCAATTATACCTGCCGAGGCTATACTTATGTTTGCTACATAGATAGATGCTAGAGCGATTAACTGAATTTTTACGTTTTTAATTTTCATGATATTCCTTAAGTATTCTAGGAATACATAGAAATGCATAGTTAGTACCATAATTATAAGTGCTTATATTTTAGTCGCTTTTAAACTTCGCATAAATAATGTTTTTTATATTTGTAAAAATAACTGACACCATAAATATATATATCGATGTTTATTTAAAACTCTATTTTCAAATAACTTAATTGGCTAAAACGAAGATCAACACAACAAATAATAGTGCAGAAACTCCCTGCCAAAACTGTACCGGATTACGCTGCATAATAGGTTGGCTTTTATAGTCTTCAATGGCTGATAAATTGGGTTTATTTAAATCGGCATTAAATTCAGAAAAGGCGTGGTAACGAAGGCTAGGATCAGCTTTAGTTGATTTTTCTAACGCTAAGTCTAACCAAAGAGGCAAGTCGCCGCGAAATTGCTTAATACTACGATACTGCCATTGGGCATAATCGTTAAAGTACACCTCAGCTCGGCGCATAGGTTTATAGGGTAATTCACCACATAACATTTCATAAGCAATAACACCTAAGGAAAATAAGTCACTTTGATGATCCGCTTTAAGGGTTAATAGTGTTTCTGGTGCAATATAGTTTAATGTGCCTTGCGGCAGTGTTTCGGTGAGTGTATCGCTATTTTCGGCTAACGAAGCGATTAATACCGTGCCGTAATCAATCAACTTAATTTGTCCGTTACTGTCGATCATTATATTGTCAGGTTTTAAATCACGGTGCACCAATTCTAAGCGCTGAAAAGCACGTAAAGCAAGGGTTAATTGTTGAATGATATCTCTAACTTGAGCAATACTGGGTCGGGGATTGTCGTGCATCCACTGCGTTAATGTTTGGCCATTAAGATACTCACAAACATGATAAAGAAAGGGGCTGTTAATATTTGCCGTTTTAATTTTCATGATATGTTGATGAGTTATTCGCTCTCCTAACCATGCTTCACGCATGAAACCTTGCAGATAAAAAGGATCGTCGGAAAAATTTTCGGAAGGCACTTTAAGTACCAATAATGTTTTATCGGTTTTATTTTCTGTAGAGCTATCATCCAAACTTTCGACTAAGTAAAGATGTGAACGTGTGCTGGCGTGGATGATTTTACAGACTTTATAGCCATCTAATTTCATGCCTATTGATAACGCTGGCGGTATCGTTTTACTTAATAAGTCTCGCTCAATCTCGATAAGTTGACGATTTGGCGTGCTATTAATATAAACCAGTAAACAACTGACATTATCGTCACTGCCATGCTTTATTGCTAACTGGGTTAATTGTTGGCTAGCTTGTTCTAGAGCTTGATTAGATGGCGAGCTATCAGTTTGTTTATTTAGTCTCAGTAACTCTGCTGAAATTTGCTTATCGGTCAAGTATTCATGTATACCATCACAGGTTAATAGATAAATGTCGCCTGCTTGAATATCGACTTGATGTACATCAACTTTTAAACGACTATCTGCACCAAGTGCTCGGGTGAGTACTGTATGACCATGACCCTGTTTACGATTATGATCATGGGTAATAGCGCTTATTTTATTTTGGCGAAATAAGCTAATACGCGTATCGCCGACATGAAAAATATAACCCGTGCTTGATTTTACAATCAAGGCTGAAAAAGTGGTTAGCCACTCGGCTCTTTGTTTATTAATGCCATCGCTTTGTGAATATAACCATTGGTTTAAACTGGTGAGTACTTTGGCCGCTGACTTTTGCGTCGACCAAGTTTCAGGCGTTGCATAGTAATCATTAATAAACTGAGTAACACTTAATTGTGCCGCTTCTGCTGCTTTACTGGCACTGGAAACTCCGTCGGCGATTGTCGCGACAATCCCCTTGCTGACAATGTCATTTTCTTGAGGAATAAACGCAGTAAAAGCATCTTGGTTTTCTGCTTTTTTACCCGCACAACTATAACCACCAAAGTTAAGTGAAAGTTTACTATCATTCCCTTTGGGGGGAGTTGTTGCTATATCTTGTGATGCATTAGCTGACATGAATTAGCTCAACCGTACCATCTTCGTTTATTTCAGTCATTGCGCCTTTGGGCTCCTCCATTAATAGCAATACCATAAACCCTAACACAGCGGTAGCGGCAATCACTAGGAAGAAGGTTTGGTAGCTTACTAATGAAAGTACGGTTAAATAAACGACCGCGCCAACGTTGCCATAAGCCCCAGTCATACCTGCAATTTGGCCTGTTAAACGGCGTTTAATTAACGGCACTGCAGCAAATACAGCCCCTTCACCAGCTTGCACGAAAAATGAACATGCCATTGCGGCAATAACAGCAAGCGCTAAAGGCCATGAACTATCAATGGTCGACATGGTAAAATAACCTATGGCTAGCCCTGCGGTTAAAATAAGTAACGTTTTTTTGCGACCATACTTGTCACTTAACCAACCGCCACCTGGGCGAGACATTAAATTCATAAAGGCGTAAAGTGACGCTAATAAACCCGCGTACACCATGTCTAAACTAAATACATCAGCAAAAAATAATGGCAGCATTGAAATAACCGCAAGTTCAGAACCAAACGTAGCGAAGTATAAAATATTTAATACCGCGACTTGTTTAAATTTATATTGATGCTCAATAGGTACCTGTGTAGTAAATATATGTCCGTTTACTTTATATGTTTGTGCGACTTCAATAATAAATAAAACCACTAAAGAAAGATAAGCGATAAGCGCGATATTATTGCCAAATAATCTCACCCCATTAGGTGACAACTTCCATGTTAATAATGCTAAGGCTCCATACATAGGTAACTTCATAACTAATAACAGGTAGAAGTCGCTAACACTGGTAACTTCCATTGCACCGGTTTGTTTTGGCTTGAAATAGGTTGAACCTTTTGGTGTATCGTCAATGTTGAAATACCAAATAAAGCTAAAAATAAGACTCATTAATCCGGTTAGTGCAATGGCATAACGCCAGCCATTTTCGCCACCACTCACGTAGCTAAAGTAAAGCGCAAGTGCCGGTAACGACATTGCTGCAGCGGCTGAACCGAAATTACCCCAGCCACCGTAAATACCTTCTGCGGTACCGAGTTCGTTAGCCGGAAACCATTCACTGACCAGGCGAATGCCAATCACAAAACCAGCGCCAATAAAGCCCAATAAAAAACGGGCGAGGGCGGCTTGTTCAAAATTATCAGCCATGGCAAACATAAAGCAGGGGAAGCTACATACCGCAAGTAATACCGAGAAGGTTATGCGAGGACCAAACTTGTCGGTAACCATGCCGATAATCACCCGTGCAGGAATGGTGAGCGCTACATTGAGTATAAGTAAGGTTTTAATTTCACTTGCCGACAAACCTAAACTGACTCCAATTACCGCAAGTAATGGCGCATGGTTAAACCAAACCATGAAAGTGATGAAAAACGCCATCCAACTTAAATGTAATGTTTTCATTTTTCCTGTAAACGACCACAATTTAATGCCCGTTGATGTGTTCGTTATGCTCATAATCATAAGCTCCATAAAGTTAATAAATTTTAATTAACCTAACTAGAGCAAACACAGTGCCAGTGGTGATATGTTTTTAATTGTTTGTTTTTTATTGATTTAATTTGTAGTTGTTCGTTTTTATTTGTGAATGTTGCACTGGTATTGCTGCAATGCACTTTAACAGTGCGTTACTGGTGTGCGTTGTTAAAGTGCATTGTTTTTATTGCTATTAAAATATTATTTTCCAGTGAATTGCGTATGACGTATGATGTGTCATATTATTTCTAGAATTAACTGACAAATTTATGCTTGATATAAAGCAGTTTGACCAACTTAAGAAAACAAGCGCAAAGTCATTCAATGATCAAAAAGCCTTGATCAAAAAAGTGATGGCTGGGCGACAAATGAAATGTGATACCTGCGGAACGATTATTAAATTAGTAGTACCCGAAGATAAAGGCTCTTCAGGTCTTTATTGTGACAAAGGCTGTACTGATATCTCTTTAGATTTTATTTAACCGCTCACTATTGAGCTCAGTTGAAGCACAACAAATTCCCTTTAGCTCAGTAATTATTGGTGAGTCTTCTTTATTACGTTTAAATGCTAAGCCAATATCTTTAACCAATGTATTATTTGTTATAGGCACGAGTGATAGTTCGTCAGCCTCTAATATTTCTTGCCAATCAGGCAGTAACGCTGCGCCAATACCTGCACACACCAATTGCCACGCGTATTCTATGGTTTTTATATTCGCGCGTGGTTGAAACCTTACCGATTCATCTGCCATAACCCCTTTTAATTTATCGAGCGCATCGCATGGCGATCTGCTGATAAAAGGCATGCCTTCGAGTTCAGCAATACTAATGCATGATTGCTGAGCAATAGACCAACTTTTTGGCACAGCAAGTTGATAACTGTCTTGCCAAATAGGAATGAAACGTTCATTACTCGCCACTGAATGGGCGACGATAACTCGTGCATCGCATGGCTCCTCAGGGTCAACTAACGTCAATTCTACATTCGTTATTTTTTCAGTGATATTTTTCAATAATGAGCACATTCTTTGTGCACCTAAAGAACGCATTATGCCTAGCCTTAAAATTACCGGCGTGGGAGCGCTAGAAAATAGATGGTTAATTGACTTTGCATTATCGGCAATTTCTTTCGCTTTCGGGTACAGCTTGTCCGCAGCATCTGTGGGTAATACGCCGCGAGCATGACGCACAAATAAAATAATATCTAAATCTGACTCAAGTTGCTTAATCGCGGTTGTTATCGAAGGCTGAGAAACAAAACAAGCGCGAGCGGCAGCACTAATACTGCCTTGTTCATAGACAGATTGAAAATATTTTAGTGAGCGAAGTTCCATGAGTATTTCCATTGAGGTTAAATGAGCTAGGCTTATTATACTTGATATATGCTTTGTGAATGTTAATCGAAATCAAATATAGTTTATACCTATACCTTTCATAAACAAATTATATTTTTCAATGTTAAAGACAAGCAGTAGAGTTGATTTATATGTATACAAATAACGTCACACTGAATTTATTTCAGTGTCTTTCGTAACTTATGACGAGCCAAAATAAGAAGAAGCCAACGATGATAAATAAATTTAGTACCACAGCCTCTGATGCTGTTGCCGATATTTTTGACGGGGCAACGGTGATGATAGGCGGTTTCGGTGAAGCGGGTAGCCCTATTGAGTTGATCCATGCACTTATTGATCACGGCGCTAAAAACCTCACTGTTGTTAACAATAATACCGGTAGTGGCCATGTTGGCTTAGCGGCATTAATTGAAAACGGCCAAGTAGGAAAAATGATTTGCTCATTTCCTCGTACAGCTAATTCTACGGTTTTTCCTGACTTATATCGTGCAGGTAAAATTGAGCTAGAACTTGTGCCACAAGGTACGCTTGCGGAACGTATTCGAGCGGGGGGCGCAGGCATCCCTGCATTTTTCACCGCTACTTCGGTCG
>Ga0209396_1006067_pt1 | contig 11211 bp, 9 predicted proteins | sample GOMGulsemesocosm_6_FD_184638 | JGI IMG/M metagenome (GOLD analysis project Ga0209396, IMG submission 184638) | Methane-oxidizing microbial communities from mesocosms in the Gulf of Mexico - GOM8C Gulf of Mexico (SPAdes) (version 2) | ecosystem: Environmental > Aquatic > Marine > Cold seeps... | reverse complement strand
AGCTTTAGAATCACGACGTGTGCGGATCCAGCCTTTCGTTGTAACTGTGCTGCCTACCGGGAATTTACCGGCAAAAATATCTTTAACTGACGTATGCGTCATAGGATTATTGCTCTCCAGCATAAAAGCTCTTGCTGAGCGAATGATGATTGTTTAAGTAAGGATATATTACCTTTGCAGTTGTAGGATACAAGTAAAAACAATGAAAAATCATTTTGTTTGCTTATTATTTAGTAAATTAACACGGATAATCGCAAATGGTTGAGGATTCTAATGGTAATTAATTTGTTTTTTCTTTTGTTGCAGTAAACGGACTTGGTTTAAAATGCTGCGATTCAATTTCATGGGGGGAGTGTCTGCAGGGCTGATTTCGCGTTGTTTTAACGTTTGTTGTAATTGATCAAAATAACTTGATTCACTAATATTAATATCGAGCATCAAGTTGTAGCGCTCTGACAACCCTTGTGTACCGGTTGCATGTTCAAGTTTATTGATGATGTTATGCTCAAATTGAGCTTCCTGGATATAACCTTTGATACTGCTAAGGGGCTCAATGATTTTAATATAAATAATATACGAGATAGTGCAAAAGCTAATTAGACTTAAACTGAATATCAATAAATTATTGAGCATAAATGACCCCACAAACTAAGATTAAATTAATGTAACAAACTTAATATTCCGTTTGTTACATTAACGAAAATAAAGTACGCAGGTCATAAAATAGACTTGGTACCCATAGTTTAGCAAAGACTATTTTTATTATATTGCAAGTGAAAACAAGAGAAAGCTAAATACATATTGGTTAATATGTTATTGAGCCCAAATGTCAGCATCAAGCACTTGTTTGATCACATGACATAATTTGGTGAGCTCTGAATCTGAAATGATGTAAGGGGGCATAATATACAAGAGTTTACCAAAAGGCCTGATCCATACACCTAGCTCAACAAATAATACTTGTGCTTTAGCCAGATCAATCGATTTTGTGGTCTCAATCACGCCAATACTGCCCAATACGCGTGCATCAGCAACATTTTTATGTGCGACGAGGGGGAGTAATGCTTGTTGTAACTGGTCTTCTATTCCTTTAACTTGTCGCTGCCAATTACTTGCCATTAATAAATCGATACTGGCATTTGCGACTGCACAGGCAAGTGGGTTCCCCATGAATGTTGGGCCGTGCATTAATACGCCGCTGGGTCCATTACTGATTGTTTCTGCAACATGGCGGGTGGTTAATGTTGCCGCTAGTGTCATGTAACCGCCTGTGATGCCTTTACCCAAACACATAATGTCAGGTGTGATGCCCGCATGTTCACAAGCAAATAACTTTCCTGTTCGGCCAAAACCTGTCGCAATTTCATCGGCAATCAATAACACTTCATAACGCTCGCAGAGTAATTTTGCTTGGCGTAAAAACTCGGGATGATAGAACTTCATACCGCCAGCGCCCTGCACGATAGGTTCTAAAATAAGTGCCGCTATGTGTTGATGGTTTTCTACTAATGTTTGCTCTAGATCTTGCATGGCACTCTGCTGCCATTGTTCGTCAAATTTGATGCTTGGTGCGTTAATAAAGTATTGCGGCGCCAAGAAACCAGTAAACAATTCGTGCATGCCATTATCTGGATCACAAACTGACATCGCGCCAAATGTATCCCCGTGATAACCATTACGTATGGTGACAAACTTCTTCTTCGTCGGTTGTTGATGGTGCCAATATTGAATTGCCATTTTCATTGCGACTTCAACACTGACAGACCCTGAATCGGACAGGAACACACATTCGAGACCGTCGGGTGTAATATCGACTAATTTTTGGCATAAATTAATTGCTGGATCATGAGTGATGCCACCAAACATCACATGTGACATTTTACTTGCTTGTTTTTGCATTGCTTGATTTAGCGCTGGTACGTTATAGCCATGAATTGATGCCCACCAAGAAGACATGCCATCGATTAATCGTGTACCGTCATTTAACGTGAGATAAACCCCCTCAGCACTATCAACATGGTAACAAGGCAGGGGTTTTGTCATCGATGTGTAAGGGTGCCAGATATGCTGCTGGTCGAACTTCATTAAATTACTGTTTGTTTTTTGAGTCATTGTAAACCTTGGTTTTAGCATTTGGTTGACCTTGCGGCTATGCTGGATAGACTAATCGAGTTTAAGAATAAATTCAAATAAAGGATTTTAGATGACTAATAGCGTTCGCCATGATTGGCAACTTGATGAGATTGAAGCACTATTTAACCAACCGTTTAACGATTTGATGTTTCAGGCTCAAACGGTTCATCGTCAGAATTTTGATCCAAACAGTGTACAAATCAGTACGCTGTTATCAATCAAGACCGGCGCTTGCCCTGAAGATTGTAAGTATTGCCCACAGAGTGCACGCTATACAACGGGTATTGAGAAAGAACGCTTGATGCAAGTAGAAACAGTACTTAAACGTGCAGCTGAAGCAAGAGATAATGGTGCAAGTCGTTTCTGTATGGGGGCGGCTTGGAAAAACCCTCACAAGCGCGATATGCCGTATTTAATTGATATGGTTAAAGGCGTTAAAGCAATGGGACTTGAAACTTGCATGACGTTAGGCATGTTAGCGCCGGAACAAGCGCAATCTCTTTCTGCCGCGGGTTTAGACTATTACAACCATAACTTGGATACGTCAGAAGAATACTACGAACAGATTATTACCACGCGTACCTACCAAGATCGCTTAAATACCTTAGATCATGTCCGTGAGGCTGGAATGAAAGTATGTTCTGGTGGGATTGTTGGTATGGGTGAGCAACAACTTGATCGGATTGGTTTACTTAGGTCACTTGCTAATTTACCACATCATCCAGAAAGTGTGCCAATTAACATGTTAGTTAAAGTGGCCGGAACACCGCTTGAAGATACGCCAGATTTAGACGAATTAGAGTTTGTACGTACCATTGCGACTGCACGTATCTTAATGCCTAAATCTTATGTTCGTTTATCGGCTGGTCGCGAAGCGATGAGTGAACAAACGCAAACGTTATGTTTCATGGCGGGTGCAAATTCTATTTTCTACGGTTGCAAGTTGTTAACAACGGATAATCCAGATGAAGACAGCGATAAGCGTCTGTTTAGAAAACTTGGTTTACAACCTGCGCGTATTCGCGAAGCAAGTGATGAAGCGCAATCTGCGCAGTTGTTGGATGAAATCGCAGAGCAGGCGTCACCGTCATTGTTTTATGATGCGACAGCTGTTGATACAAAAAATGTTGATGCGACGAGTGCTACACATTAATGGCTTTCGAATTCATTACACAAGTATTACACCAGCAGCAAGTTAATTCCTTGTTACGCACACGAGGGCTCAGTAATGGCGCTATTAATTTTTCTGCCAATGATTACTTGGGGTTATCGACACATCCGGAGCTAATTAGTGCTTGGCAGAGTGGGGCAAACGAATATGGTGTCGGTAGTGGTGGCTCTTTTTTGGTCACGGGTTATACCAATGCTCATGCCGCACTGGAAGACAAATTAGCTGAAATCACAGGCTATGAATCGAGTTTGCTATTTAATTCAGGTTACAGTGCCAACCAAGCATTAATTAAAGTCTTGTTAGATAAGCATGATTTATTGGTTCAAGATAAGCTTAATCATGCTTCGTTAATTGAAGCGGGTGTTTATTCACCTGCGACCATGAAACGTTTTAAACATAATGATAGTGAGCATCTTGCACAAATTCTGACTCAAAACCGCCATCGACATACGAATTCACTCGTGGTGACTGAAGGTGTGTTTAGCATGGATGGCGATACGGCTGACTTACAGGCGATTAGTCAGCAGTGTAAAGCGCATGACAGCTGGTTGTTGGTGGATGATGCTCATGGATTTGGTGTTCTTCCAAAGGGACGAAATAGCCTAAAGCAGCATAGTTTATTAGCCCGTGATGTTGATTTGTATATGGCGACGTTTGGAAAGGCTGTTGGTGTATCGGGTGCATTCGTTGCTGCTCCCAAAGACGTTATCGAATATCTGGTTAATTTTTCAAAGCCTTATATATACTCAACAGCGATGCCAGCTGCTATGGCGGTATGTATTGATAAAGCCTTGACGATTATGGCAACAGAAACATGGCGTGTCGCGCATTTAAGTCAACTTATTACTTATTTTAAGCAGCAATGTTCTTTACGTAATATCACTTTAATGCCGTCTGATACCGCCATTCAACCACTTATTATTGGTGATGCAAATAAGGCAATGAAGATCAGTCAATATCTAGCGAGTAAAGGTTTGTTAGTAAAAGCCATTCGTCCGCCGACGGTGCCACAAGGCTCATCACGTTTGCGTATTACTTTATCAGCCAGCCATAGTATTGAAGATATTGATTTATTATTGACCCGTCTAAAGGATGCGCTAGATGGTCGTACAGGAGGCACTGCATGATTGATAAAAATGCCGTTGCACGTTGTTTTGGTAAAGCGGCTGCGAGTTATGATCAACATGCACTCTTGCAGCGATTATCCAGCGATAAGTTATTGCAGTACTTACCTTCGGTGCCTGATATGATGACCCCCTTTGTAACGACTGTCGATCTTGGTTGTGGTAGCGGGGCATTACTACCAACATTAGCGGAGTGTAGTGAAAAGTTGATTGCGGTTGATTTATCTTTTGGCATGCTTTCTCACGCCCAAGAGCATCATCAATTAACCACACCTACTTATTGGCTTAATGGCGATGCGGAGTCGCTACCATTACAGTCTAATAGCATTGACTTGTGTGTCTCTAATTTAGCATTGCAGTGGTGTGATGATTTAGCTACGCCGTTACTTGAAACATCGCGTTGCTTAAAACGAGGTGGCTTGATGTTATTCAGTACCTTGGTTGCGGGTAGTCTTGATGAACTGGCGCAATCATGGGCAACTGTTAATGCGCATCGTCATGTAAATCGTTTTTTGTCTGAAGGTGAGATTAAAGCTGCGTTATTAAAATCGGGTTTGAGTGTAGAGAGTTTTCAAATTGAAATTCAAACGATGCATTACTCAAGTGTTAAAGACGTCATGTTAAGTCTAAAAGGCATTGGGGCCAATCATGTACATAACAAAGACGCGAAACCTACAACGCAGGCTGAACTGAGGGCATTCAAAGCCAATTATGAAAAGCGACGTGATAACCAAGGCTTGCTGCCACTTAGCTATAAACTGGCTTACTGCTTATTGCGTAAACGTTAATACACCTGAACGAAAGACATTTTAATTTAAGATACGCTAATTTAAAGCAGAGAAAGGCATCAATGATAAATCATAGGAAAAAAGTATTTATTACCGGTACTGACACAGACGTTGGTAAGACGGTGATTAGTTGTGCGATTCTTGAATACGCCAATAATTTAGGTTTTAAAACTGTAGGGTTAAAGCCTATTTCTGCCGGTTGTGAATTAACCCCTGTGGGTTTACGTAATGAAGATGCCTTGTTATTACAGCAACATGCATCGCACAATCTAGATTACGACATCATCAATCCCATTGCTTATCTGGAACCGATTGCACCACATATCGCAGCAAAGAAAAAAGGCGAATTTATTGATCTTACGTTAGTAGATACCGCTCTCACTAAGGTGCCGGATGATATCGACTTTACTGTTGTTGAAGGTGCTGGAGGCTGGCATCTCCCTATTGATAACAGTCACTATTTTTCATCTTGGGTAGCTGAAAATAAGTTAGATGTTATTCTTGTAGTAGGGGTTAAGTTAGGCTGTTTGAATCATGCGATACTATCAGCGCAAGCTATTCAACATTCAGGTGCTAATCTGATTGGTTGGGTTGCGAACAGTCTTGCGATCGATATTGCTAATTATGATGAAATGATAGAAACATTAACGGTGGCATTACCTGCTCCACTCATGGGAAAAATGCCTTATTTGTCATTAAGTGAGGATAAACAGGAAAAACCAGCTAACTATTTGGATTTAACTTCTTATTTAGCGTTGTAAAGGATAATATACTTAGCCATAAATACCCCATCAAATTTTAATGTAAACGTTATGTTTCACTGGGGGGACTTTGATCGTGCGTTCTATGTAAGGAGTACGTGTAATAACTAAAGGATGTACAACGAGTGGCTAAGATTGTTTTAAAGCAAGAAGATAAATTATCATTTAAATTGAATCACCTGATCCCGCAAGGTGGTTATCGTCGTGTTGATGTGTATTTTTTATTACCGAATGAAATGGGAATCAATCCGCAGACATTGACGGAAGAAGATTACTTCTATCGTGGTATTCAAGGTAAGCGCGCGTATTATTCTGAAGGTTTACACCTCCCGTTAGTACAAAGCCGTTTTGCAAGTCGAATGAAACGTTCTCCAGACGAATACCGTGTTAACTTAAATCTGTTTGCTTATCAATTTGCTAAAGCCTTCGAAAAAGATATCAGCAATATTCAACAGCAAATCGAACCGCAATTATTCTATTCTGCGCTAATAGAGCTTAATGATGTCGCAAAATCGATTATAAAGAAGTTTCGTCGTAATGCCCCGGCAGATGAAAAATTAAAAGCTTATTTTAATAATGTGGATAATTATCTGTCATGGTTTAGTGAGCAATGCTGTTATAAAGCGTTATCAAAGCGGAAAAAAAGCAATGAATTTCTTGATGAACGGGCTGAAATTATAGGTTTTTGTCGTGGTGAAGCTAAGTATCGTTTAGAAAATGGATATAATTCGCCAAGAACCTTATTAGACCCTAATCGAATTGCGAATAAAATGCGTTTGTTGCGTCGTTTAATCGAGCATGGCGTGATCTTTAAAGAAGAAACTCAGCAATTGGGTAAACACCAGAAAAAAATCGTAAAAGGTACTGCAACGTCACTTGTGATGGTGATTGTATTAAGTATGATCTTTTTTGCTCAAGGTGAGTTAAAAGGTTTAACCTATGCTTTAATTGCTGTGTTATCGGTTATTTATGGCTTCAGGGAGATCTTTAAAGATGAATTTAATAACACTTTATGGCGTTGGATCCGTAAGGGACGCCCAAAATGGTCAAGAAACCTAATCGACACATCAAATAAACAAATTATTTCCAAGCAGCGTATATGGCTGGACTACATTAAACAGAGTAAATTACCAATCGTTGTACGTGACGTATTATATCGCCGTCGTCCGCAAAACAAGCAAGAATCAATTCTATTACACTATCGCCTTGATACTCGAGTGAGTAACAAAGGTTTCCAAGCGGGCTATGATCGTATGCAAGAGCAGATCTATTTTAGTGTGCGTCCATTTATTCGTTATTTGGAACGTGGCACCGGTGCTGTCTATGCAGAACATGATAGTAAAATAAGTAAAGAAGCGATTGAAAGACGTTACCAAGTTAACGTGGTAGTTGGATTAAAAGATGATAGTGCTAAAGTCGTTTACGAGCGCCATAAAATAACAGTTAATCGATCAGGTATTCTTGATATTGAAGCTGCTGATATATTTAGCGAGATTCTTTAACCGTGAAATTATATTTATCTAGGCATTAAATCTATCGATAATCTAATGCCTTTATGATCATTTAATCAAACGTTTGAATTATTATGATACTAAGCTCTTATTTTTGAATTAACCTTGTTGCGAATATGTTGCCTGTGTGGAATATTTGTTGTATGTATTCGTGCGTTTTTGATCGATAGTCTATCTGTAAACCATCTATTATTAATAAAGCGGCAATAAATATAAGCAAAGGAGTGCTAGCAATGGACGGACAAGGAGATGTTATTGGTGGTTGGCTTGTTGCGCTCTGTAAAGCCTTGCAATGGAAAGGTATTGAACCTCTTGAACTGCTGTCTAAATCAGACATTAACATGAATGACATTACACATGTAGGCAGCCGTGTGCCGATTAGTCTGTGTAATAAACTTTTCGAGCAATCAGTTGTGTTAACAGATGACCCACTCTTACCAATTAAAGTTAGCCAATGTATTGTTGCGACAACGTTTCACGCGCTTGGTTATGCATTACAAGCATCCTCGTCTTTACAAGATGCATTTACCCGTTTAGTTCATTATGATCGTGTTTTGAGTAGTACATGCCGCATTAATCTAAGCGAAGATGAAACGTATTGTTATCTCGCGTTAAATCTGAATGAGACCGAAAGCGATATTAATCGTATCGGTGCCCAACTTGAATTAACAATGCTGCTGTCCATCATCAAAATATGTCGTGATCTATCTAATCCTGGTTTTGCACCAATCAAGATATATACGACTGTCGACAGTCGTTGTCACGAGCAATTTGAAGCCCATACTGGATGTTCTATTGAATTTAGTTCAAGTAAATCTATGCTGGTAATGGATCGTGAATTGTTATCAAAACCCCTTCCTAATATTGCGCCTGATCTCACGTTATTAAGTGATCAGGCGGCAGATGATTATCTCGCAGGGCTGACGAGTAATAATGTTGTAAGTAAAGTACGTTCAGAAGTCGTTTCACGGATGGCGACAGGCATACCTAATATTGATCTGGTGGCTGAAAAATTAAATTTCAGTCAGCGTAGCTTACAGCGAAAATTAAATGATTCAGGGACGAGTTATAAAGATTTAGTTGAAAATATTCGTCAAACAATAGCCGAGCAACACCTCAATCAAAACCTTTTATCTTTGGGGGAAATAAGTTACTTATTGGGCTTTTCTAATGTTGCCAATTTTTCTCGTGCTTTTAAGCGCTGGAAAGGGGTCACACCAGGTGCATATCGAGGAGAACATTACCATTCGTAAATAGTTGTTGGTTGGTTCACAACTGTTGAATTGTTTGCATCAAATGACGGCTATATAACCATTTGATGAAAATTTGGGGTCTTAGTGAAAAGACGCCGTAAACTTAAGGGATTAGGGAGTACAAATGCCAAGTATGGACAAAAAATTGTTGGCGCTGTTATGTACATTAAGTTTACCTGTACACAGTGCAAGCGAGGAACAAGCGCTAAACACAGCAAACGGTTATGTAGAGAATAATGTTCTACTGGTCGCGGCTGAAATGAATAGCCTTGTAGAGAAAAGTGTTTTTTTAGAAATTGATAATTATGCTAAGCGACAAATATTGGTTGGTGAGTACGGCCGTATTTTGGTTCGAGAGGATAGTAACTCCGCTTGGCTTCAGGCTAACGTGCCAGTGCAAACAACGATAACCGCAGTTGATTTTATTGATGAGAAAGTGGCTTGGGCTGTGGGTCATCAAGGTGTCATATTAAAAACAACGGATGGTGGTCATAATTGGAATAAGGTTTTTGATGGTCTTCAATTAACAAACCTACTTAAATCAAGTTTAGAGACTCAAGTTGTATTGTTAACAGCTGCATTTGAACGGGCCGAAGTTGCGGGTATCGATGAAGATATGCTGGATGAAATTGAAATGCAACTTGATGATGCATCGTATAAATTAGAAGATTTAACGGCTAATTCTGGCATTGAAATTTCATTCTTTGATGTGCTATTTAGTTCAGCAGATTATGGCCTTGTTATTGGCGCTTATGGTGCAATGTTAGAGACTAAAGATGGTGGTAATAGCTGGGAATATATCGGTTTTAAAGTGCCGAATCCTGAAGGTTTCCATCTTAATGCATTAACAACAGATGCAGAAAAGAATATTTATGTTATTGGTGAGGCTGGTTTCGGTATTGCAACGTCAGATCAAGGTCAAACTTGGCGTTCGTTAGATATTGATTACTCGGGGTCATTATTTGGTATCGAAGTGCAAGGAAATACACTCTACAGCTATGGATTACGTGGCAACATGTTTACGTCGAAAAACCAAGGCGATACTTGGCAGCGCTTAGATACAGGCGTGACAAATCATATATTTTCTGCTGACTGGCTAAATAGCAAGGAGTTGTTATTAGTGGGGGCTGGTGGTCTAAAACTCGTTTATGATGGGCATGTCTTTAATGATATTTCAAAATCGAATCAACGTATTGATATCACATCAGTTAAAGTAATTGATGGTAATGTTGTTACAACGGGTCTCCGTGGTTGGCAAAGCAGTCTGAAAAATGAATTAGTACAGGGAGGTCTAAAATAACATGGAAAAACTAACTATTTGGATCGAAAAACAATTATTTGGTTTTAAATATGTGGTGTTTGCATTCATCGTATTGCTCACTGCTTTTTTAGCTTATAACGCAAGTTTAGTGAGGCCGAGCGCATCATTCGAAAAGATGATCCCAGTACAGCATGAATATATTCAAAACTACTTAAATTATAAACAAGAGTTGGCCAGCTTAGGTAATAGCGTCCGCGTTGTTATTGAAAATGAAAAAGGCGATATCTTTAATGCGGACTTTCAAGAACGGATGCGCGCATTGAATGATGAATTGTTTTTTATTTCGGGTGTTGATCGCTCTGGGATGAAATCAATTTGGACCTCAAATGTGACTTGGGCTGAGGTAACAGAAGACGGTTTTGTTGGTGGTACTGTTATACCAAGTGATTATGATGGTAGCCAGCGCACGCTAGACCGATTACGCCGTAATGTAATGCTATCTGGGCAAGTTGGTTATTTAGTCGGTGATGATTTTAAGTCAGCGGTATTCTTATTACCGTTAATGAGCATAAACCCGGATACAGGTAAACCTTTAGATTATAATCAATTATCGAATACGTTAGAAGACATACGCAGTAAATATGAAGTAGACGGCGTTAAAGTACATATTACAGGATTTGCCAAGGTTGTTGGTGATCTTATTGCTGGTGCTGCAGAAGTCGTTATCTTCTTTATCACCGCCATTATCATTACTTTCGCTTTACTATATCTTTATAGTCGTTGCTTAAGAAGCACGATAGTGACAGTTACTTGTGCACTGGTTGCGGTTATTTGGCAATTAGGATTACTTAACTTATTAGGGCAGGGCCTAGACCCTTACTCTATGTTAGTGCCATTTTTAGTATTTGCGATTGCGGTAAGTCATGGTGTTCAGTTAATTAGTTCAATCGGTCAACATATGGCTGCTGGCAATAAAGCAGAACAAGCTGCGCGTCTTGCGTTTAGATCTCTCGCAATTCCAGGTCTAATTGCATTGTTAAGTGATGGTCTTGGTTTTATTACCTTGAATGTGATTGAAATTCAGGTTATTCAAGATTTGGCCACTGCAGCGAGTGTGGGTGTTGCGGTTATTTTGTTAACTAACTTAGTGCTGTTACCCATTTTAATGTCTTGGACAGGAGTGTCTCCTGCGGGCATTAAATATTTGCT
>Ga0209396_1006058_pt1 | contig 11225 bp, 8 predicted proteins | sample GOMGulsemesocosm_6_FD_184638 | JGI IMG/M metagenome (GOLD analysis project Ga0209396, IMG submission 184638) | Methane-oxidizing microbial communities from mesocosms in the Gulf of Mexico - GOM8C Gulf of Mexico (SPAdes) (version 2) | ecosystem: Environmental > Aquatic > Marine > Cold seeps... | reverse complement strand
TTACTTCCAATTTTAACACCATCACAAAAGGCGGTATTGAATACATGGTAAAGACTAAAACCTACGCCTATATCATGACGAAAGCCAATATCAGAGCAATAAACCCGCTTATAATAATAATGAAACAGCCTTGGAATAAATTTAAGCACGGGATATTTTAAAAAGTGCTTTGATAATCTCATCCAAAACGTAAATTTAAACCCTTTTACAAAAAATAAACTTTTAATAAAAAGGAGAAAACTTACTTTTCCTTGATAACGATATAAGTCTGATTTCACTAAATCAAAAATATTCATAAACTAAACCTATAAGCTTTAAAGTAAATAAAAAAACATACATCTAAGCTGCCTTTCTGAGCTTTTAATGATGCGATCATGCGCTATAAAAGTTAACAAATATGAAATGAATAAAAATTAATTTCATAAGCTCTCAACTATAGAGCCTAAGTGTTTAACGACGCTATCAACAGAATGATTATTAACAAAATAATTATTTGCTTGAGCACCACGCTTTTCCCACAAGGCCTCATCTGTCATTAATTGTTCAACTCTGATTTTCATGTCGTTGATATCTTCAACTCGGTCACAGACTTCATTTCCATCATTATCTCTTGCACCGCAGTCATAAAAAGAAACTGTCGGTATAGAACGAGCCCAAGATTGTAGAAAAGCATTAGGAAAACCTTCCGTATCGGAGGTATTAATCACTAACCGAGCTTGATCATAGTGAGCTTCGATATGGGTAAAAGGCACAAAACCACAAAAAGTTAAATTAGGTAATGCTTGTGCTAACTTTTCAATATTATTGTAAATGTCTTTATCACCCGCGCCACCAATCATTTTAAATTCGTATTGAGGTAATAATTTCACTAACTCGATAAACAGGTGCGGACGTTTGAATTGACGCATGGTAGAAACCCATAAGATGCAGCCTTTTTTATCATTAACTGCATTAGCGGGTGGCTCATAAGCGTTGTTTACAATAATAGAATCCCGAGCAAAGTTCTTTTGCAATAATTTCTGCTGTTCGCTATTTTGCACTATGATTTGCTGAATCCGCTTTAAGCCATACTGAAATAAAAACTTATCTTTTTTATTTTTTAGCTTTGATGAATTGATTGTAAAATCATCATTGTGAGCACCAGAGAAAATAGCTGATTTATTATAGATTTGGCAAAACTTAGCGATAATGCCCGTTAACATACCAGAGCAGCGCTGATAATAAACATCGGCATTGGCACGTTTCATACAACTAACAATGCTTGACATACGTGGATAAAAAAAACGTAATACCGGTAAACCTGCCTCTTGCCGATAAGCGCGATATACCGTTACACCATCAATAACCTCACCGTCTTCTTGGCCGTGATCTAAGCAGATCATTGAGACTTTATAGCCTTGTTTAACGAAGGCCTTTGCTAAAATTGATTGTTGTAATTCAGCGCCACCAACATGTTTAATATTAGGGTCTTGTGCTAATAAAGGGTAAGCTTTAGGTGATACAAAACAAATAGATAGTTGAGCCTGTGTTTTCATTACTGTTAATTCCGTTATTTTCCGTCCACTGAATACATACGTTCAATAAACATAATTAATTAAAGGTTTCTTAGCCACTGATATAGCGGAACAAGTCGACTTGGTAACATGTTAAGCATTTGTGTTGCTTCATAATTGCTTTGGCCCTTTAAAATAGCGCAGATACTTACTGTCGCCATTAAAATAAAACTGCCGAAAATATAAAACACATTGCTGCCTGCGGAAAATAAAGATAGCGCAAGCACAGGCATTAAATAAGTAGGCAACATATAGCGTGTAAATAATTGTAATTTAGGCCATGAAAACGTTAAGTGAATCGCTCTCATTTTTACTATATAAAGTGAGCCTAACAAAGCTAATAACCAAGCAAGTGCTATGCCCTCTGATTGCAGCTTATCTGCTAAAGCAAAGGCAAAGACTGCAATTAAAAGCGTTTGTAACATGGTCACTCTAAAGCGTTCAAAGGCACTACCTATCATCAAGAGAATGCGACTTGATACCGAGTAAAGCGTTAAAGAGCATGATAATAAACACAATATAAATGCCACGGGCCAAACAGCGGTATATTGCTGACCAGCAACCATATGAATAAGAAATGGTGAAAGTGCAGCAACAGCACAAGCGAGCCAAATAAATACAGGCACACAAAGTAGCCAAACTTGCTTAAAGGCATCATTCATGGCGTCTTGACTATGGCCTTTTTGGGCAGACAAACGGTGACGCATAAAATTACTCACCGGGTTATAAAAAACACTTAGTTGGTTAGCAACCGTTTTGGCGACATAGTAGCCAGCCATAGCAACAGGACCTAATAGCGTAGAAACAAGTATGTTGTCACCCTGGTTTCTGGCGGCATTAAAGTTACTTTCAATATAAAAAGGTAATGCCTGCTTAATTACCCTAGGTAATGAGCTATATGTTTTTTGTAAAAGCCAATCTCTTTGCAGCCATAAACCATAGAGTAAAAAAGGTAGTTGCCCAATGGCTAGGCCGATAAAAATGGCCATTTCAGAAGGTTCTATTAAGTACAGTATCACTACCGCTGCTTTAGCAAAAATATCACTAAAGACCCGTAACAAGCCAAATTTGTCTGCTTTACCGTCGAGTAGAAGAAATAAGCCAGTAACTTGCAATAACATATAGGTCGCAATAGGTAATAAAATCCATTGCACATTCACAATGTCATAATCAGCTAAAACAACTGGTGACCAAAATTCTGCAAATATAATTCCCAGAACAACGATGGCTGTTATTGATAACAAATTACATAAATAACCGGTGCGCATCAATTGATAACCGGCAATAGCATCTTTGGTTAAGGTTTGCGGAACATCTCGCTCCATTAAGGTATTAATGCCAAAACCAAAGAGTGATAACAACACGGGCGCCAACGCAGGAATTAACGCCACATAGGCTAAATGCATTGGTGAAACAATACGGGCTAAGACAGCAAACAATATTAAGGTAAATACCTTACCACTGATATTAATGACGAATAATTTAGAAAGTTGATGCATAAAAATTATTTAGTCGCTGCATTTACATAGGGGCGGTAAACCTTTAATACATTTTGTGTCGCGATGGTAATACTACAATTATTGAGTACCCATGCTTTACTTTTATTTGATAATGCTTCTCTATGCGCTTCAGCTTTCACTAACGTTTGAACAAATGCATCTGCGTTATGCTCATCATTAACCAACCAAGGCTCAACCGCTATGCGTTTAATATCAGAAAAAGAAGTGGTGACAACCGGTGTGCCTACTGTCATGGATTCAAGCGCGGTATTTGGGAAGCCTTCATGGTGTGATGTTAAAAAAGAAACATCAGCTTGCTGTAATATTTCAACAATATCGTTACGATTACCGAGGTAAGATATTTTATCTTTATGAGTTAATTGGTTATAAATACTAATGATTTTAGTTTTGTATTCATCTTTGCTATCGGCTAATTGGTCGCCGATAAAGACGACTCGCCAATCACCATCTAAACTAATTAACTTTTCAGCTACTTGTAGGGCAAGCTCGTGGTTTTTTTGGTGCTTAATCGACGCAACCATCACCGCTAATTTAACCTTGGCATCCGGAAACAACTGCTTTTTTAAATCTACTTGGTATGCTTCAACTCGTGCTGCTACTTTTTCAGCATCGATGCCATTCCATACCACATGAAAGTTTGATTTTTTTATATTGGGGTATTTTCCTATGGCATGCTGACGACCCGCATAACTATTAGCAATAACCGCATCAACTAAATGCCGAGTAAAAAAGTGACCTACCCTTTGGTTAGTATTTAATTTATATTCGTCATTTCTTTCAGAATTGATTAACGGAATATTAAGGCCAATAGCCGCTAACCTTGAAAAGAACTCTGCATCATATAAGTAGGCGTGAATAATATCTGGCTTGATTTTTTTGAACTGCTTACGTAATTCTCGAATAAGCGCTAAATCAAATTTATGACGTTTTTTAAGACAGATAAGGTTAACACCTGTACTTTCTATCTCCGAAGCCCTTGGTGCATTATCGCTGGTCGTAATAATTGTCACGGTATGACCTTGATTAACTAACTCTTTTGACATGTTAATTATTTGTGTTTCAGCACCGCCATATGACAGCGAGCTATTAACTTTAATTATATTCATGCGATTCTTCTTTTTTTGTGTGTTGTTCTAGCATAAGCAACAATTAATGCGATGATAGGAAACAACATCATATTGTCTAAGGTTGGAAAAAATTGACGACCACTAAAAGCAGCCACCATATACGCAACAACACTGCCTAATAAACCATAATAAATAGGGCTATTGAGTAATCGTCCAGCGGCTAGCGCTTTTTTAAATAGAAAGTAGAATGTCAATAAAAACGGTAATAATACAATCAAGCCTGCATCCACTAATAAATTAATGTAAGCGTTATGAGCATGTGACGCTTGAAAAAAGTCACGTGCAAAAATATAGGCGTCGGATTGCACCATACCAAAGAAGCCATAACCAAAAGTAAGTGCTGAGGGTTTATTTAAAAATTCAGCAAAAAGAGGTGCCCACATTAACTCCCAGCGACCATTAGATACTTGATCAAAGTTTACCTCTGACTCACTACCGATAATAAAGCTAATAATAGAGCCTGAAAAAAGCACCAATGCAGACAAGGTGACAAATGCTAATATTAATAACTTACCCGTCGATTTAGAGTTGGCCGTACTAAAAAACAGAACAAATAACAAACTAAAACCTGCCGCCCCTAAAGCTCCTCGAGAACTAGCAAAAAAAAGTGCAAGTAACATTATTGCAAATAAGAAAAAGTAGCGTTTACCTAATTCTAACGCCAAACCAAATGTCACAGGTGCACCAAGCATAATAATGGTCGCCACACTATTATAATGCATACCAAAATAGCCATTAAACACAGCGGCAAGGTTGTTTCGCAGTAATCCTACTGTTTGTACGTTGTAGCTAATTAGAATAGAAAACAACCCAAAAAATAAAAAACTAACCACCAGCATAATTAATACACCAAATATTTCGCGGGGTGTTTTAATGAGTTGCAATATGTAGAGAAAACTAAAAGTAAACAGTAGCCCTTTGATACAATAGGATAATAAAAAACTGAATGATGAGGTGGGAAAGTCACCGGAAAAGCGGATAGCTAGCACGTTATAATTTAGGAATGAACGACCAAACTCAAACATAAACATAACAATATATAAGTAAAAAAACATTGCTGCTTTAATATCACCTTTAGTGCTAAACTTAGTTAAGTTACCACCTTTTAAAAACCAAAAAATCACCAAGCCAACCACAAATAAGTTGAATGGTTTCATACCGGTAATGCCTGCTAAATTATGCGCAAACAATGGCGAATTGGAAAAAGGCATGGCAAGCAAAACAATAAATAAAAAAGGGTGCTTTATTACCACTGACAAAAAGTTAGTTAGTAGCTGGTTCCCTGGTAAAACATGACTCATTTAGTACTACTCATAACATGCATTAATTTACTACCTTTACTATTAATCGTTACTTATTCATTAACATTTAAACTTCATAACCGTGGTTTTATTCGCCGCATTAAAGCGCCTTTATTATAAAAACAACTGTTAATTATAATAAAGGCTGCTATGGTGAACTATGACGAGAATAATAAAACGTAGCGTGTTATAAAGTCATAACGAATACGTTACTTGCTATAGTATTCATCAAACCAGCTAACAAAATTATTAATACCATTTTGTAATTCAGTTTCTGGCTTGAACTTAGTGATATTTTCTAAATCAGTCACATCAGCATAAGTTCTTACTACATCACCGTCTTGCATTGGCATATAATTTTTAACCGCTTTTTTCTCTAAAGCGTTTTCAATACAATTAATAAATGTTTCTAGTTCGACCGGTTGATTATTACCTATGTTAAAGATTTTATACAAAGGTGAACCTTCCGCTGTACTACTTGATGTTTCAACTTGTGGAATAACGTTTTGAATACGAATAACACCTTCAACAATATCGTCAATGTAGGTGAAATCGCGCTGCATTTTTCCGTTATTAAAAACGTTAATCGTGCGGTCATTTTTCACTGCATCTGTAAATAGAAACGGTGCCATATCAGGACGCCCCCACGGCCCGTAAACTGTGAAAAAACGCAAACCTGTAGTCGGTATGTTATATAAGTGACTGTAAGTATGCGCCATTAACTCATTAGACTTTTTAGTGGCAGCATACAAAGAAACAGGATGGTCTACTACGTCATCGGTAGAGAACGGTATTTTTTTGTTTGCGCCGTAAACTGAACTAGATGATGCGTAAACCAAATGTTTAACATCATTATGGCGACAGCCTTCTAATATAGTGGTAAATCCGACAACATTAGAGTCGATATAAGCCATAGGGTTTTCAATAGAGTATCTAACCCCTGCTTGAGCCGCTAAATGAATAACACGTTCAAATTTTTCAGTGGCAAATAAATTAGCAATGCCATCTCTATCAGCTAGATCCATTTTAACAAAAGTAAAATTAGTTAGGTGCTCTATACGTTTTAAACGTGCTAACTTTAAGTTAGGATCATAATAATCGTTTAGATTATCTAAACCGATAACCTCATGACCTTGCTCACATAACCTTTCAGCTACAAAGTTACCAATAAAACCCGCTGCACCTGTTACTAAGTATTTCATTATTTGTTTCTACTCTTGTTACCTTCAACAGAAAGTCCTCTACCAATACAGTAGTAATCAAAGCCTTTCTTTTCCATACGTTCAGGGTCGAACATATTACGCCCATCAAAAACAACAGAATTTGTTAAAGATTCTTTAACAAAATCAAAATCAGGTGCTCTAAATGCTTGCCATTCGGTACAAATAACTAAGGCGTCTGCACCTGTTAAAGCGGCTTCTTTAGTACCCATTAATGCTAAATCTTTACGGTTACCGCATATTCTTTGTGTTTCTTCCATAGCTTCAGGGTCATAAGCCTGTACAGTTGCACCCGCTGCCCATAATGCCTGCATAAGAACTAAACTTGAAGCCTCCCGCATATCATCTGTGTTAGGTTTAAATGACAAGCCCCAAAGTGCAAAAGTTTTACCTTTTAAGTCTGTTCCGAAATGTTTAGTGATATATTGAAATAGTTTATCTTTTTGACGGTAATTTACGGCTTCTACTGCTTTTAATATTTCAGAATCGTAGTCAATTCCGTCTGCAATACGTACTAACGCTTGAACGTCTTTAGGGAAACATGAACCACCGTAACCACAACCTGGGTAAATAAATTGGTAACCAATGCGAGGGTCTGACCCAATTCCGTGGCGTACGTTTTCAATGTCGGCACCTACACGCTCAGCAATGTTTGCCATTTCGTTCATAAAGCTTATTTTAGTAGCTAACATACAGTTTGCTGCATACTTAGTAAGCTCCGCAGATTTAATGTCCATCACGATAATTTTTTCGTGATTTCGGTTAAAGGGTGCGTAAAGTTCGCGCATCAATTCTTCTGCATCAGCACTGTCTGTCCCTACAATAATACGGTCTGGGCGTTTACAGTCAGCTACTGCTGAACCTTCTTTTAAAAATTCTGGGTTTGAAGCTACAGCAAAGGTAGGTGCTTCGGTGTCAGTAAAGCGAGAATTTAATACGGTATTTACTTGGGCTTTTACTTTGTCGGCAGTGCCTACTGGAACGGTAGATTTGTCGATTATAACTTTAGGTGATGTCATGTGTGTTGCAATAGTTTCAGCAACTTTTAACACATACTTTAAGTCGGCAGAGCCGTCTTCATCAGGTGGTGTACCTACGGCAATAAATTGTAATTCACCAAAATTCACACCAAATTCAGCATCAGTAGTAAAATGTAATCGGCCTTCTGCATAGTTTGTTTCTACTAGAGGAGTTAAACCTGGCTCGTAAATTGGGATAATCCCCTTTTTAAGGTTATCAATTTTATCTTGGTCAATGTCAACACAACAAACATCGTGCCCAGCGTCAGCTAATACCGCTGCTTGAACTAAACCTACATATCCTATGCCGTAAAAAGTTACTTTCATTTTAATTCCTACTTATGTTTAAATTTATATTTTTAACGTTGTTTTTATAAACAACCATTGAAATTTTATTGGTTTTACTAAACTTTGCGTAAAAACAAATTGAGAGAGTATTTGATTTACTCTATATTTGATTGTTTTTTTGCCATTTATTGGCTGTTTACTTGGTGAAGCAAGTAAACGTTCCGTAATATAAAGAGCAGCTATTGAAGGCTTCATATATTTCATCGATTTATTATCGATATTTGACTTCATTACTTGCTTACAATTGTCCAGCAAAATGTATAAAGGTACAATAGCCCCCCACTTTTTTGCTATTAATTTTGTTTTTTCTAAATCTGGTTTAAAAACTTCGAGTATTCTATCAGTATCTACTAGATTGTACTTATAAAAGTTCATGTCTTTAAACGCATGAATTGCTTGATGCACCAATGAGTGTTCAGCTGAAAGGGTTCTAACTTTCCTGCTATTAAAACGTGGGTGAGTAATACTCTCAGACCATATTTCGTCTTCATCAATACTGAAAAGTACAGGGTGAACTAATGATGAATGCAGATCGATTACGTCCCCTACGTTACTTTTAGGCACAAAAGAGCTTTCGTATAGGTTGTCAAAAGGATGTTCATTTTTAATTTCTATCGGATCCATGATTGTATTTATTGCTTCTTTAGCTTTGTTCCATTGTTCTTTTTTAACGAGTAAATCTATGTCGTTAGATGTTCTGGGTGACTCTTTTTCATAGAGTACATCTGCATATGCAGCACCTTTTAATAAAATAACGTCTATATTTTCTTTGTTAAATAGTTCTAGTACTTGTTCTAGTTGTCGTTTACTCGCCATCTGTTTAATAACAGCACTTATGGTGTGATTATTTAACAACTGTTTAATCGAGCTATTAAGTTCACTATAAACACCTAACTCAACTGCTTTTTTCTTAAGCAGAGGGATTATCCTGTAATGCACAGCCTTAAACTCTTCTAACTTGTTTAAAGTATTTATTACATCTTGCTTACCTTTAAACCTTACTTCTAAGTCAGTTGTTTGTTTTGCCAAAAACAATAATTTTTCATAAGTATTGTCAGAGTTACAACAATGAACACTCATGCAAACTAATACGCATTTTTGTCGTTGAACGATTTGAAAATTGTGAATAATACAATTTTCGCGTCTAACCATAAGCTCCAATTTCGAATGTATTCAAGATCGAACTTTATGCGCATTTCCATTTTGTCTAAAGTGTCGGTTTCGCCACGCCATCCGTTTACTTGTGCCCATCCGGTAATACCTGGGCGTACTTTGTGGCGCAGCATGTAGTAGTCAACTTGTTTGCGGTAAAGCTCGTTATGTGACACGGCATGAGGCCTTGGCCCTACTACCGACATTTTACCTTGTAGCACATTAATAAACTGCGGTAATTCGTCTAGCGATGTTCTACGTAAAAAAGCGCCTAGTGGTGTAATGCGCGAGTCACCTTTAGTGGCTTGTGTAACTACGTTTGAATTTTCAGTTACGGTCATGGATCTAAATTTCCATACTTTTATCTTTTTACCGTCGAGCCCGTATCTGTCTTGTTTAAATATTACCGGACCTTTAGAAGTAAATTTAACCGCCAGTGCAATAACTAATAAAGGTAAGGCGATAAGTGTGAGAATGATAGAAGATAATATGATGTCTTCAATTCGTTTGAGTGCTGCGTTACCACCACGCATTGGGTTATTGTACACACTTATGGTTTGTATATTACCTACATGAGACATTGATGCGTTCATTAAAGTATATATAAATAAGTCAGGTACTATTTGCACATCAGCCGTTGTGTCGCCCAATTGTTGCAATATACCTTTTATGCGATCTTCGGCAGTAATTGGCAGCGCGATATAAACTACATCAAACTCGTTTAGTTTTGCTCGCTCTACGCCTTCAGAAATTCGGCCTTGTAACCATGCATGGTAGGTTGAATCTATGCGGTCGGGTACTCTGTCGTCAAAAATAGCAGTTAAGCGATAACCTGTATCAGGATTGTCTAATATTTGTTGCGCTAGTCTGGCGCCAGATTTAGTTATACCAATAATCGCAACACTACGGGTATTGCGCCCACTACGGCGTATTTTCGATAAAAACTTACCAAATGCATAGCGCCAAGTGACCAATATAATGAATGTTACAGTAAACCATAATGCAATTGCTACGCGCGAAAAGCTTTCTGATTGCTTGGTAAAAAACAAGAATGCAAAAACGAGAATGGCGGCAATAGCCCAAGATAAGAAGGTGTAAAAAACAATTTCTTTAAAAAAACCTGAACGCCATGAGCGGTACAAAGCGAAAGATTCGGCTGAAATAATAAAACCTATGGTTGCCACTAGTGATAACTGAAAATATTCTGTGGTGTAAGAAACACCATATAGAGCGAGGGCAATAAATAACACTAGTTGAATAACACTTAAGTCGATTAAGCGATATACAACTGCAAACATGTTTATATTGTTTTTAATAATTCCGTGATTATTATTCATGGTAATACATCATCCTTTGAAGCATAACCCTATTAACTGGGTTTTATTACTACGTTATCACTGCATTCAATTTATCTTAATAAATCACACTCAGTATATTGAATACCAAATACATACGCTTATATTATACTGTATATATTTATCTAATTATTTACTTAATTACTTAAATCTTTAACTATTTCTTTTTCAACATTAGCTAGGTTGCCCATACCGCTGTGGTAGGTGATTTCTTTGAAGCAAACATTTGCGACTAATGCCGATAAAGCTTCCATTCGCTGCTGCTCAATATTTAGCGCGCTATAAGCACTTCCTAATATGCTATTTTGCAATAATAGTATGACGGCTCGAGCTGACGACAATGTTGTAATTTTACAACATTTTTCACCTTTAGGGTTATCACTTTTTTGTATATTATCTAACTTTTCGGTTCTATTTAATAAATAAACCGTTTTCAAAGGTTTAGCTGTTTTTGAAAATGAAAGTTCATTCTTGTTCGTATTGTTAATGTTGCTATCAGCCGTAAACTTGATGGTTTGTTTATCAAATTGTTCATGCACTTTGTCTAGCTTGTTAAATTCGCTGTTACCCGTTTGCATATGCGCTAAAGTTTCAGGCCATACTCTGGCAACAGGCCAGCTTGGATAAACT
>Ga0209396_1006050_pt1 | contig 11243 bp, 9 predicted proteins | sample GOMGulsemesocosm_6_FD_184638 | JGI IMG/M metagenome (GOLD analysis project Ga0209396, IMG submission 184638) | Methane-oxidizing microbial communities from mesocosms in the Gulf of Mexico - GOM8C Gulf of Mexico (SPAdes) (version 2) | ecosystem: Environmental > Aquatic > Marine > Cold seeps... | reverse complement strand
TCGTCATGTGCTTTACAAAAGTTTACATTGAGTTTTATAAATTCCTGTATATTTAAGAGAAAACAGAATCATCGTTTTCTAACTAACATTTTAAGCAATTGGGCAAAATTTTGACTACCAAACCTAAACTTCTCATCGTAGAAGATGAACCCATTATTTTAATGGGGCTCACAGATTTATTTGTTTTTCATGGCTATGAAGTTGAAAGCGAAAGTGATGGGCAAGAGGGTTTATCTAGAGGCTTAGATGGGCAGTACGCCTGCATTATCTTGGATGTTATGTTGCCTTCTATTAATGGTTTTGAAATCTGTAATACACTGAGACAAGATTCACGTATCCAACCCATTATCATGCTGACAGCAAAAAATACTGAAGAAGATATCATTAACGGCCTAACATTTGGGGCTGACGATTACGTAGCAAAACCATTTTCAACATCAGAGTTGGTATTGAGAGTTAATGCTTTAGTCAGACGTTCAGGCTGGACCGGAAAAGATAAAACCTTAGAATTGAGCGCTGATGTTTCTATTTGTACGCAAACATTAACGGGGTTCTCTTATCACCTTGAAACAAGATACACTCGCCGAGAAGTCGAGATTTTAGTTTATCTACTACATAAGAGTGAGCCAGTTTCCCGCGAAGAGTTGCTCAAGGAAGTATGGGATTATAAAAATACCGACGACTTAGATACACGAACAGTTGATATACATATAGCAAAAATTCGTAAAAAAATTGAGACCGATCCTAAATCACCCAGACATTTAGTTACCCACCGTGGTGAAGGCTATCAGCTTTTTGTGATTTAATGTGTTGTTAAATATGGTGGGTCTTTAAGATGCCAACTTCAGATAAATATTTACTTAATCATTCTCAGCGTTTGCGTCGTTTACGCTATTTAGCAATAGCTTTTTTGCTATTTTTATTGCTTCCTCTCGGAACCATTCTATATTTTGGATTTCAACAACTTGAAAATAATCTATTGCTTAAATATCAGCGAACAGCAAGCAAGTTAGAGCAAATAGTAGATGGAAGCTTGACTGAAAGAAGATTGATATCCAATACGCTACCAGTAGATGCGTTTGATTATTATCGACAGGTGTATAACCCATATACTGAAAAGTTACAGCAGACCATATCACCCCTCTCTCAATTAGAATATGAAAAGCCAAAAAGTGAGTGGTTAGTTGGCTACTTTCAATATTGCAACCAAGGACATTTTAACAGTCCTATCTGGCCCGATTCTTTACATGATAATAGCCTGTATGAAAGCGGGTTGGATAATGCAAACCCGCAGATGTCGGATAGAAAATTAAATCCTGAACTGATCAAACGTAAAAACAAAGTAATTAATATCTACCAGCTTCTGTTGCAATCTAAATCAGTACAGCAAATGTTTACGAAAATGAAGCAGAAGGAATTCTCAGCAAAAGATGAACTCTTTAGTGTTTTTTTTGATGTACCTGACTATTTCATTTTTTATCGCGTTGTAACTGTAGCGGAACAATACTGGTTGCAAGGATATATCGTTAAGCGCAAACCTTACCTTTCTCAATTAGTAATGGATATACTGAAACAAATGCATTTCGATAGCTCGGTATTAGTTGAGTTAAAAGATGAAAGAAATTCTGGTCTTTCAGAGTATTTTCTCTATGAAAATTTACCAGACGATAAAGTTAAAGTGAGCTTACTGCCAAAACTAGATAAACGATTTCAACAACAATCGATTTACAATTATATCCATTACCCACCTTTTAATGGTTATTCATTAACGCTATCAACCAACACTTTACCTATGACACCGGCTATGATCTACAGCAGCATTTTTATTATTGTTTTAATTGTTGTCATATTATCCGCATGTTATGGATTTTATCGTCTTGGGGTAAAGCAACTGGCATTAGGGGAGCAAAGGCTTAATTTTGTTTCTTCTGTCAGCCACGAGCTAAAAACACCACTAACGTCAATTCGTATGTATTCACAAATGCTCGACGAGGGAACGGTAATCTCGGAAGTACATCAGAAAAAGTATTTTCGTTTTATTTATGGCGAAAGTGAACGCCTTACACGATTAATAGATAATATATTACAGTTGTCTTCACTTAGCCAACAACAGCAAAGTGTGCAGCCAGAATATACACCGCTGGCTCTATTAGTGGATATTATTCGCTCGAAAACATCCTCAATAATCGATAAACATGGTTTTCAACAAAATATTATTCTGGATGTAGTTAACACCGAGTTGATTCTGGTTTTGGTTGAACAGGATGCTTTTTCTCAGGTAGTTATAAATATTACTGACAATGCGATTAAGTTTTTTAACCGAAAACAGATTAATGATTCGGCTAGACAGAAAATTGATTTTATATTTCGTAATCACCCCAAAAATAAGCACCAGATTGTGCTAGAAATACGAGATTATGGTGAAGGTATAACTCAAGAACAGGAAAGTAAAATATTTGAACTTTTCTATCGTGGTAGCAATGAATTAACCCGTACCACACAAGGGACAGGGATAGGATTGGCCTTAGTTAAAGACCTCGTATCAGCACAACACGGAGAAATAAAAGTAGAAAGAAGGGAGCCGGGACTAGCCATGCTGCTTTCATTTCAAGCTAAATTTTGATGAGTTAAATTAATGGCTCGATATCGCACGTCTATCAAATAGTAAGGCTAAATGAATTAGCGTAAACGTCTACTTCGGTTAAAACTTGCCCCTTTTGTAATTAAAACCATACGTTTATTAGCAAATAATTAACGTGCTACGCATGAGGAGTTATGTCTACATTGTTAAGGTTTTTAGATATCAGCCACACAACAAACCTATCAATAGCTCATCACCAGCGGCAGATGTCTAAAAATATTAACAAAAGAGATATTAGCTATTACAGCCAATTGGATAACAAATTTGGCTTAAAAATACCTAACATCCTTTTAAGTGACTTGAAACATGCAATTATTTCCAATGCTCTTTGTTTTCAGAAATACCTTTCTTAAGGAAAACAATCATTGCTCCAATACCCAGCCCTACGACAAAACCGGCTAATGCATCAGAACTAAAACCAAGTAACGCATCAGCTTGATTGTATTTAATTATCCACTGGCTAAGCATAAAGGTGACTACACCAAGTGCAGGAATCAAAACTAAGTGCGATTTGTTATTTTTCATCATTTATATCCAAAATTTGATTTTGTAGATAACGCCAGTGTAAGGCGCTTCGTCTTTTGGCGTCGCTCTTACTGCGATTGCAATATTGCTACTCTTCGGGTCTAAGGTCATCAATAATCTGCGCATCCACCCAATAGGTATCGGAATCTTCTGCACTAATCTTTTTATTAAAGAAAAAATATTTTCCGTCTGGCGATACAACTCCCCCAGTGTCTGGACCTTCTGTATTTATCTTATCCCCAAAGTTAATGGCGTCACCCCATGATCCATCTCGCTGACGAAAACTGATATACAAATCCTTATCGCCGTACCCGTCTGCTCGTTCACTGTCCCAAATCATATAACTTTCATCTGGGGCAATGAAGGGGTGAGCTGTCCACTTTCCTGAGTTGATTTCTTTGCCAAATGCTTTTGGTGCTTCCCGATTTCCATCTACCAATCGAGAATACCGAAGTATGTCAGTTTTACGGTCATCAAAAACATAGGTACCTTGCGAAGAAACCGTCAGCACCATGATAGCGATATCTTCAAACGGGAAACCAAGACTTTTTAATTCTGACCAACCATTATCGATGCGTTCCCTATATTGATTGCCAGAATGCATAGTCTTACCATCAGGCGAGATAGCCCCGCCCAGTTGGACTTCCAGTACTGATTCGTGCCATTGATTATTCTCAAATTTGAAAAATACCTTGCTACTTTTTCTACTACTTTTGTTGTACCTACCAAAGTAGTACTCTTTCATGTCGGGTGTGAAGGAACCGGTCCAATCGCGATACTCTTTCGAAACAATACCGGAGGCGAAAACTTCCGGCGTTAAGCCTGGCGGCTTTTGCCCAAGATAGGAGCCTTCCAATACTGGAACTTCATTTTGACCATAACTTTTGCTACTGAAACCTAGAATAGAAAACAGCAGAACAATTGAAATACAAATATGCTTCATAATTTATTCTTATTTGAATATGATTGAACATGCCACCAATTTAACCAATCCGGCTTCAAAATACTTGACGTCTTCATGACTTTTAGATGATTTTTTTCTGACGGCGATAATCAATTTGTTAAATACACATAACGCTTATTATGGGGGCATCCAAGTAAAAGGATTAAAGCGATTCAATAGAAAACATCTAGAAAAGTCGTTGAGGCTGATGTTTTCTGTGCAACAAAGTGACGTTATAAGTTGAACATTGAACGACGACTATGGTGGAAATTCTGACTATTTATCCTGGTAAATTCATGCCTAAATTAGGTGCGTATTGCGGACATTATTATTTAATTTTTACCCTATGTTGTCTCATGAGTCATTGCATTGATGTTACTAAGACGAATCCATCAATATACTGTTATATTTGTACCTGCATTATCTGATATGGTTGTTCTATGACTTTCAATATTGATATTCATTCTTGCCAAGGTCGGGTCGAACAACCTAAGGCATATTCTACTCTCAAACCATCATCACCATTAAATCATTGGGTGAAAGAGTTTTGGCAACTTAATGTGCCTGATGGTCGATATTTTTATCGTAGCGTTCCTGATAATTGCGTCGACATGATAGTAAACCTAACATTTCCGAAAGATACTTTTATTGTTACGCCATTTTCTAGTGCTAAAGTATTTGAAATGACCGGGCCTATTTCATACTTCGGCATTCGATTTCATATTCTTGGGCACCAAGGATTAATAACTACGCCTCTTGGCGGCTGGAATGATGTTAACAGTGTCATAGATATCGACGATATATTACCAAGGCATACTTTAGATGCTTTATATGGTGATATCTATAAGTCGATGTCATTTCTAAATCGTTGTGAGTCTTTTTCAAAAAAATTACTTGGTGTATTGCAACCCTATGAAATTGATTCTAGATTAATGCGTTATATATTGTATTGTAACAATAGCAGTACAATTGATTTATCTGACAGACAGTGCTCAGAATTTGGTGTTTCAGCCCGTCAGCTTCGTCGATTAACTTCTCAACATTTGGGGCTTACACCGAAAGCGTTCGCAAAAACTTTACGCTTTCAGAATGCATTACAGGTAATTTATACAGGAAATTCTGATAAATTATGGTTAAATTCTTACTACGACCAGCCACACTTTCATCGTGATTTTAAAAATATGTCTGGCGTTACTCCAAAAGAATTTAAAACAATGTCCGTTTTATACAATACAAACTGAAATAAAAGCATAACAATATTGTTTTGTAATTCTAATTCAGGAGTAAATAAAATGATTGAAATCGACGCTATGTTCCCTGTTATGGTGGCAGAAAATTTAGAAGCTGTGAAACAGTTCTATGAGACAGTTTTTGGATTTAAGGCTGTTTTTTATGATGAAAATTTTTATCTTCATATAATATCACCGAATAATAGTATCCAACTTGGTTTTTTACTTCCTAATCTTGTTAACCAACCTGAGTTTCTTCATTCTGTTATGTCTTCTGAGGGCTTTGTTATTTCACTTGAAGTCAAAAATGTTGCATCAGCATATTCAGAAGCTCAAAAGATGAATCTCAATGTCATCATGGATTTGAAACAAGAAGAATGGGGCCAAATACACTTTATAATACAAGATCCAGCTGGTTTTAGTATTGATATTGTTCAGCATTTAGAACCAACAGTTGGCTAGTGAATAGACATTACTAATGAGATTATCTCAACAAGAAGCACCAGTGAAATCAACAGTATCATAAGATAATATTATCGAGCGAAATCAATTTTTAGACCTAGGATTGAGACTAGCTCAAGAGTTGTCGAGACAGAATACATTAATGGTCTCTTTGGTGCGCTAAGCGGAAGCTTTTGGTGTCAAAACCAAACCTTCCGGAGCTAGCCATAAGCGGAAGTTAGGTTTTGAGTTGCTAACGTCAATTCAGAGCCGGTAGCTGACCGGAATGAAAATTCTATTGTAAGGCTTAATTTGTTCTGGTGGGATGAAAAACCATGTAAAACGAAGGTCGGCTTTCGGATCATAAAGCCAACATAAACTTAATACTTCTATCACGTTTTGGGTACTTAGTGCTATAGAATTTATGATTACTTTGAAGGTATTGATGACTGCTGTTACAGTAAATTCTAAATGCAATAAATACCTCTTGTTTGAACGATTAATAGATTATCAAAATGATGTTTTACGCTTTATGATGAGAATCTGTGTGCCATTTACCAACAACTAAAGCAAAATAACATCAGAATACTTCAGGAGTAAGCAAGGTGCAGAGGTGTTCTCTTTATTTAGGAGTTATCTGTCGACTAGCAGAAAACAATATATACCTGCAAACCTAGCCCTTGAGTTTTTATTCAAAAATCTACTGCCTGATATATTTATTGAAGATGACGCTGAATAGTTACAAAATAAGTAACAATAAATATCCCTCATACCAATAAAGTTTTGTCTATACTAATGGATGCTCAATGGGTTAACTGCGTATTTTTATTTGCAATATGAACAAACAAGTTGGTGACTACTTTGGTAAAACAGGTTGATTTGCAGCATTTCGAAATTACTCAACTATTAGAGGCTATTTACTTTAGATACGGTTATGACTTTAGACATTATGCCCGTGCTTCTCTAGAAAGAAAGGTCATAAATCGCTTAAGGTTAGCAAAATTAGTTAGTATTTCAGCAATGACCTGCAAAATTTTATATGAGCCTAGTTTTTTCAATTTATTTCTTAAGGATATGTCTGTCACTGTTACCGAAATGTTTCGCGATCCATATGTGTTTAAAAAAATAAGAGACAGTGTTTGTCAGCACCTTAAAACCTACTCTCGCGTAAATATTTGGCATGTCGGCTGCGCAACAGGTGAAGAGGCTTATTCAATGGCTATTTTATTAGATGAAGAAGGTTTGTTACCACGTACGCGTATCTATGCCACCGATTATAATAACCATTCACTTGAGTTGGCTACACAAGGAAATTACAAAGCAGATAAAATGCCACAGTATAATGAAAACTACTTAAAATCAGGGGGGAAATCTAGTCTAAGTCATTATTATCAGCAACAAGGTAATATCATTAATTTTAATGACTCACTTAAAAAATATATAACATTTGCTAATCATAATTTAATGAAGGACCAAGTCTTTGCTCAAATGCACCTTATTTTTTGCCGAAACGTTTTAATTTACTTTGATGCAACCTTACAAAATAGCGTGCTAAACCTACTTAAAGAAAGCCTGATCCACCGTGGTTTTCTAATATTGGGTGATAAAGAAAGCTTAGATTTTAGCCAACAAAGAGAATGCTTTGAAAACTATGCTAATAAAGAAAGAATCTACCGACTTTTCACCAACCTATAAAGCTTTGGTTATCGGTGTTTCTGCGGGCGGCTTGAAAGCCCTTAGCGCAATAATTCCTTCATTACCCAGTGATTTTCCGCTACCCATAGTTATCGTGCCACATCGAAAGCATGAATCAGAAGATTATCTAGTATCATATTTAAATAAACGTTCGTCATTAACGGTTTTATCTGCCAGTATCGGAGCACCAATTAAGCTAGGTTGTGTTTATATTGCCCCTTCAGGTTATCACTTATTAATTGAACGCGACAAAACATTTAGCTTAAGTATTGACGCCAAGGTAAATTACTCTATCCCCTCCATCGATATTTTATTTGACTCTGCGGCTATAGCTTATCAAGAAACGTTAATTGGCCTAATATTAACCGGCGCAAATAACGATGGTAGCTTAGGCTTGCGAAGCATAAACTTTTATCATGGTCTATCCTTAGTACAAGATCCCAAAAGTGCCGAATTTTCTGTAATGCCACAAACAGCCATTAACACCACTCATGCAGACTATATTATCCCATTAGTCGATATTAGTGATTTTTTAATTAAATTGCTAATGGAGTAGCTATGAATACCTCTCTTAGAGAAATACTTATCGTTGATGACGAACCCAACAATCACAGAGTTTACGAGCGTACTCTAGAATCCTTAAAATTAGATTTTGTTAAAGTTTTTTCAGGACAACAAGCATTATCGGTGGCACATAAACATGATTTCTTTTTGATTTTAATGGATGTGCAAATGCCTGAAATGGACGGCTTTGAAACCGCTTCTTTATTACTTAATCATCCAAAAACCTCACATATTCCAATTATATTTATTACCGCTTTTGATCGTGATGAAAGTTTTGAATTTAAAGGCTACGCTAGTGGTGCCGTCGATTATTTAGTAAAACCAATCAATGGTGAGATATTAAAAAGTAAGGTCAATGTCTTTTTGGAGCTATTCCAAGATAGGGCGAAACTCGAGCAGGCATGCAAAGTGCGACAAGCAGTCGAAACAGAATTACGTCTCAACAAAAGTAATTTAGAAAAAATAGTCAAAGAGCGTACTCACGAATTACAAGAATCTCTCACTGAGTTAATTGATGCACAAAATAAATTGGTTGAAACCGAAAAAATGGCATCACTTGGCCGCTTAGTTGCGGGCATTGCTCACGAACTGAATACACCAATAGGTATTTGTGTTACTGCGGCTTCTTATTTAAATGAAGACAGCCAAAAAATGCGAGTCACCGTTAATGATGGCAATATCCGTAAAACACACTTGGACGAGTTTTTATCGACTACCTGCCAAGCCTCATCGCTTATTTTAACAAACTTAGAGCGAGCAGCAGATCTTATCAGTAATTTTAAATTAATTGCTGTTGATATAAGTAGTGATATGAATCGTAAATTTAATTTATATAACTACATTGAAAGCACAATAAGTAGCCTGAAACCCGCATTACAACATACCGAAATTAAAGTGGAGGTTATGGGGGATAGCAACATTTTTATTGATACTTGTCCCGGTAGTATTTCTCAAATAATCACCAATTTAATAATGAATTCTTTGTTACATGCGTTTGAGGATAGCTTATCCGGTAGCATTACTATTGAATTATCACTAAAAGAAAACAAGGTATACTTGCAATATCAAGATGACGGTTCAGGTATGACTGAAGAAGTACGAGTATTAATTTTTGAGCCATTTTTTACTACTAAAAACCTCGCCGGTGGCAGTGGTTTGGGTTTATCTATTGTTTATAATTTGATCTTGCAAAACCTACAAGGCGATATTAAATGTTATAGTACGCCCAACCAAGGCACCCGCTTTGAAATAATACTACCTATTAATATACCCTAGCCGTAACCTATCTACAGAATCGACAACAACTAAAGCTCCTACCTCTTCTGTAATCCATTTTTCGAGAGATTAAGCACAATTGAACTTTTTATACTAAATTAAATAACATGCCTTAACATATTGTTGGATTAACAAAATGAATTTAACCATAGGTAAAAAAATTAGTGCCGCTTTTGCTGTGATCCTTTCATTAATTCTTACCTTAGGAGCCACAACTTATTATTTAAATACTAGCATTCATGCTGACGCTGAAGATATTCATAACGATGATGTGCCTGGCGTTATTTTATACCTGCAAATACTTGATGAAATTGGCGACATGCATAGTAATGTAGTTGAGTACACTACAGGTGAGATTGATGAGGTAGATGACTTCCACTCAAACCACCAAGAACTTCTATCTTACTTCGCCCAGTTAAAACCATTAGAGTCTTCTTCTGAAAATGAAAGAAAGAAAATGGAAAAAATAGAACAATTGGTAAGTCAGTATGTGAAAGAAATTAATGAGCAGGTCTTTAACAGATATAAACCGCAAGATGAAATTTGGGCAAAACAAATCATTGATGATTTAGAGCACAAACAAGGCGCCGAGTTAGAAACCTTACTCGACAAATTAAAAGATGAAGAATTTGCAGAGGCACTCAATACCAAGGACATTGATGAAGCAGTTAATGATGATTTGCCGGGCGTGCGCTATTACCTTGAATTGGTAGATGAAGCCGGAGATATGTTAGCATCTTTAAGTGACTTTGTCGGCGGTGAAAGCGACGAAGAGGTTGAGTTTAGAGAAAATTCCGATGATTTTACTCAATATTTTAATTTGCTAGAGCCTCTTGAGCAAAAACCTACCGAAATTCGTGACTTAATTACCATTAACCGACTTTATAGCGACATAGTACGCACCGCCGATGCCGTTTTTCGTCGTTATGATCCACAAGCCAGAAGCCGAGCATTAGGAGTGATTGATCGGCTCGAGCACGACGTACTCAATCAATTAGAAGATATACTCGATAGTTCATCATTAGAAGAACAAACAGATGCTGACAATGCTCTTAATGCCTTATCTGAAACGCTCAATACCGTTAACAGCATCATCATCGTATTAGCTATTATTTCCCTAATTATTGGTGTTTTAATTAGTTACTGGATAACCAATACTATATTACGCGCTGTTGGTGGTGAACCAGCAACTATAGAAGCGATAGCGAATGAAGTAGCAATAGGCAATGTTTATATGGATATAAACACTAACAACGACAAACAAACCGGTATTTATGCTGCATTGCAGCTGATGATTAATGCATTAACGGTAAAGATAAAGATGACTGAGAAAATTGCCCAAGGTGATTTAAGTACTAGCATTGAGCTTACCTCACAAAAAGATTCTCTCGGTATTGCCCTGAATAAAATGCAGTTAAACTTCAAAGAAATGGTCGAGCAAGCAAATGCTTTTGCTAATGGTAACTACAGTAGTCAAATCACCCCGCGTTCAAGCCAAGATGAATTTGGTATCGCACTTTCTCATATGATGCAACAAGTTACCGATAGAAATCAGCAAGTCGAAGCACAAAACTGGCTTAAAACTCAAGTCGTCAAAATAAGTAAAGTATCTCAAGGCATAGATGATTTACAAACTATGGCGCAGCAACTGGTCAGTGAAATAGCACAGGCCTTAGAGGCTGGTCACGCCGTTTTTTATGCCAAAACAACCGAGCAAAACAGTGATAGTTACCACTTACTTGGTAGTTATGCTTATGTTGAGAGGAAAAATATATCTAATAGTTACAAAATCGGAGAAGGATTAGTTGGTCAATGTGCGTTAGAAAAGCACAACATAGTACTCACCAATGTACCTGACGATTACATTCAAATCAGTTCCGGTTTAGGTGAGAAAAAACCATTTAATATCATAGTATTACCTGTTCTCTTT
>Ga0209396_1006048_pt1 | contig 11243 bp, 13 predicted proteins | sample GOMGulsemesocosm_6_FD_184638 | JGI IMG/M metagenome (GOLD analysis project Ga0209396, IMG submission 184638) | Methane-oxidizing microbial communities from mesocosms in the Gulf of Mexico - GOM8C Gulf of Mexico (SPAdes) (version 2) | ecosystem: Environmental > Aquatic > Marine > Cold seeps... | reverse complement strand
AGAGTTATTTGTTACGCAAGCAGCAATTAGTCATCAAATAAAATCTTTAGAAGAGCATTTAGGCTTAAAGTTATTTATGCGAAAAAATCGTTCATTGTTGTTGACGGAAGAAGGGCAGTCGTATTATTTAGATATCAAGGATGTATTTATTTCAATAAATGAAGCCACCGAACGTTTATTAGCGAGAGGTGCAAAAGGTGCAATCACGGTAAGTTTACAACCTAGTTTTGCGATTCAATGGTTAGTACCGCGTTTAAAAGAGTTTAATGCACTAAACCCTGATATTGATGTCAGAATTAAGGCGGTTGATCAGCCTGATAATTCGTTAACTGAAGATGTTGATGTCGCGATATATTATGGCCGTGGTCGTTGGCCAAATGTTCATGCAGATAAATTGCATACCGAATACTTAATACCTGTTTGTTCGCCTTTATTATTAGAGGGTAAAAAACCGATTAAGTGCATAGAAGACTTTACTCATCATACTTTATTACATGATACCTCTCGTCGAGATTGGAAACGTTGGTTTAAAGAAGCGGGCATAAAAGGAACCAATGTTAATCATGGACCTATATTTAGTCACTCAACCATGGTGGTACAAGCGGCGGTTTATGGACAAGGCATCGCACTTGCACAAAGTTTATTTGCAAAACCTGATCTTGATGCAGGCCGATTAGTCAGCCCTGTATCCCATACCTTAGTTAGTAAAAATGCCTTTTATGTTGTGTGTCGGGAAAATCAAGTCGATATCGGCAAGATCTCCGCCTTTCGAGATTGGGTACTTGATACTGTTGCACTAGAAGAGTTATGAAATGAATAAATCAGAAAATATTTCGCTGTTAATGGATTTTGTCGATAACGCCAAAGCAATGGTGGTTTTTGCTCATGGCGCAGGAGCGGATAAGTCATCAGACTTTATGCAGGAATTCACTCAATTACTTAATGATCAGCAACTTAGTGTTTTAAGGTTTAACTTTAATTACATGGATAAACGATTAGTAGATGGTCGACGTTATCCTCCTGAGAGGATGCCTAAACTGCTTACTTGTTTTGAGCAAGTTATTGCCGATCTTGAAACCGATTTGCCAATATTTTTAATGGGTAAGTCAATGGGGGGAAGGGTAGCCGCAACGCTTGCTGAGAAGCCATTAGCTGGAGTTAACGGTATTGTCTGTTTAGGATATCCTTTTCACCCGCAAAAGCAGCCTGAGAAGTTACGATTAGAACCATTACAAAATACCAAACAGCCAATTTTGATCGTACAAGGGGATCGAGATGCGTTAGGCAATAAAGATGAAATATCAAGTTATCAATTTTCGTCTTTATGTCAACTTCAGTATGTAGCAGACGGTGATCATAATTTAAAACCAAGGGTTAAATCAGGTTTTACTCATCGTCAACATTTAGCGACAGCTGCACAAGCAATAGTGAAATTTATTTATGAACAGAGTTAATATTATAAAAATAATCTGGGTATTTATTGCCCTTAATGGCAGTTTTTCTGTATTATTCGGCGCTTGGTTAGCCCACGCAGGGCAAAACTTGGAAGAACTTGATAAAGCGCGTTTAATAATTGCGCATCAATATCAAGTAATTCATGTACTTGCATTACTTGCTGTAATGTTAGCTTATAGAATAAAACATTCTCGTTATTTATTAATTTCAGCAGCTTTCTATATTTTAGGCTTGCTGCTCTTTAGTGGCAGTTTATATTTGAAAACATATACTGGTATAGCAAGCATGGGTACATTTGCTCCATTTGGGGGCATATCACTGGCATTAGGCTGGTTAAGTTTAGTATTTTTAGGTAAAAAAGAATCATGACATCAATCGTATTATATTGCAGACCCGGTTTTGAAAAAGAATGCGGCGCTGAAATTCAAGAAAAAGCTGCGTGGCTCGAAGTATACGGCTATCTACAATTGACCAAAAAAGAAGGCGTGGTTTTTTATCATCTTAATAATCCGGATGATGGTGAAAAATTGATGGAGAATCTGCCTTTGAAAAGGCTAATTTTTGCTCGCCAATGGTTTGTTACCTTGACTGAAAAAATTGCTTTGCCAGATTATAATCGTGTTGAAGCCATTGTTGATGAATTAGGCGGAGATTGGCAATATGCGGATCTGCGTATGGAAACTCCTGATACCAATGACGGAAAATCATTATCAAAATTTTGCCGTAAATTAGCGGTACCATTAAGACAAGCATTACGAAAAAAGACCATACTGAGTGAAAAAAATAATAAAGAAGGGGCGATATTACATGCCTTGTTCTTTAGCGGTAGTGAAGTTATTTTGGGTTATTCTTTTGGTCATAACACTTCGCCGCATGTAATGGGTATTCCACGGTTAAAGTTCCCTAATGCTTCTCCAAGTCGTTCCACATTAAAGTTAGATGAAGCCTTTTTGTACTTTATTCCTAAAGAGGAACAAGAAAACCGATTAACGTCTGGCATGAAAGCCGTCGACCTTGGCTCTGCGCCGGGTGGTTGGACTTATCAATTGGTTCGCCGTGGCATGATGGTGACAGCCATTGATAACGGCCCTATGGCTGAATCGCTCATGGAAAGTGGTCAAGTTAAACATCGACAAGTGGATGGTTTTAAGTTTGAACCGACAAAGCATGAAATTTACTGGTTGATCCGCGAAACGAATAAGCGTGAAAAGGTAAACATACCAGACCAAACTCCAATTGATTGGTTAGTATGTGACATGATTGAAAAGCCTCAGCGGGTTGTTGACTTAGTTATTCGTTGGTTCACTGAAGGGTATTGTCGTGAAGCTATTGTAAACCTTAAATTACCGATGGCTAAAAAATATGACACGGTGAAAGAGCTTTTAGATAAGTTAAAGACGGCATTACCTAATTGTTATTATGAAGCGAAACACCTTTATTATGATCGTGATGAAATTACCTTACTGGTTAAATACAAAGTTCATCGTGATAATCAAAGATGATCTGATCTAACAAAGCAACGCACATAAAAAAAGAGCAATTAATTGCTCTTTTTTTATGTGTAGGATGTACGGTATGTCATGGTGCCATGGATGGCAAAGAACGACGATGTATTATCTAATAGATATCAATTATCAACTGAATCTAAGTGCGTTTCTTGATTATCTAAAGAATGTTTAATTGTGTGCTCAGCAATAACATCATTTAAGCCTCTATAATTATCAGCTTTTGCGTATTCAACTAAATGATTATCAATAAATAATAAGTATGAACATTCATCTTGAGTGGTTATGCCGTCTGATTTCTGATGTTGGGTACGATAAAACAATACTTGATAATTACGGTCATTAGCTTGTTTAGCTTCAGTAATATCAGGATTGCCGAGTTTCTCCAATGCTTGGTCAAAGGTAAATTCACCAAGTTTTAATTGGCTAATAAACTGTCTATTATAAGCTTCTCTATCTTCCCAGCGCATGTTTGCAGGACTGTCGTCATAAAAGTTGACAACTAAAAATACAAAAACACCATAGACTGCTAAAGCTAACAATATACGAGAAAACACCTTTTTATTCATGGGAACCTTAATACTGATCATTCATTGGGTAAAAATTTTCTATAGGATAACTATATGTGAATATTATTGGAAGAGGTTAACCGTTAAACTTGAAAATTTAGCTATCCAACGCATTTAGCTTCATGCAGTCGAATATCTTTCAAATTAAAGCCAAGTGGTATGTCTTGTTTTAGTTGCAGTAACTTTTTGCTCAGTTCAATTTGTTGACTATTGCTTTGTATTTTTTCATTGATGGTACTCTTTAAGTCCGACGCTATCAGCACTGCATTTAATGATCCATACTGATTTAATAAGCTGGCGGCAGTTACTTGGCCAATACCTGCAACCCCTGGTATTTTATTGGTTGAATCACCTGTCAAAGTCCAAAGATCGAGTAACTGTTCAGGTTTAACATCAAATTTTTGTTTAACGTGTTCGGCATCTAAATAACGACGATTAAAATAGTCGTATACTTCTATATTTTGATTCAACAAAGATAAAAAGCATTTGTCAGTAGAAATGATAGTGACTTTTTGCCCTCTAAGCGCTACTTTTATTGCTAAAGTAGCGATCAGATCATCAGCTTCATCATCTTCAGAAATTAGCGAGTCCACTTGCTGATTCATAAAGGCATCTTGAATGTCAGTAAGTTTAGCCGCTAAGTGTTCAGGCATTTTTTTTCTGCCTTTTTTATAATCAGGATATATTGCATAACGCCAGCAAGGTTTGACACTGTCAAATACGGCTAGGACGTGAGTGGGCTGCTGTAAGTCAATAATTTTACTTAATGCTTGTGTACAAGCTTGCTCAGTATTAAATAATACTTGTTTCTGGGTATTATCTGCTAATTCATTATTTAACAGAAATGGCCTTTCTTGCACAGCATAAATACGGCGGATCAAATTTAATGCGTCAATTAAGACCAAATGCACTGACATTTAGGTATTCCTGAGCACTTGGTAACAAGGAATATATTCGCTGCCAGGTAATTTCATTCGTTGTTGCTTAACAAAAGATTGCAGTAACTCATCCATCAATTCCATAATATGAGGGTCACCTTTGACCATGAAAGGGCCATGTTTGCGAATTTCTTTGATCCCTTCTGACTTTACGTTACCAGCTACGATGCCAGAGAATACCCGTCTAAGGTTGGCGGCGAGTGTCGCGGTGTCTAAATCGAAACTAATTTGATTAGCGGCCATATTCTGGTGAGTTGGAGCAAAAGGTTGCTGAAAATCACTTTCAATAACTAATGACCAGTTGAAGTGGTAAGCATCTCCAGTTTGTTTGCGATAGGTAAGTACGTCTTGTAACCCTGCTTTCATTGTTTTAGCAACGTCTTCTGGGTCATCAACAATAATTTGATAAAGTTGTTGGGCTTCTTCTCCCAAGGTGGCACCAATGAACTTATCGATTTTCTCAAAATATTCAGAACTACTCGCAGGGCCTGTTAAAATAATCGGCAATTTTTGTGCTTGGTTTTTAGGGTTAAGCATGATGCCTAAAATATAAAGCAGCTCTTCAGCGGTACCGGCTCCTCCAGGGAATATTATAATACCATGGGACATTCGAACAAACGCTTCGAGGCGTTTTTCAATATCAGGCATGATCACTAATTCTGTAACAATAGGATTAGGTGGTTCAGCAGCAATAATGCTTGGCTCTGTTAAACCAATGTATCGACCTTGACCATTACGTTGTTTTGCATGGCCAATGGTTGCCCCTTTCATTGGACCTTTCATTGCTCCTGGCCCACACCCGGTGCAAATGTTAAAACCACGTAGACCTAATTGATAGCCAACTTCCTTGGTATATTGATACTCTTTCTGGTTAATAGAATGGCCACCCCAGCAAGTAACTAAATTGGGATCGCTGTCAGGAATAATAACATTAGCGTTTCTTAAAATATCAAAGGTGGTATGGGTAATGCTGTCGCTGTCTAATGTATCTATTTGGTAACGTGTGTTAGTAAATAAAATGTCTCGTAATACTGCTGATAAGTGGGCTTGAATACCGCGAATAATTTTACCATCAACAAAGGCGTGCTCTGGTGGGTTTTCTAAAGCAATTTTTACCCCACGTTCACGACGTAATACTTGAATGTGGAAATCTTGGAATTGCTGATAAATAACTTCAGCATCATCAGTATGACTGCCAGCATTTAACACAGCTAAAGAGCAATTTCGATAAAGGTTGTACAAAGCGCTTGTCGCGGATTGCTGCAGTTGCTCAACTTCAATAGGAGAGAGCAAGTTCATATTGCCTACAGGATTGAGTTGTATGTGCATAAAAATCTCCTTAATTACAATGTAGGAATGTTACTCGATATATACGACAGCGTTTTTCCCGTTTTCCTTTGCTTGATATAAAGCAGTATCGGCTCGTTCGAAGGCGATATGGACATTGTCATCTTGTTTGATGTGTGTAACACCAACAGATAAAGTCATACTCACTTTATTATTTTTAAACTTAAGAGGAAGTTTTGCGACATTTTTGATTAATGATTCAAGCAACGGCATTAAGCTATTTTTATCTTTACCTGAAAAAACAAATACAAACTCTTCACCGCCATATCTGGCAATAAAGCCCTTGTTTTCAATATGCTTCTTAAAGGTGCTGGCTATAACTTGTAAGGTTTTGTCGCCTGCGGTATGCCCATAAGTATCATTAATACGCTTAAAGTCATCTAGATCTGCAATGACAATAGCCAGTGGTGTGCGATTATGCTGGCAGCGGACAATTTCTTTGGCAAAATGCTCGTCGAATGCAGCACGGTTGTTCAGTTTGGTCAGTGCATCTTGTAAGCTTCTTGCTTGTTGTTCTTGAATACGCTTTTCAAATACCTTAGCTTGTTTTTCAAGTTGTTGTACTTTGTTTTGCATATCACTAAGTTGCTTTTCTAACTCGGCTTGTTGGCTACTTTCCAAAGTTGTTTTTTCTGATAACGTTGCCGCAATCGTTTTTAACTTGAGATTTATGTCAACTTTTATGTCTACTAATGAATTAGCTTCACCTAAACCGTGAGCCATATCAGTAATTTGGCCCTGTAATTGGCTATTTAATTCAGTATGTTTTTTCTGACAATTGCTTTGTGTCGAAATAGTGTGTTGAACCGCTGACTGTACGGTAGAAAGTGTTGCACTTAAAGTTGATAAGAAAGCTTTAGCGGTTTGAATTTCTAGCGCTAAGTCATGACTGATAACATCAAAGGCTTCTAACAGACTTTTGAGAAGCTGTTCGTTGGGCATGTTATCACTGAGCTCAGACTTTATTTTAGTTAGCTGCGCTTGAAACTTACCTGAAATGCTAATTTTATCTAAAAAGTAGGTGAATTTTTTAATCACCTTAGTGTCTGCGATATCTGTATTATTTGCTGTCGGCTTATTTAAGTTTTTTAATAAGCCACCCTGAATATTTTCAGCTGGCTTTTTATCTATCGCTTGCTGATAAAAAGCAACTAACTGACTCAGTGGGGGAACATACAACGAGAGTGCTTCTTTGCTTGTTTCATTTTCTTTTAATAAAGTGCGGAGTTTCCGTCTTAAATTGTCAGGCAGGTTGCTAACTTTTTGTAATGATTTTCCGGCACTTTCAAAATCACTCTGTAATGAACGAATTGTTTGGTCTTCTTTAGATGAATATTGTTGCAGTATTTTAGAAATGTCGTTTATCAGTTGAGATACTTGATTTATCTCTATTTTACTAGATAACAGCGTACGTAATTTTGCCAGCTTATTATCAAGTGATTTGTCTATGCCCTTTGCCGATAGGCTTAATTTAATAATAAATTCGGTAAATAAAGACGACTGGTTTTTAAAGTCAGTCTCAATAGAGGTACGGGCACTTATTGCTGAATCCAGTCTACGCTTCAAAGAGATAAGTTCTTTTTCGATAACCACATTGCTACTCATGAAAAGAATAAATCCTTGTATTTTAAAATTGTGCTAGGAAAGTTCAGGACCCAGGAGTTAATTTCGCAAATTTTGCTATTTCAACACCATGAACGACTTTTAATTATTACTATTATTTAATCATATACATTAGTTGTAAAAAAGTCAGCAGAGAAAGTGAATAACTTATCAAAAAGTCATTTTTATTGTCGCAATGTTCTTGCTTTGGGTGCTTGATTATCGGTTGTCGTCCTAAAAGGATTGATGTCTAAACCGCCTCGCCGAGTATAGCGAGCATAAACAGTTAACTGTGTTGGCAGGCAATATTTTTGCAGATCACAAAAAATTCGCTCAACACACTGTTCGTGAAATTCATTGTGCTGGCGAAATGAAATTAAATATTTTAATAACGACTTATGGTCTATTTTTGCACCAGAATAGCTTATATATATGCTTGCCCAGTCAGGTTGATTGGTGATCAAACAGTTTGATTTCAACAAATGAGAAACGAGTGTTTCGTTTACCACTTCATTGTTATTGGTATCGAGTTGTAGAAGTTGCGGCTGAAGCTGATATTGCTCTATGCTAATGTCTAATTCATCAAGGCAGATTGCCTCAAGCTGATGAATCATCAAAGATGGACATGCTGTAACATTAAATAAACTCACTTTTGCTTTTGCACCACAGGTTAAAGATAAATCTCGCTCGAGTGTTTGTTCGACTGTTCTAACATCGGAAAATTTAGTTTGATTATAGCTATTTAAATATAGTTTAAATGACTTTGATTCAACTATATTAGGGCTTGTACAAGGAAAACTGAATTCGGCAACGGCCACTACTGGTTTACCTTTATCGTTCAACCAAGATAATTCATAGCCATACCAAACATCGGCCCCTTTAAAGGGTAACTTATCATTGTTTAAATTGAGTTCATCTCGGTTTAAACTTCTTGGCACTGCTTGTAATAACGTAGCATCGTATTGGCTAATGTAGTTTGTTGTTTTGCCTAAAGTTAATTTATCTAATTCGCTAGCGTTGTTATAATGGCTCATATGACTGACAGTTAATTATAGTGTTACTGAATTTTGGCTATTTTATAGGAAATGATGATTAGATGAAAACAACTACAGCGAGTTTGCAAAAAAATATTTTATCTTTAAGCGAAGACTTTATTTTTAAGTATCAAGAAGTGTTAGAGCATTTACCGCTAGTTGAAGTTGACAAAGATTGGCCATCTCCATGTTTACAAGGCCAATTTAATGAAGAGTTAATGTTATGGCGTCCGATACAAGTTGAAAAGAGATTGTCATTTGACAATATTGAACAAGCGCTAGAGTTGACCATTCATTCATCAATTAAACAGTACTACAGTATTATCTTAAGTGAGAGCATTCCGGTTACCTGTAGTGAAGGACATTTACAACTATTGTTTGCTTGGAGTGAAGACGATTTTGCTCGTTTGCAACAGAATTTAATCGGTCATGTACTGATGAAGCAAAAGTTAAAGCAAGAGGTTACTTTGTTTTTTGCGGTCACCGATGAAGAAGATATTATGCTCTGTGTTAATAATGAAAACGGCGAAGTATGGGCCGAACGCGTTGGCTGTAAACCTCATAAAAAAATAGCAAATTCATTAGACGAATTTATTTTAAGTTTACAGCCTGACATCTATGTTGAAGAATAAAGGGCAGCTTGAGTAGGGATACTACATTGTTATTTTTTTAGTAAATCTTGAATAAGTTGTTTAAGTTCTATGATCTCTTGTTTCAATGGTTCAATAGCTTGCTTAACTAGCAAACTCAGCTCTTCATTATTTTCCTTTTCAGCACTTAAGTTAGCTATTGGCTGTTTATTAACTTGAACAAACTCTGGGTCATGTTGCCAGGTTTTTAACACTGAGATAATGCTTGGTAAAGGAACTTGTTGCGTTAATCTTGTTTTGATGAGCGCAACAGAAGGTTTTTTACCTTGGTTGGCTAACTGATTTGCAATGGCTAAAATTTCATCATTGATGGTCATATTGATAACTATTTAGTGTTAAAAAAACGATATTTTAGCGAATTAATACTGTTATGTCTTGCTGAAATTGCCTCTGTTTCTATCAAAGTTCTTTTAAATCAGGTTCTTACCTGTTTTGGAGCGACTTTTGCTAATAAAGATATTAGAAAAATACTTTTATCTTATGAGAATTTACAATGAAAAAATCTATTTTAGCCTTATTAGTTGTTGCGCCATTAACGTTATCTTTAACGGGTTGTATTGTTGTTGCTGGCGGTGAAGATCATATTACCACTAGTGATTTTGAAGATCGTGAATATACCAATAGAAAAACTATTGCCAGTATTTCTCTGAATTCAAGTTATGCGGATGTTACTAATCAATTAGCGGTTGCTGACTTTAATGAAAGCTATCAAAAAGATGGTAAGACTATTCAGGTTTTGTTTTATCGTACTAACCGTATACATAAAGATGGTTTAACGACTCGTGATGAATGCACTTATTTATACTTTGTTAATGGCTCATTAACTGAAACAGGACAGGGTGCTGATTTCTCTAGAAATACGAGTAATTAGTATAAAAACAACAATTGTTGAATATGATAAATAAAAAGCCGTGTGAATTAAAAATTCACACGGCTTAATTGTACATGAACGGCAATTGTATGCTGAAATGTAAAACTACATTTTTGGAATGGTAATTTTCTTTTCAGCTGATTGACGATAAATGATCAGTGTTTTACCTATCACTTGTACTTTTGTAGATTGAGTTTCGCGACAAATAGCGTCAACGATCAATGCTCTATTTTCTCTATCATCGGTAGGGATTTTGATTTTAATGAGTTCATGATGATTTAACGCAAAATCAACTTCGGCAACAACCGCTTCTGTTAAGCCATTATTTCCTAATAAAACCACAGGTTTCAATGAATGTGCCAGCCCTTTCAAATGCTGGATTTGTTTTTTATTTAAGTTCATTAACAATTTTCGTTACAAGTTAGCTTGAATTAACACTATTTTACCCTCATCTTGTTTGTAATACTAATAAAACGTGTCAAGCTTTGGTTGATTAACCTTTCAATTGAAGTAATAAGTTAGCGAAATGAGCAAAAAAAAATTATCCAATAGTAGTCAGAAATGGATGCAAGAGCACTTTGAAGATGAATATGTAAAAAAAGCGCAAAAGCTAGGTTTACGCTCTCGTGCCGTTTTTAAAATTGAAGAAATCAATAATAAAGACAAGTTAATTAAACCAGGTATGAAAGTGGTTGATTTAGGTGCAGCTCCAGGTGGTTGGTCAGAATATGCGGTAAAAGCAGTAGGTGACAAAGGACAAGTCGTTGCTTGTGACATTTTACCGATGGATGCAATTGCCGGTGTGGATTTCTTGGAAGGAGACTTTCGAGAAGAAGTGGTACTTAATGCATTATTAAAACGCATTGATGGAAAAAATATTGATGTAGTGATGTCGGATATGGCGGCAAACTTCACTGGTAATGATAGTGCTGATTCAGCGCGAAGCATGTATTTAGTTGAGCTAGCGCTTGATATGTGTCATCAAGTATTGAAAAAAAATGGTTCATTTGTTGTTAAAGTGTTTCAAGGTGCAGGCTTTGAACAGTTTATGAAAGAAGTAAGAACGGTCTTTAAAGCAGTTAAAACTAGAAAGCCTCAATCATCTCGTGCGAGATCAAGGGAAGTTTATCTAGTGGCGACAGGCTTTAAATTGTAGTAAATTATACATAATTATTTAAAGGCACTTTTTGGGTTGGAATAAATCTAACGTTTATCGAAGTGCTAATTTTATCAAGAGGTCATTAAGTTGAGCGATATGGCAAAAAATCTTAT
>Ga0209396_1006045_pt1 | contig 11247 bp, 9 predicted proteins | sample GOMGulsemesocosm_6_FD_184638 | JGI IMG/M metagenome (GOLD analysis project Ga0209396, IMG submission 184638) | Methane-oxidizing microbial communities from mesocosms in the Gulf of Mexico - GOM8C Gulf of Mexico (SPAdes) (version 2) | ecosystem: Environmental > Aquatic > Marine > Cold seeps... | reverse complement strand
AATGTTTCATATTAAGGATTTAACTTAAACGGGATATGAATATAGGCGACAGTTTATTTTTAGGAAAGGCAAATTACGAAGAGTAATAGGAATTGTTGATAATGGTACCGTTTAGATGCCTATTTAGACCACGTTATTTAAGCATCAACCTACAATGTTAATGATATAATTTAACGTGAGATTAAGAATTTTCAAGGAACTATCTAGCCTCTGCAATAATGAAGAGGCTCGAATGCTTGTTGTTTCAAGGTTTGATTAATCTAGAGGTTAAACGTATGCGCTATAGAAAATACAACACGAGTATCTGCTGAATCGATGTTCATGTTAGTGTCTTCAAGTGCTAAGTTCACATCAAAGCCTTTGTAGCTTGTCATGTATTCAACACGGTAATGGTTATAGGCTTTCTTTGAATCCCACGCCCATTTTTTAACGTCTTGTGATGTTGAACGGTCAAAGCTAACACGAACGTTATGCCCAGATGTTACTTCAAACGTGTGAGCAGCCATAGCGATGTAATGGCCGACATCTGCGCCGAAATAATCCCAGCTGTACCAGAAGTTTAATTCGCTATCACCAACTGAAGAGTTATAGCCAAATTTTGCATAAGCTTCAGGGTAATTACCGTCGCTGTTTTGACCTTGGTATGTGTAATAAGCAATACCAGCATCTAATCCTAGCTTCTCATTTAATTGAAAGTATTGACCAGCATAAACATCCCATTCGATGTTGGTATCATCACCAAAATCAACGTTAGAGGCCCAAGTTCCCGCATAAAAACCACTATTCGCGGCATAGTCTAAACTTGCTTGTAGTGCTGGTTTGTTATCCGTCTGGCTAACACCGTTAAAGGTGTAGTCAGATGCTAACTTTACCGTTGATGATATATCGGCAATTGCACCAGTTGAAATACTAAGTAAACATGCTGTTGTTGCAGCAACCATTGTTTTATTCATTACTTTTTTCATAGCTATTATTCTCTTTTTGAATGTTTTTATAGTTATATGACGGATTCAATTTTCTTAAAATCAATTTGGTTTTCAACTGGTGAAGACTTTATCTTGCTAACTTCTTTGCATTTAGTAAACAAAATGTAGCCAAAACAGCTGAAAAATAGACCGATAACGACGGCACCAACCCACTGGATCTGTAAGAAATCTAATTTAAATAATAAGGTTAAGCCGCTCAATACGATGAGGTTAGCGAAGAAGTATTTAACTTTTCCTAAACGAGCTACGGTTGTATTAAGGTTATCGGTGTATAAACGGATCAATGAATCGAGTGAGTTTATAACAAAGGTTATGCCCACTATAGCCATGGCTATGTTATAGAAACCTGTGGTATCTATGCTGTTTGCACTGTAGTAATAAAGCACAGTAAACCAAGTTGCGATTGGAATAGATGGGAAAATTAACATCGCTAATAGCACTTGATAAGTGCGTAGGCCACCAACAAAACGTGCGGTAAATTGACCAATCATAATGCTCCATGCGAACCACCAATATAGGTAGAATTCATGGTAATCGTTTAGTGGTAATACAAATTCGTGGATATTGCCAAAATAACCGCCAAGTAGCGCAACAGTGTTGGCAAACTCACCAATGCCTGAGTTTTCTGATAAGAAAGCACCAGCCCACATCAAGACAATTAGCCCTAGGAATAGCCAACTTGTAGCTAAGCTCAATAACCGAACATAACGTATGCTCGTACTCGAATATATGGCGGCTGCAATCACCAAGAAAACGATTAAATAGAAGCTGCCAATAATTGATTCACCATCGCCAAGTTCGGGTAAATACCAAGGAAGATTGCTCAGCAGTAGATAGCCAGTAAAGGCACAAGTTCCGATGATTACAATGTTATTAATGAGTTTGATAAGTGGCAAATCAAAAAATTTAACGCGGGGCTCAATAACACAGAAATAGAAACAGGTCAGGAAGTAGAATCCCCAAATTAAAAATGCCCAAAAACCAAATTCTATTGCTAGCGGGTTGGTAAATGAATACTCAGGGCTGGTGGCTAAATCTGCATAGCCTGCAAATTCGGTCAGGGGAAACATGATCAGTCCCACATCAAGACCGGAAGTAAATAGGATGGCAATGAAGGTGAATGTTTTGACGGGTGTTACGCCAACACAACGAACGTTGCCCCAGCGGTATAGCACAAATGCTATGGCGGCAAAGGTAAATATTAGCCCAGCAGATAACCAAGTTGTCATAAGGTTCTCCTACTAATAGCTGCTGTAAATTTATACATGTGTCACTCCTCTTATTATAATTAGTTAGTTAATATTCAAGCTGAGCATTAACTAAGTATGGTTGAATTAGTTTAGGTTGTGTTGCGTTTTGGCTTATTTGTGCGCTGTTTTTGTTGCCAATGGGGCGCTAGTTTTACGGGGGCCGTTGATGGCGGCAACATTTGTTGACCACGAATCATGTCGGCGGCGCGCTCTGCAACCATAATCGTTGGGGCATTAAGGTTACCGTTGGGGATGGTTGGGAATATAGAAGAATCCACAACGCGCAAACCATCAATACCATGCACTTTGGTCTGTGGGTCAACAACTGACATATCATCAATGCCCATTCTGCAGCTACATGATGGGTGATAAGCGCTTTCTGTAAATTGGCGTATAAAGGCGTCAATTTCTTCGTCAGTTTGCACGTCGATACCCGGTTGAATTTCTTCACCACGATAATCGTCTAGGGCACCTTGGTTAATAATTTCTCGAGTTAAGCGTACACAGGCACGAAAGCCTTCACGGTCTTCTTCATGTTCAAGGTAATTAAAAAGTATTTGTGGGTGCGCTTTAGGATCAGCTGACATGACTTTTATTGAACCTCTGCTTTTAGGTTTATTGTGACCTATATGCACTTGAAAACCATGGCCTGCGAAGGCCTCTTTTCCGTCATAACGCATAGCCGCAGGTAAGAAATGATATTGTAAATCTGGCCAGTCTAGGTTCTCTTTGGATCGGATAAAACCACAAGATTCAAAATGATTAGTCGCGCCCAACCCTTTTTTAGTAAAGAACCAACGCGATCCAATTAAAAATTTTCGCCATAAACTGAGTTCGCCATTGAGGGTAATAGGTTTTTTACATTTAAACTGAAAATAGAACTCTAAGTGATCTTGTAAATTCTCTCCCACACCCGCCAGCTCATGTTTAACCTCAATGCCAGCATTGCTTAACACGTCTTTAGCGCCAATACCTGAAAGCTGTAGGATATGAGGTGAGCCGACAGAACCTGCGGATAAAATCACTTCTTTGTTAACGATTACATCAACTAATTTTCCGCTGCGCTCATAGCGCACCCCAATGGCTTTTTTATCTTCTAACAATACTTTATGAACTAACGCATGTGTGACAACGGTTAAATTATTGCGGGTCATTGCTGGGCGTAGATAAGCGTTTGCAGTTGAACTGCGCACGCCTCCTTTAACCGTCATGTGCATGGGACCAAAACCTTCTTGTCCCGCGCCATTATAATCCTTTGTTTCAATATAACCGGCTTCAACACCTGCATCGACAAAAGCCTGATAGAGCGGGTTTTTCATTTGGTTACCGTTGTTAACCCCTAAAGGTCCGCGGCTGCCACGATAATCATCGGCGTCAAATGCCCATGTTTCAGCTTTTTTAAAGTAGGGCAAACAGTGTGCGTAGTCCCAGTTGGTTGCGCCGTGATCATGCCATTGGTCGAAATCTTTAGCGTGACCTCGCACATAGACCATGCCATTAATTGATGATGAGCCCCCAAGTACCTTACCTCTTGGGCAATGCATGCGGCGATTATCTAAAAATGGCTCTGGCTGTGTTTCAAATTGCCATGCATATTTTTTAGTATTCATTGGAATAGACAATGCCGTTGGCATTTGAATAAAAATACTCTTATCACTGCCACCAGTTTCGAGTAAAAGAACACGAGTATGAGGATCTTCACTCAAACGATTGGCTAATACACAGCCAGCTGAGCCAGCACCCACAATAATGTAATCAAATTTTTCACTTTTCATAACAACTTGCTCTATTGATTTTTATCGAATAAACGTAAATTAAAAGGGACTATCGAGTGGTTGCAAACCTACATATACCGATTTAATTTGGGTGTAATGATTAAGCGTAATAAGACCATTCTCACGGCCTATGCCTGATTGTTTGTAACCGCCAACGGGCATTTGTGCTGGTGAAAGACCGTAACTGTTAATCCAACAAATACCCGCTTCCATTTGGTGGATAACGCGATGCGCCCGCGTGATATCTTGGGTGAACACACCTGCCGCCAAGCCAAACTCACTGGCGTTAGCACGACTAATGACTTCGTCTTCATCAGTAAAGGTAAGGATGCTCATGACAGGGCCAAAGATCTCTTCTCGGCAAATCCTCATGTCGTCGGTGCAATCGGTGAAAATTGTTGGCGCGATAAAGTAACCACCGGGGGAGTTTTTTGGCTGAAGTGGTGTGCCGCCATGAAGCAATGTAGCGCCTTCATTAACACCAATATCTATATAACCTTTGACTAAGTTGAAATGTCTCTCTGAAATGAGTGCGCCAAAGTTAGTATCTGGGTTCATAGGATCGCCAACAACAATGTTGTTACGAGTACGCTCAAGTAGCTTTACTATAAAGGGTGTATACACATCTTGGTGTACATAAACGCGGGTGCCGTTGGTACAAATTTCACCTTGTGTGTAGAAGTTACCTAACATAGCGGCGGAAACAGCGTTGTCGATGTCGGCATCATCAAAGATAATCAGCGGCGACTTACCTCCTAGTTCCATAGTGACATCTTTAAGCGTGGCTGCTGCACCTGTCATGACTTTTTTACCCGTACCGACTTCGCCTGTAAAAGAGACTTTAGCAATATCTGGATGGTGAGTTAACCAAGCACCCACATCGCCAGCACCTTGCACAACATTAAATACGCCGTTAGGAATGCCAGCTTGAATAAAAATTTCAGCCAGTTTTAAAGCGCCTAATGGTGTTTCTTCTGAAGGTTTAAAAATCATCGAATTGCCACAAGCAAGCGCCGGAGCAGATTTCCAACAGGCAATTTGCAACGGATAATTCCACGCGCCAATGCCAGCACAAACGCCTAAAGGTTCACGGCGAGTATAATAAAAATCACCATCGACAGCTTGTTGATTTCCTTCAATGCCAGGGGCTAGGCCTGCAAAAAACTCAATCGAGTCGGCGCCAGACATCACATCAACTACCGAAGCTTCTTGCCAAGGTTTTCCCGTATCAAGCACTTCAATTTTGGCTAGCTCGTCGTTACGCTCACGTAATAATGCAACGGCTTTTAATAACAAACGGCTACGCTCTGTGGCGCTCATGGCGGACCATGTTTCAAAGCCACGTTGAGCACTGGCTATGGCCATCTCTTTAATTTTTTCATCCGCAATTTCTACTTGGTAAATAACCTTGCCTGTTGCGGGGTTAGTGACATCAAAACTCGCGCCAGTTTCATTCGCGACATAAGCACCATCAACAAAATTTTTATAACGTATTAACGACAATTAACTTCTCCAGTCTGCTGATACAGATTCTTAAATTATTTTTCAATTTTTCATAGACTAATTGCATTAATTTTTATCAAGTCATAGGAAATCGCAACGTGAACTTAGGCGATAGCAGATAAGTTCTATGAGATTTGAATGTGATTAGAGAGCGATTGTGATGCAGCGCTAAAATTATTAATATCAATTCGATTATCAAGTGTATCTTACAAAGCAAGTCTTAATAAGTATGAGATCTGAGAAGTAAGAGCAATAGCACTAATTTGATAAAAATATAAAAAATAAACGTGAAAATTTCGAATTAAGAAAGGATTGGGTAAGCAACTCTTGCTTACCCTTTGCAATTGATGAGACTTGACTAGTTATTGTTTAACTCTTTAATTTTGAGTAATGCATTTTATATTCTTTGCGCAGGCCAATGATAAGGCTAAAGCACATAATAATAAGTACTATAGTAAAAGGGAGTCCTACAGTAATGGCTGCTGCTTGCAACGCACCAAGAGCGTCCGCGCCGCCCCCAAACAATAATACCGCCGCAATAATTCCTTCGAGCGTGGCCCAAAATACTCTTTGTGCAACTGGAACGTCTATTTTCCCCCCAGCCGTAATGCTGTCTATGACTAATGAACCCGAATCCGATGAAGTAATAAAAAATACTAAGACTAATACGATAGCTAAGAAAGACGTTATACCGCTCAGCGGTAGATTTTCTAACATTTGGAACAATGCGAGCGAGCTGTCAGTAATTCCGTTCGCAAGCTGACCAACGCCATTTTTAACCTGCTCGAGCCCCATTCCCCCAAACGTCGCCATCCAAACAGTAGTAACTAACGTTGGCACAAGTAAAACCGCCATCATAAATTCACGTACAGTGCGTCCTCGTGAAATTCTAGCGATAAACATGCCTACAAAAGGTGACCACGAAATCCACCATGCCCAGTAAAACACTGTCCAGCCATGATAAAAGGCAGTATCTTGACGGCCAATCCAGTTGCTCAAAGGAATGATGCTTTCAACATAAGACACTAATATAGTGCCAACGCCATTGATAATGACCATGGTTGAACCGGTGATCATAACAAACAGCATGAGTATCATCGCAAGAGACATATTGATATTACTTAATACTTTAACGCCGCCTTCTAAGCCTTTGGTCACTGAAAATATGGCGACAATGGTTACGACAAAAATGATAGCAATTTGTGTGTTAATGGTATTTGGAATATCAAACAGAAAGTTGAGGCCGCCGGCTGCTTGTTGCGCGCCAAATCCAAGGGAAGTTGCAAGACCAAAAATTGTCGCTAACACCGCCAAAATATCAATAAAATTACCCGGCCAGCCCCAAGTCTTACCTTTGAGTAGGGGGTAAAATGTAGAGCGGATTGTCAGGGGCATATTACAGTTGTAGGTAAAAAATGCTAATGACAGCCCGACAACGGCGTAAATAGCCCAAGGGTGTAATCCCCAATGAAACATGGTGGCTCCCATAGCCATTTTTGCGGCCTCTGCGGTTCCTTCTGGTGTGTTTAGTGGAGTGCCAAACCAGTTCGTAAAGTAACCGACGGGTTCTGCAACGCTCCAAAACATTAGGCCTATTCCCATGCCAGCAGCAAACAACATCGAGAACCACGACAGACTGCTAAAGTCTGGTGTAGCCTTGTTACCACCAAGGCGTATTTTGCCCAATGGAAGCACGATTAGCGTTAAATAGGACAAATAAGTTACCACCAGCCATAAATAACCAATCAAAATTATTAATAGACCAGCTTTTTGAGGCATCGAAGGTTGCTTTGGCAGAATCAGGAAATAGCAATGTTAATGTTACAAACGTAACAATTAAAAACGTGCTAAAAAAGAATACCGGGTTGTGTAAATCCATGCCCCAAATTTGTACGTTGTCTTCACCAGCTATATGATTGGTTTGATAAACAGATACATTTTTAATCATCGATTCATCTTGAGTTGGTGGTTTGGTTCCATTCATTACTACCTCTTAAAGGTTCTGATCATATTAAGCGCGAATATATATTTTCCCACCTTCTCCCCCTAAATAATAGCCCCTCAAAAATCAATCGTTGCGTGTGTTGAGAGTGATTGAGGTTGTTAACACTAGACCATTTCCCACTTTAATTAATTAAATTTCTCGCTTAGCGAAAGAAATTCACTGATGACTAGGTCTTATGGCGTAATTGGATTCATTTCTAACAGAATTATCACAGAAAAGTCACGTTTTAGTGACGTCTGCCAGGTGCTCTTGTTATTTAAGCACCGAGTAACTATTTTGTTGATAGAAAGCAATTCGACTTAAAAAATACCTAATGAGAGTGAGCCATATGAAAAATATATCCAACAATAATAACCAACATGTAACACACCGTTTATCACCTTTATTCATTTCAGCAGTTGCTGCGTCAGCGATGATATCTTCACTCAGTTCAAATGCCGGAGCTTGGGTAGGGAAGAAAGGTACGGGCTATACTAAGTTAGGTTTTTCAACGTATAAAGCTGAAAACTATCATGGTGCAAACCCTAGCTTTATCGATTTTGAAAGTACGAGTACTTCTCTTTATGCGGAATATGGTTTGGGTCATAAGTTTGCTTTGTATGGTTCGTTATTAAATCAATCATATGACCAACGAGACACTATTGCCGGTATGAGCAGTGCTAGTGGTTTTGGGGATGCTGAAATTGGTATTCGCTATCAATGGCAAGCTGATCCTTTTGTCGTATCAACGTCTTTTTTAGTGAAAACTCCAGCTTTATACGATGCTGAGGATGGCTTGGGTAATCATCAAACGGATTATGAAGCCAAGGTTTTAATTGGAAAAAGCCTAAACGAGTATGGCTATTTTGGCGCCGAGTTTGGTTATCGGTTACGCAAAGGTGACCCGTCAGATGAATATCGTTATCTATTTGAATATGGCTTTAACGCTACTGAAAATTTGTATTTTAGAACAAAGCTTGATGGAATTTTAAGTGCTAATAACTCGGATGTTGTGACAGTTAATACTGGCAATCTTTCTAATCCTTTTGAATTTGATTCGGGAAAGCTTGAACTCACCGGTGGTTGGAGCTTTGATAAGAAGAGTGCCCTTAAAGGTTATGGTGTTGAGGTAACATTCACCCGTGAAATTTATGGTGACAACATATTAGAAGGTAATCGATTTGAATTGGGATTAACTAAGGTTTTTTAACTAGTGGGTTACCCAATAAAGTCACAACTATTTTTAGTCAGTGACTTTAAAAATTGATTTAAGCAGTTGTATAAAGATAGGTTTAAAAACGATGTCAGTGTTAAGTTTAATTATCATAGCAATACATTTTGTGTTGCTATTTATTCTGTGTTTATTTGGCTTACATCGTTTGTCGATGGTTGCTCGTTGGTTTCGTTATCGTCAGCACACACCTAAAACACCTAAAAAGTATAATCACTTACCTAAAATAACGGTGCAAATTCCACTCTACAACGAACGAATGGTTGCCAAACGCATTGTCGATTCGATTGTGAAATTGGAATACCCACAGGATCGTTTACAAATCCAAATTGTTGATGACTCGACAGACAGTACCTGTGATCTCGTGGCAGAGCGTGTAAAGTTTTATCAAATGCACGGCATTGATATTGAGCATGTACAGCGCACTAATCGCCAAGGGTATAAAGCGGGTGCATTGAAAGAGGCTATGGATACGGCCAGTGGTGAGTTCATTGCCATTTTTGATGCTGATTTCATCCCTCACCCTGATACGTTGCTCAATAGTATTCATTATTTTACCCAATCAAATGTGGCAATGGTGCAATTGCGCTGGGAGCACTTAAATCGTCGCAGTAGCCTATTAACTAAAACTCAAGCAATCATGCTTGATGCACATTTTAGCCTTGAACAACAAGTTCGCAGTTTTGCCGGCATGTTATTTAATTTTAATGGCACCGCGGGAATTTGGCGTACTTCGGCCATTATTGATGCTGGGCATTGGAGCGCTGATACACTGACAGAAGATCTAGATTTGAGCTATCGCGCGCAATTAGCTGGCTGGAAGATGATTTATTTAAACAACATACCATGTCCTGGTGAATTACCTGCTGATATGAATGCGTTTAAGACGCAGCAATACCGCTGGGCTAAAGGCGGTGTGCAGGTCATGATGAAGATGCTGCCGACAGTATGGAAATCAAAAATAGCCTTGTCTAAAAAAATAGAATCTACTTTTCACTTATCCAACAATCTCGCCTATTTTGTGATGCTAGTGGATACGTTATTCTTTTTAGTGCCTAGTTTATTTTTGCGTGACAAATACGATTATCTTAATGTTTGGTGGGTTGATATCCCCTTATTATTAATGTCATCAGGTGGCCATTTAATTTATCTCTACTGGGGACAAATAGCGCTCAATCGTTCTAAAAGCAGAGCCTTGGTCAAGGTGCCAAATTTAGTGATGTTAGGTATTCAGCTCGCTATCAACAATTCAAAAGCAGGTTTAGAAGCATTATTAGGTCGTCAAAGCGAATTCGTAAGAACGCCTAAAACCGGTGAGCTTCAAGATGCTGCACAAGCACCTGCTGATTCCGCGGCCGTAAGTAACGCATCGCCAGTGACGCGTTATAAAGCAGCGCCGCCAAGAGGCGCTATTTTTGAATGCGTTATCGCTGGGGTTTATGCTGTTGTCTTAATGTGGGCAGTGAGCCATCAGCATTGGTTTATGTTGCCATTTTTATTGTTATTAACTATTGGCTTTGTCACATCGGCTATCCATAGTTTTTACAACCATTATCAATTGTCTAAATGATGATTAAGTCCCTGTTATGGATTTTTGAGCGCACGCCAAACCGCGAACTTTTCTATAGCAGTTTAATAGGTTTTCTTGCCCTGAGCTTAAGTAGTTATTACTTGTCGGCAATGGCTTTAAATCATCAATCAAGCGTTGTCGGTTTTTATACCATGGCGCAATACTGCGCGATGGCGTTCATGATGTTACTGGCATGGAAGTCGTCTCCACACTCGTCTAAATTCATAGATTATCGCTGGCTACTAATTACCGCGGTTATTGCGCGAGTCGCGTTATTTTCGGTTGAACCTTACGCATCAAACGACGTTGACCGTTATTTATTTGATGGCCGCATTGCTGTTGAAGGGCTTGATCCTTATAGGATAAGTCACAACGATCCCAAATTAAAAGAATTACGCGATTTATGGCAACCACCTGCTGAGCACGCCAAATATGTCACCTTGTATCCACCATTAGCGCTCGCGTTTTTCTCTATCGCGGCGGCTGCGGGCTTGGCTAAGGCAATAATTGTATGGAAGTTAATTTTATTAACAGCGGGTTTGATGACTTTGTGGTTAACCGTCAAAGTATTGCAACGTGCAAACAAATTAGAACATCTTGCGTTAGTTGCCTTATCACCATTACTCATTTTAGAAACTCATGTTGGGCTACACCTTGACGCGTTATCGACCTTGGCGGTTATTGGCGCTATTTATTGTTGGCAGCGACATTGGGTTGCTCGGGCTGGAATTGTTATTGGGCTTGGTGCATTAATCAAAGTATTACCCATCATGTTGTTACTGCCATTAATGTTTACGCTCAAGAAATTTAAGACAGTTGTTATTTAGTAATGACTGCAATTATCACCATCATAAGTGTTTATCTATTAACGATAAGTTTGGGATTACACCCAGTGGGAAGCATAGGGGTATTTTTTGAAAAATGGCGCTTTGGAGCCCCATTATTTGT
>Ga0209396_1006036_pt1 | contig 11254 bp, 10 predicted proteins | sample GOMGulsemesocosm_6_FD_184638 | JGI IMG/M metagenome (GOLD analysis project Ga0209396, IMG submission 184638) | Methane-oxidizing microbial communities from mesocosms in the Gulf of Mexico - GOM8C Gulf of Mexico (SPAdes) (version 2) | ecosystem: Environmental > Aquatic > Marine > Cold seeps... | reverse complement strand
AAAATGGACAATAACTATTGGCCGTTTTATGAAATGAAATATCAAGATGAACGTTGGGAAAAGCTAGACCACCTAGTAAACCCGCAACCCTAATCATAAATAGAAATAATCGCGCTACAAATAAAAAAGCCACTAATCATAGTGGCTAATGAATATGAAGAATAATGTTAAAGCGTCAATATAATTATTCGATATTCTGGATCTGAATTCGCATTAGATCTAAGGCTATTAGTCTCCAAGTAGCTCGGTTAAGCAGGCTACTTGTTCGCTTAACACAGAAACTTGCTTCTCTAACTCCGCTACTCTCTGGGTTAATTGAGCTTGATTTTCAGATGGAGCATCGTCAGCTTCTATAGTGCTAGAGTTAGCTAAGTCATATTCAGCGTTATCAGCAAGCAAATGTACGTAGCGTGAATCACGCTTGCCGGGTTCTCGTGCTAATTTTTTTACTAATGCCTTACCGTTTAAATCTAGCAATTGATTTAAAGTCGCTTCAACTTCACTCACATCGGTAAAGTCAGCTAAGCGATTCGTTCGAGTTCTTATTTCACCGGGGGTTTGAGGGCCTCTTAGCAATAACACGCAAATAATAGCTCTTTGTTGAAGTGTAAATTTCAAATTGCCAAATTCAGTATTACAAAAACGATGAAAATATTTGTTTACTCGCACAGACGCTTTGTTATCTACCATTAATTGATTCATTTCTACCAATTCATCTATGAGATTTTGCACATCACTTTCAGAAAATGATGTTACTGGCTCACGGTTACTTTTTTGATTACAGCCTATGGTAATTCCATTTAAAGAGAGTGGATACTGCTCTGGGGTAGTAGTTTCTTTTTCAAGCATTACGCCAATAACGCGGCATTGTTCGGCGGACAGTGTGATCATTTCAAGCTCCCTTATTAACTTTATAGTGATGTTATACCAAGCAAACCCTCGTTTTACCACATCAAGCTATGCAACTGCTCATAAAAAAGCCATAGTTAACTATGGCTTTTTAAATCATGAAATAGCTTTAAAATCTATTCTATATTCGCGATCTGCTTGTTGAGTTTTATTTATAAGTTCTTTGTTCTTAGTGCTTTGTGGCTTGTGGTGGTTGTTATTTATGTTTTTACCCACCAAAATACCCACTATTAAGATTGAGTTCATGTTAGCAATTTAGGTAAACATTCTTCATGGCGACGCTAAATTTTTGTAATATATTTCACAATAAGTTCATTACCCGTAAGAATTGCTGCCATGGTGAGCAAGCCGTTTGACGACTTTATTATGCCTTTCATTAGTTGTTCCGGATAACCCGCACCATGACGTTGTAGTGGATGAATACCGCCGTGAACGTATGAATTCAATACTTTCTACTGTACATCACGAAATTCGTTTAACATCAAGACAACTTGTGCTGGAGCTTTATCGTCGAGGACTTTAATCATTTCTCCATTATCGGGTGTTTGATCTGCTCTATGTGAAAGTTCACCCAGTACTTTCATCGTATTTTCGATTTTCAGATCACTGGCGGAATAAAAGAACCACATGCCTCGTGTTAACGCTTCAAACTGCGAGCGAATAATACAAATAGCTGATGTATAATTACCACACTTAGCTAACTGTCTTACACTACTCGCATGTTCAGATGTTATCGAACACATTAACCAGCTCGCTATGAAATGTTTATTTTCATCGGCAGCCCATAAGCAAAAATACGGCTAAACTCGCTATTAAGGGTCTCTGATTTTTTTAATAAAGTATTCATAAAGACCATCAAAATTTTACTTTTAGTAAACAAATTATTGCTAAAGCAATCCGTTAAGAGTAAGATCAGCGCATCTCATCAACCAACCTTAATTGGTGTAAGTGTTGAAAGAGTTACGGTTCCGCCTTCAATAGAGGGCGAGGCCAGCCAACTTAAATTTCATTATCTTTATATCTTTCCCAACGTTTATTTAACTTTCGCTTTTGGTTGTTATAAACAACAGTATAGGCGGTCCAAGGTAATATATAGCCGTTACGTTTGTTCAAAACAACCAAATAACTTGCTGTTTCATTCCACAATAATATACGACGATCACTACCCTTCTTTTCGGGCCAAACTTTAATATCATCTAAATATTCATTTTCTATAGACGGTCTAGGCCAAGCAATTCGCTCGCAACGACGAATGTCAGGCTCTCTATCAACCTCTTCTTCTCCATCACTGATCATGTGCCAAAATGTAGAAGATTTACCATCGTGTTCTGGGTGGCGCTTCAAACCTAGCTTTTGACCTCTAAAGGTTGGTTTATCATCAACAAAGTCTTCACAAAAAGTTTGATAAACAACATCAAAAAACTCCGGCCAATGGCCATTATAGTCTTCCATCAATATTAGTTGAGGTAACCAATCGGGTAATGAGGCATTACTCATTGAACACCGCCTTGCCATATCAATAAGTTAAATTTAGTTTCTCTAAGCAATGTGTTCTGAGTTAACTTATAGCCACTTCGTGCCTTTATGCGCTCTATAATAGCTAGTTTTGCTTCACTACCTGTTAAACCTCGATGAAGGTATGATAATGAACCAATAAGTAAGTCAGCTACTTGTAGCTGCTCTGACTCATGACTGTGTATTTGCTGAATACGTTCAATCATTGTTCGAGAAAAATCCCAAGCGTTATTACAAAGTACATCATGTAGGCTCTCAACTTTTTCAGCACCAAGTGTATCTTTAATATCAATATATACACGATAATGGGCTTTAGGATCAAAGATAGACTTGAGCATAGTAAAATACATTTTGTAGTACCATTCATCATGGCTTTGGCCGTATTTTTCATGATTCAATGTTTCTTTGTCAGGCGCAACTAATCCACGAAAGTGGAAATCATCATCGTCAAAAAAATAATCGACTATATCTAAATAAAATGAAAGTTTACCTTTGCTTATTTTTGTCCACTTGATTTCGAAATCCCTCCCAAGCCCGTGCTTAACTTTAATTTCTTTTAACCGATCGCTTATTTCTTTTCGTTTATCTGTTGGACACCAGACACCACCTAGCACCATGGCTTTATGACCATCATTTTCTAAGTGGCATGATTCATCACAATAAACGTTATAGGTTTCACTCATTATTATTCCTTAATTTAAAGCTTGTTCAACAACCGCATCAGCGAGGTGAAGTTGAGTGGTTTGGGCATCACTTAGGTGGGCTTTGAGTTGCTCACACAATGCCATTAGTTCATCGACTTTAGCAACGATACGGTGTTGTTCGGCTAGTGGTGGTATTGCAAGAGGCATTAGGGAAAGCTTTCCTAAATAGATAACCTGTTGTGCAGTACCCTTTGCATGTTCTGCATAATAGGAATAACAAAGTGGAGACGCCAAATGCCTAGTGAAAAAGTTTGCTTCTAGCATAGAATCTAATACTGCTACATTACGCTGTAAAACGAACTTCGGGACATTTTCGGGGACAACTGCTGAACGACCTATTGATGCAACAATATTCAGCAGAATATCACCGGGTGATATCGCTGTTCTTTTATCTTCTTTATCAAATCCTACTTGATCCACAAAACGAGATACTAATGAAAAATCTATTTTTCCAAAGTTTACTTCTTTACAACTGAGCATCGGATAACCTTTACCAGTATTAGGTGGTGGATTATGTGCTCCATCAGTTACTTTTCTACATACTATTCCTAGTCTTTCCCACTCCCAACCACTAGGCAGGGTAAACGGTTTTTCTTCATCAGTGATTGCTGGTAGTGGCTTTTGTTTTTTGATTTTCTTATCGGCGATAAGTTGGGCTTTTTCTTCGACGATTTTTTCAAGTAGTGCGCTTGCAGGTTCGTCACTTGGGTTTTGTGGGACGAGTTTACCCATGACCGCTAGTTGTAAGATGGTTTGTTTTAGCTGCTCTATGCTGTGTTCGGTGGTGAACAGTAGGTCGAAGTGTTCGGCGATACGTTGCCAACTTGTTTGGAAGCCTTCTGCGTTCTTACTTTCTGTAAGCGTTGACAGCAGTACTTCAACCAAGGTTTGGTGTGCGCTAAAGCTTTCTTCGGTTTGTTGCTCTAGCTGGTCACACAAGACCATCAGTTCATCGACTTTAGCTACGATTCGGTGTTGCTCACTGATTGGTGGCAATGCGATAGTAACAGATCTTACTTTCTCAGCATTTAGGTTCATTACAACAGCACCGGAAGCACTCTTCTTAAATGCCCGAATAATAAACGGTGAGGATAATAAACTGTATAAATAATCTTTATCAAGGGAACTTGGGGGACTTATACGTAACCATCCATCGTGTATACAACCTTTTATTTTTGTAATGTATGGTCGGCCAAAGCTCATAGAGTTCGTAAGTAAAAAATCCCCTGGATAAACCTCTCTTGTTTTCTTTAAACCTTCTTTCGTGATTTTTTCTGCTGTACTAGTTATGTATTTACCACCAATATCAGTATCACCAATTTTTATCCAATTTAATCCGTCTTCATCTTCTGTAATAAAAGACTTTATAGGTCGAGGTGAACCACCTCTTTCGATTTCACAAATAGTACCAAAAGACACCCACTCCCAGCCCAAAGCTATATCAAACGGTTTTTCTTCATCTGCAATAATAGGCAGTGGATTTTGTTTTTTTATTTTCTTCGCTGTCACTAGCTTTATTTTTTCTTTAGCTATTTTTTCAAGTAAAACACTAGCAGGTTCATCAGAAGTATCTTGTGGTACTAACTTACCACGCACCGCGAGCTCTAATATCAACTCACGCAACTTTTTAATACCTGTTAATGTAATCTTTTTGTTTGAACCACGCCCTTGCGAATTACGCTTTTTAATCGCGCTTGTCCATAAACCAATATTATCTGTAATTAGGTTATTTATATCAGGCATAATTATTTCTCATCACTGGCAAGTGCGGCAGACAAAATACCTTTAAGCTGATCACGTAATACTTGAATATCACCTTGCTGTTTAGCGTAATCAGATAATAGCTCTTGCGGATCATGACTGATGATTTCGCCAACGTGTGGGTTTTTAATATCAAGGTTGAAGTTGCGGGCAATAATATCGGCAATACTTACTTGCCATGCTTGTGCGTTTTCGACTCGTGAAGCAAAACCGTCGGCTTCATTGCCCCACCAGTCGATTTCTGTTTTAAACTCTTCAAACTTCATTGGTTTGGTTTTGTTGTAGCTTTTAACGCCGGCTGGGTACGGATGCTCGTAGTACCATACTTTTTCGGTTGGCTTGCCTTTAGTGAAAAACAGTATGTTAGTTTTAATACTGGTATACGGGGCAAATACGCCATTAGGTAAACGCACGATTGTATGTAAGTTACATTCTTCGGTTAACAGCTTTTTGATTTTGGTTTTAACACCTTCACCAAATAACGTGCCGTCGGGCAATACTACAGCCGCACGGCCATCTTTTTTAAGTACTTCGATGATTAGTTGTAAGAACAAGTCAGCTGTTTCGCGTGTCCGATATTCAGTCGGGAAATTCTTTTCAATGCCGTCTTCTTCAGTGCCACCAAACGGCGGGTTAGTTATAATGACGTCTAACTCGTCATCCCAACTTGATAGTGGTTTGTTTAAGGTATTACCGTGTTTAACTTGCACGGGAACTTCAATGCCATGTAACAACATATTGGTGGTACACAATAAATGCGGTAATTGTTTTTTCTCAACACCGTGAATTTGCTTTTGCAGGGTCTGGTGGTCTGCCGATGTTTTTACGTAGTTCTCTTTAACGTGGTCGAATGAACACGCTAAAAAACCGCCTGTACCACAAGCGGGATCCATAATGCTTTCACCTAACTTAGGGTCAATACGGTTTACCATAAAGCGTGTAACAGCGCGTGGTGTATAAAATTCACCTGCGTTACCTGCGCTTTGTAAATCTTTTAATATTTGCTCGTATAAGTCACCAAACAAGTGACGCTCTTCTGAGTCGGTAAAGTCTATTTCGTTTAGCTTGTTGATCACTTGGCGCAGTAGCGTGCCGTTTTTCATGTAGTTGAAAGCATCGCTAAAAGCTTCACGCACTACATAGCCACGTGGGTTTAAATTGATAGGGGCTGTTAGGTTTTTAAGGTCGGGAAATAACTGGTCGTTAACGAATTCGAGCAACTCGTCACCTGTAATGCCTTCGTTGTCTTGTGCCCAGTTGCGCCATAAATATTGGTTTGGGATCGGCTCTTGGTAATTGTCTAATTCAAACTCTAAGGCTTCTTCTTGTGCGTCGAATATTTTAAGGAAGAGTAACCAAGACATTTGCCCTAAACGTTGAGCATCGCCGTCTACGCCGGCATCTTTACGCATAATATCTTGAATTGATTTGATCACTGAACTGACTGACATAATTTTCTCTTATTTTTTACATGAAGACTAAACCTACTGATAACCTGCGCACTTTATTAATGACATAGGGTCAAGTAGGTTCAGTTATAAATTATTAGCTTGAATACTGCTTGTTATGACTAACTGGCTTTATCAATTTTATTATCTTGATACAGCTGACTTTCTAAGTCGGTAATGGCTTGATCATACCCTTTTCTATTACCAAAGGCTTGCTTTGCTATCTCCATTGGCTTGCCCATCTGATCAAACGGTTGAACTTTAAGCACATGAATACTTTCTATTTCTGTTACGCCAGCATCGGCATATTTATCGAGCAACGCATTGAGTACTGTTTGCGCCTGTTCTGAGTATTTAGTGAAGTAGTTGCGCTTTTTAACGTTGTTAGCACGCTCTTGTCGAGTGAATGGGGGTTGGTCAAAGGCTACGTGACAGATAAGATCAAACGGGTCGATGTCTTTGCTTATGTCTTCTTCTAACGCTTGCCAAATAACACCTTGGTTGGCTAACTCGTCAATAATTGTTTGCTTACGCTCGGCAGCGTTCCACTTACGCGTAAAGTCATCAAGCGAGGTAAACTGCTTTTTAATGGTTTTACGGGTGTAGTCTTTAAACGACTCAGTAACCAGCTTACCGTCGCTATCGTAATATTGCACACGCTCAGCAATCTTTTTAACGGTTACACCGGATACTTTAAATTTAATGAAGCGTTTTTCTTCTTCATCGTCACCCCAGTCACGATCAATCTCACCTAAGTTATCACCAGTGCCTGTATCGTAACCTTCTTCAGGTTCAGTAATACCGTCAGGCGTATCAACATCATTATCGGTGTCGATACCTGTTAATTCGTCAATAAAAGCGTCGTCTTCATCTTCTATAATATCTTCTGGCTTTGTCACCATAATTTTTTCAGGTACGCCGTCGAAACGTTCGTCGGCAAACAATTCAGTCGCTTTTTTGAAATCAAGAATGGTAAACCATAGCTTGCCAAACTTTTCATCGATACGCGTACCACGGCCGATGATTTGCTTAAACTTGGTCATAGACTGAATGTTTTGATCAAGCACGACTAATTTACAGGTTTTAGCATCTACTCCTGTAGACATTAACTCTGAGGTTGTCGCGATAACCGGATACGCTTTTTTCGGGTTGATAAAGTTGTCTAACTGGGCTTTGCCAATTTCATCATCGCCGGTGATTTTCATCACGTACTTCTCGTTCTTGTCTACTTGCTTAGGGTTTAGGTTCACTAATGCACGGCGCATCCGGTCAGCATGATCTATGTCGTTACAAAAAACGATTGTTTTCGCCATGGGGTCGGTACGTTCTAAATAACTGGTAATAGTTTGTGCTACTAGCTCGGTACGATTGTTAATGACTATGGTTCGGTCAAAATCTTTTATATTGTAGATACGGTCTTCAATAAGCTCACCGTTATCGTCTACTTGATCTTTTTCTGGTCGCCAGCCTTGAGCATCAATATCAAGATCTACCCGAACAACTTTGTAAGGTGCTAAAAAACCGTCTTCTATACCTTCTTTTAATGAGTAGGTATAAGTTGGTTCCCCAAAGTAATCTATGTTCGATACTTCTTCTGTTTCTCTAGGCGTAGCGGTTAAACCTATTTGTGTAGCTGAGCCAAAGTATTCAAGTATTTCACGCCATGCGCTATCGTCAGCAGCACTACCTCGATGGCACTCGTCAATGATGATGAGATCGAAAAAGTCTTTATCTACTTGTTTAAACGCTTTCTGGCTTTCTTCAGGGCCTGTTAAAGCTTGGTACAATGCCAAATGTATCTCATAAGCAGGATCAACCTTGCGACCTTTCACTTTAGTCATCGCTTGACCAAAAGGCTGAAAGTCATTAATGCGAGTTTGATCAACTAAAATGTTTCTATCAGCTAAAAACAAAATGCGCTTTTTCTGTCGCGACTTCCATAAACGCCAAATTATTTGAAAGGCGGTGTATGTTTTACCCGTACCTGTAGCCATAACCAATAACATACGGTTTTTGCCTTGCGATACGGCTTCAATGGTTTTGTTTATTGCTTGTAGCTGATAATAACGTGGCGCTTTTCCACTGCCGTCATCATGATAGTCTTGAGTAATTAACGGTAACTGTGCTTCAGTAAAACCGCGATAAGCGCAGTATTTCTGCCAAAGTTGTTGTGGCGTAGGAAAATCAGAGAGTTCAATGCGAGATTCAAGTTGAGCAGGGTTAGTTTTATCATGGAAAATAAAGCCATCGCCGTTTGAAGCAAAGATAAATGGCACTTCGAGCAAGCGAGCATAATCAAGCCCTTGCTGCATACCCTTGCCTATCTCGTGTTTATTAGCCTTAGCTTCAATAACAGCCAGTGGAATATTAGGTTTATGGTAAAGCACTATGTCAGCCGACTTAACCGTTGTACGCATACCTATAGGACCACGAACAATGACTTTACCGTCACGAAGCTTAACTTCTTGGCGTATTTGTTTCATCAAATCCCAACCAGCACTTTGCACTGATGGCATGATAAATTTGCTGATGATGTCGGTTTCGGAGAGCTTTTTCTTATCCATGATTCAACCTTGCTGTTTCTGCTTGTCCATTATGCAGAATACAAAATGCGATAGCTGTTAAAGTTTGTCAACAGAAATTAGCTGAAAATCCAAAACCAAACAACACTTTACGTGAATATCGAATGATTATTGTATTAATATTGTGCAATTTGCGAATGGTAAACATATACTCATAAAAAACAAATACATCGATGTAATTATTTGTTGATACTAAAAATAAAACAATCGCTTAAGGAGTAGGCATGCTGAATAAAGTTAAGGCACTTATTATATGGAAATCAATATTTATAATTTTATCGATATTGTGCTTTTCAAAATTTGTAGTGGCTGAAGAGCTAACGGGATCAGACATTTTTCAAAATACGAAAAATTCTGTAGTTTTGATCAAAGTGTTCGATAATAATGACAAGCTTATTTCACAAGGTACGGGTATTGCGTTTAAAGATGACGCTCTTTTCACAAACTGGCATGTTGTAAAAGATGCTAAAAAAATAACTATTTCAAATTCGATGAGAAACACTACAGCTGAGGTTATACTCTATAGTGAGGAGCTTGACGTAGCTGTTTTATCGAGCAAGCAGCATGGCTATCCCCTAATCAATTTCGCCTCTACTCCTGTTGCTGTAGGTGACGAGGTTTATGCCCTTGGAAATCCTTTAGGCTTAGAAAATTCATTAAGCTCAGGTATAGTTTCCGGATTAAGAGGCAAGCATTTACAAATAACCTCACCTTTATCACCGGGATCAAGCGGAGGCCTTGTAACTAACAATCAAGGTGAAGCTGTCGGTATGGCAACATCATCCTACACACAAGGACAAAACGTAAATTTGGCCATTAGTTTTAATGAGTTAACGGAAAACTATAGCTCATACGAGTGGCTGGCTCCTCAAGAAATTAAAAATGCACCTTTGCTTCAGGATTACTACATATTCGAAGGTAAACCTAATCAGGTTGATATGATTAAAATAAGTGATTTAGTCGTATCAAATGGTTTCTTTTTCTTAACTACATCAACACGAGTTTATACTGAACAAGGCGAAAAAAGTAAATGGATTGAATTATCAATGAGGCAACAACTAGATTGTGCTCGTCAAGTATCCAACCCTATTAGCTCAACGATGCTGTTTTATGACACTGAAAAGGATCCCTATACCCTTTTAGAAGATACCGTACAGTGGGTTGCATTTGCAAAAAACAAAGGGACTCGCCATTATTTTGAATTCATTTGCAAATATGGGGCTGACCTTAACTCACTAAAAAAAATAGCAATGAAAAAGCATTTTAAAAACCTTATAAACATTAACGAAGAACTAATTAGAAAAGATGAAATATATGTACTCGATTTTATTGATCAAGAATTTTATCACAGCATAACGCCGTTAGGAGAGTTTCTAATTGAAAACCATAAAACTAAAAATAATTTGTGGAATGTTATGGGCAAATTAGTACATGGCACTACTAGTGATTAGCCATGATAAATAGGAGGGGATTTATATAAAGTACGGGTACAAAGCTAATCACATGTATCTATATAATGGCCCCGCCCCCTTTCTGACAGCGATGGTCTCGGGTGGGGCTAATAACACTTTATTGACTAGCCGTTAATGATTACCGAGCAACATAGCCATCCTCATCAAAAGTAGGCATGTCTTCAAAGTTAATATGATTCTTTGGTAATAGCCCTTTAATAGCACGACTATCCGCATTGCGCTGCGTTATGTCTCGAATAATGTCATCAACCGTCGTTGTCACCTGAACATCAAGATAAAGCCCAGAAACCTTAGCTAACTTGTCCCACGCATTGACACGCGATGCTGAAGTGCTTCGTTCCCCCCTGTCCATCGCTTCTTTCAACAACCCCGTTAATATCATTTCGCGGTTGATGAATGTTTCGGCGGATAGCTTATCTAAATGCATTTTAATAGCGTTACGAATGTCAGGTTTGGTCAATAACTCGCTAGCAATAGAACGAGATGTTTTTTCAGAATAACCAGCGCTAACGGCCGCTCTGCTAGCGTTAAAGTCGATTACATATTCTTCGACGAAACGATCTTGTTTAGTGGTTAATTCGGTCATGGTGTACCTCTTTTTGATATTAATAGTTTCATGTTTTAACATTTGGTTACTACGGCAGTTGAGTCATACCCACCCTTGATTCATCTACGTAGTAGACGGATATGCGGGTATGCGGGTATTCAGCATTTACAGTAGTTTCACGATATGTTTCACGGCCATATCCAGTAGTTTTAGCGGATATGCGGGTAAACTTCTCTCTAGGTCAATAGAAATGAGTTACCCGCGTATAATTGGGTTATAAATGGGTATGTGGATTACCTATTCATCGACCACTACG
>Ga0209396_1006032_pt1 | contig 11257 bp, 11 predicted proteins | sample GOMGulsemesocosm_6_FD_184638 | JGI IMG/M metagenome (GOLD analysis project Ga0209396, IMG submission 184638) | Methane-oxidizing microbial communities from mesocosms in the Gulf of Mexico - GOM8C Gulf of Mexico (SPAdes) (version 2) | ecosystem: Environmental > Aquatic > Marine > Cold seeps... | reverse complement strand
TTATCCTTTTATAACGAATTGTTACAGATATTAAAATTAATAACAAAGATGCCGTTAGGTATAACATAGGTAGATTAAACTTCTGAATATTAGCTATATTTTTACCTAAAAAATCAAGTTCATTAAATCCTTTTATTGCCCCAACATACCAAAGTAAAGGAAATAAAGCTTCAAAAGTTCGGCTGGTTTTTGTAACTACACCACAAAATACTGCTAATGAAACGATAAAGATAATACCGATTACGAGCATGAGTGCTGCAATAGGCTCTCCTGATACAAGATAGTTAAATATTGCTCCGCTTGTCACCATTAATAATATGAATACACCGCTGACTAACATAGAGAAAAACTGAAATTTTAATGGAGAAGCACAGCTGAAAATTATTAAATGTGTATTGTATTTCTCTTCTCTTTGCCCTAATTGCGAAATAAATGAAATACATAATATTAAGCTAATAGGCACTAGAATATTACGAGTAATATCAATGTTAGCTACAAATTGAGCAATACAAAGAATAGTTAATACAATAAACAGACTTAAATGTTTACCTTTAAGCATTAACATAATTTCGACTCGCATTAATCGAGTAAAAGAAAAGAATTTAGTGATATAGTTTAAGAAACTATCAAGATGATTTATTAAATAAGATGAATGTTGGTTATATTTATTGGGATTTTTTTCAACGCTATTTTTTGTAAAGCCAGTGCTGAATCTATCAAAGAATTTAACTGATATTAATAAAAAGATAATTGAGATGAATATACTTGTTAATATAGATAATTTTATTGGGATTTTTTTCAACGCTATTTTCTGTAAAGCCAGTGCTGAATCTATCAAAGAATTTAACTGATATTAATAAAAAGATAATTGAGATGAATATACTCGTTAATATAGATAATAATATACTTAAATTATATTGAACGCCTTGCCAAAGAAATGTTTCAACCTTGTGTTCTATTTTTGAAATACCTAAATGAACAGTATTATGTGTCGTTATTGTGTCTAAATTAACTGTTATAGCTGCCATTTGGGTTAATACTTCATTCACACCTGAAAACCCCTCCATTGTATTTAAAATAAGCGCAATCCATAAGAAGAAATAAAGTATATTTCCTTGAGCTCCTTTTAGGCCTGGAATAGTTTCGAATAATAAAGCACTTGCAGCAACAATTGACAAAACGGGTAATACAAAAACAATTAATGGAATTAAATAATCGCTAAAACGAATAGTGGTCTCTTCTCCAATATAAAGTTGAAGAATTATTGTCGTAATTGTCATTACAACTGCAATAATTAGTAAAAGGGTTAGGTTGCTTAGCCATTTTCCAATGATGTATTGTGTTTTTGTTATGCTAGTTGAAGCCAGAAATTCACATATACGATTATTTCTATCTTGCTCTACTGCGTTTTTAATGAGGTAAAAACAAATAGCAGGTAAAAATAGTATATTTAACATTGCAAGTGTTTCACCCATCCAAGCTGAGTTATAAACACCTCTATAACCATGTACAACAAGGGTCTGATATCCTGAATTAAGAGGGGGGAAAAAGAAAAAAGTCAGTATCGACATACAGACTAAAGAAAGCATAAAGTTGTGACGACGTATCCTATTCTTTAAGTCAGCTCGGAAAATATTAAAAGTAATGTTACTCATGCAATTTTCCTCAACGTTGATAGCGGTTTTTGTGTTTCATTACTGTAGTATAAAAATGCATCTTCAATTGTAGGGGGAACATTAACAGAATGGAAAATGGGCTGTTCTAAGCTGACTATTCTTAAACAAATACCATCAATTTGTTTAACACTTTGTGTAATACAATATTGCGACTTGAGCTCCTTAGCTTCCATAGGTGATACCGTACATTGCCAAACAGAAAATGATAGCTTATTTAATATCGCCTCAGGTGTTGAAAATTCAATTAATTTCCCTTTATTTAATAAAGCAATATTATTTGCAATTGAAGAAATATCAGAAACGATATGCGTTGAATAAATAATAATTTTTCTTTCTGACATTTCTGATAATAGCGCTTTTAAATTAGCTCTTTCTTGCGGGTCTAATCCAACACTTGGCTCATCTAAGATTAATAATTGAGGATCATTAAGAAGGGCTTGTGCAATTCCAATACGTTGCTTCATCCCACCAGAAAAAGTATGTAAAGGTTGCATAGATACATGAGATAAATTCAAAAGATCTAATAATTCAAAAACTCTATGCTTAATATATTTAACTGGAAGCTGCTTTAAACTCGCAAGGTATGTTAAAAACTCATAAGCGGATAAGTTTTCATAAAGCCCGAAAGATTGTGGTAAATATCCAAGTGATTTTCGTAAAATATTTGGATTTTCACTTATATCTTTACCATTCCAAATAACTTGTCCTGATGAAGGCGTGCTTATTGTTGCTAATATTCTCATTAGTGAAGATTTGCCAGCTCCATTAGTGCCTAATAAAGCAGTTACACCAGAGGTCAGAGTTAAATTTAAATCGTTGAAAACGTTTTTATTTTTATGATAGTTTTTTGATAAATTTTTAATTTCTAACAGCATCATGACTCTCCATTTTTTTCAATTTAAAGATGTTTTAATTTATTTGAATATTTAATTTCTCATCAACTTCAACCCATAAAGCCACTGAGCGCTCTACACCAATTTGCATCGATTTTTTATCTCCCATCCTACGCATTGTTACACCTAGTTGACGTAAAATACGCTCGCAGGCAACTGTTGTTACTAACACATAATCAGTAATATTATTTTTTTTAGCAAAAGTGTAAAACGATTTAACTAGCTGGGCCGTATCGGAGCTCACCATCTTCTGATTGTTATTAGGTCTATTTTTAGTAATGGCAAATCTACTAATCTCCCATACAGATGAGTGGCTTGGGACCTCTTCGCCTCTTAGTAGTTCAGGGAATATATTTTTTAGCATATACCTGCCTTCAGTTGGTAATGCTCGCCAACAACCAATTACATTGCCTTGTGTATTACTCATGGTGATATAACTTGGATGTAATTTATCAAAATCATCAATTTCTAAACCATCTTTAGAATTTACTTCCCAACCTAAGCGACCTTTAAAAGTTTCATCTCTTAATTTAAACATTTCATTTAATATATTTTTATTATTTTTAATATCTAAATTATTTTGGTTTATATAAGTTATATTTTGCATTTTTATCAGCTAGGTTGTTTGGAATTGGGTAAAATTTTAACTGTGAAAAATGTTGTTTTTAAGCTGTCTAATGTTGCAGGTTGTTGAATTTAAAGGTTTTGTTATCATTTCTGTTATAAAAGTCTACTGTTAGATCTTTCAGGTTTTTGAATAAAGCATAGGAGATTAAAATTTAGTTAATAAATTGTAACGAGTATTCATTGATGTTAATGTACTAATAGGGGTACGGATAATGTGCTTATACGCGGTGATCTAATCTTTAATATGGATTGTTAATAGAAATGAATAATGAACAATTTTATGATTTACTAAATAAAGTAGCTGAAAGTGAGAGTCACGCTGAACTTAAGGGTTATTGTGATGAATTTTCAGTTTTACTGGATGTGCCTTATTTTCTGTTGGGCATAATCGGCCAAGAATCTGCTTATGCTCCCTCCATTAGAGTGCTTTCAAATTATCCGCAGCAATGGCTAAATCTTTATTTTGAAGAAAGTAAACAAAAAGAAGATCCTGTTGTTAAGTATATTCTAGAGAAACAAGTACCCATTCGATGGGATAAATTAGCCCAAATAGAAGGTTTTTCATCTTCTAAAAATCTAAAAGTTTTTAAAGATGCTGCTATTTATGGATTATCAAATGGTGTGAGTATTCCACTGAATTCTGTTGGTGATAATATCGCTGTATTCAGTATTGCAATTAATGAGCGTGATAATAAAAATGTGATATTAGATAATGCATTGCTGTATGCCCATACTTTTGCAACGAGTTTATTAGAGCGATATTTGCTCATTGAATTAAACGAGGCACAAGAGCAAACACAAGTTCGTTTGACGAAAAGAGAATTAGAATGTTTATTTTGGGCCACTGAAGGTAAAACAGCTTGGGAAATATCTCAGATCCTTAATGTATCTGAGAGAACAGCTATTTTTCATTTGAATAATTCATCTCATAAATTGGGTGCAAATAATCGTCAACATGCCGTAGCATTAGCTATAAAAAAAGGTTTAATTCGACCAAACATTTAATGTAGCCCTTTGTGTGGTTTTTGAGGGCAAATTAAACTATTTAAAACAGATTTTTGCGCGCTAAAACGAATTCCTTTATTAAAATGAATGCAATCACGTATTGTCCAATCATTATTCAAATTAATGGTTTGGCTTTTTCCACTTGCTTCATTTCTACAAATTGACTGGTAGTATATGATTTCATCAATAACTCCTATTTCTAGTAACTGAGTGGCTATAGAGGGAGAGATAATTAATACTAAGGATGTAATTTTTTTTGCATAAGCTGCATCTAAAAGCTTATTTATACAGTTTAATGTCTTCACTGGATATTGAGTAATTTCGTGCCTTAAATTGTTTTTAACATCACTTATATCAAAATTACAAAATGAAGATTCAAAAGCACAAATTTGGTTTTCTTTGATAATTCTTTGAGTATGATTTAAAACGCCAAATTGCTTAAGTAATTCATCAAAACTGTTTTTTTGCTGATGTTCAACTTCGCTAGTAATACAAGTGACCCATGGCCTTTTTTGTTTCATAAAAGTAAATGCAGTAATATAGGGTTGTTCTTTAAGCACTAAGTCTGTAAGGCGAGTGATTTTTAATGAATTTGAACTTTGGATTTTTACAGGCTCTAAATAGTGTGACAATTCATTGGTTATTTTTGGAATTAAAAGTTGTGACACTTTTGCTTGTATTGCCGTCATCATTAATTTTTGAGCATCAATAAATAATGAATTAGGTGGAAAGGACAGATATACACACGCACCTTTGCCAAATTCCAATATATCATCAATAAGATTACTATCTTTAACCCCTTGGATACTCCCGCTTAATGATAATATTTTTCCTTGCTTATAGATCATCCAGCTTATACCCGCATACTTAGATATATTTTCAGCTTTATCAAGCAAGAAAGGTACTAGTTTATTCTGATCAATTAATTTTATGTTCTGCATCATATTTTAACACTTATAGAAATTATGGGTATTGTATGAGATGTTTCTTTTAACTCTACTGTTAGATCTAACAGTGTTTTGAGTGGAAAGGTTTTAAATCGTTTCTAAAACCATTTCCAATGAGCAAATAATTAGCACGTTGTTGCTGAACTAATGACTTCAGTTGCACTATTAACTGCTTCTATAATAGAAGGATCAATTTTATCAGTTAAAGTGGAAAGCAAATCATTGTTTACAGACGCAGTCAATTTTTCGACTTCTTCTGTTTGTACTATAAAAAAGTAGTTTGTCATTGACCACATATGTACACCGTTGATATCAACTGTAGTTGCACTCATGTTTTTCTCCTTAGGGCGGATTTCTCCGCCTTATTTAAAATGTAAATTATTAGCTTATTAATGTAGTTGCAGTGATATCTGTCATGGTGATAGCAGCCTGATTTGCAGCTTCTAAAATGCTCGGGTCTACTTTATCTGCAAGAGATGTTAGTACATCACTATTTACAGCAGCAGTGACTTCACCAACAGAAGCTGCATCATAGATAAGTGCATAACCAGTGATCATGACAAAATTTACGCCTTGGGTATCAAATGTAATATTCATAATATTTTCCTTTATTATTGTAAGAGTTAATTAGCTTATTAATGTAGTTGCAGTGATATCGGTCATGGTGATTGCAGCCTGGTTTGCAGCTTCTAAAATGCTTGGGTCTACTTTGTCTGCAAGAGATGTTAATACATCATTATTAACAGCTGCAGTGACTTCACCTACTGAAGCGGCATCATAGATAAGTGCATAACCAGTGATCATGACAAAATTTACGCCTTGGGTATCAAATGTAATATTCATAATATTTTCCTTTATTATTATTAGAGTTAATTAACTAATTAATGTAGTAGCAGTGATATCTGTCATAGTGATTGCAGCCTGGTTTGCAGCTTCTAAAATACTTGGGTCTACTTTGTCTGCAAGAGATGTTAATACATCACTATTAACAGCTGCAGTGACTTCACCAACAGAAGCGGCATCATAGACAAGTGCATAACCAGTGATCATGACAAAATTTACGCCTTGGGTATCAAATGTAATATTCATAATATTTTCCTTTATTTTTGTTAGAGTTAATTAGCTAATTAATGTAGTAGCAGTGATATCTGTCATGGTGATTGCAGCCTGATTTGCAGCTTCTAAAATGCTCGGATCTACTTTATCTGCAAGAGATGTTAATACATCATTATTTACAGCTGCAGTGACTTCACCTACTGAAGCGGCATCATAGACAAGTGCATAACCAGTGATCATGACAAAATTTACGCCTTGGGTATCAAATGTAATATTCATAATATTTTCCTTTATTTTTGTTAGAGTTAATTAGCTAATTAATGTAGTAGCAGTGATATCTGTCATGGTGATTGCAGCCTGATTTGCAGCTTCTAAAATGCTTGGATCTACTTTGTCAATCAAAGTATTGATTACTTGCGTGTCAGCTGCAGCAGTTAACTGATCAATGGCTTGTATATCTCTAAATATCATAAAGTTACAAACAATTTGAATGTCACTGATGTTAAAGTTGTTATTTGTCATTTTTTTTCCTTCGGTTTAAATTGATAAAAGTTAAATTGCTATTTTTTTGTCAAAACTTTGCCAGTTAATCTGCTTGTCGATTGTAGAAATGGCAGTAAGAATCTGTTGTTCAAAATTAGGATTGGTGGCATCTGCACTTTTTTTCTCGTCAATGAAGTAACCTAATTGGTTATCAGCTCTTCTTTGCGTATTTAAAAAGTTATTTATGCTTTCAATGATATGAAATAGGTCTGCTTCTTTTACAGCACTAATGTTTTTTTCAATTGAGCTCATTAATGCCAGTAAAATTGGTAAATTATATTCTTCAGTTAGTCTTAAAGCTTGACCGCATGAATATAAAATAGAATGGTCAATTTTTTGATCTTCTTGCACAATATCATCAAGTTGATCGTATAAGATGCGAAGCGTCATCGCAGCGACTATCATGGTATGATAGTGCTGTACCCAGACGTAAAATTTGTCTCCAAATTTATCTGCTACATCAGGGCCAATCCTGCCTACAGGACCAGGAATTATTGTTCCATCGATCATTGCTTTATCAATTTCTTGCAGGAGTAAATCTAAATGCCATTTTTTACAATGTCCTGTTAATGCTAATGAAGCGATTAACTCTAAAGAAATATCTAAGTCTTTTTTTGCAATATACTTAAGTAACAAGGCATCTAATGTTTTATCTACGCCATGACTAAAATCTAAATTTACGTTTAAGAAATCATTTTCTTTAGTTAAGCCAGTTAAATAAAATATGTTATGAGTTAAAGCATATGCTTGTGATTCATCGGTTTGAACGGGGTCGGGCAATCGACAGTAATTAGACATTTTATATAAAGTTTCAACAGGAAATATATGTTCATCTACATCGTAAATTTGTGCAGCAAAAACATAATCCATCATTCGAAAAGGCAGTAATTCCATTGACTTGGAATGAGTTGAATTTAAGTTTTCCATAAAAAATGTATTTAAAGCGGTTGTTGATTTGTTTAGGTTATTAGCTACCGCGATAGGTAAGCCAAAAGCCATAAATAGGTCGGTATTACGCTCTGCTTGTTTTAAAAATTTATCGTTATACAGATTGTTAAAGAAGTCTTGTTTAACTTGAAGTGAGTTATCTTTAATAGAATGTTGATTACATACGTAAAGGTATAATGCGTATTCACAAAATGACTTTTTATGTAATACAGATGTTTCATGATCTGAAACTATATATGGATTAAAAAACTCTTTGTTATCATCTAACCAAAGGTCAATTTTATTTATTTTATTTAACAAGTCGGTTTTATAATCATTTTGTTGTACTGATTGAGTTTCCATTTTATTTTATTTAACAAGTCGGTTTTATAATCATTTTGTTGTATTGATTGAGTTTCCATTTTTAATATCCCGTTTGTAATTTCTGTCACCAATTATTCCTATTTGATATTTTTATTTAACTGTCAGAAATGTCAGGGTATACAAATACAACAGAGGGTTTAGATGCCTTCTTTTTTTAACTTGTTGTTTTTATGGGTTTATTTTCAGTTTGCTTTTATTTTAAATCATAAACCTGATATATATAGCAGTATTCTTATATAGGCTTTCCTCATATTGTTTGACCAAACATTATTGGAGAAATAAAAATGCAAACATTACTTTTAAACAACCAATCAGCAGTATCAGACTATTTATCAACACGTATTTGCTCTATTGATTCATGGTTAGATGCACATACTCATTATTTCAATCCACTTGAAACAGATTCAAAGCAGGCGCTAGAGTTTAAAAGAAAAGCATTTGGTGAAGCGGGCTTATACATATACCAACAACAAGAAAATAAAGTTGGTACAGGGGTTAAAAATCTAACAGAACATTTTTGGAATGTGCTCTCAACTGAAGACTTTATGCAATTAGCAAAACGTAATTTAAATCACTTTGGTTTATTTACTGCGCCTATTGCAGTCGCTAAATCTATGGGAAAAAGCGCTGAATTTCACGATGAATATTTTCATCAAATCTATCGTTCTCAATACTTATCATCAATAGAATTACCACCTTTTAGGTTATTAGATAATTTATTTTTTGGTAAAGTATTTGGACTTAAAGAGTTTCCTTACTCAATAGAAGAAGTTAATAAACTACTTAATATTCATAGATTACCTGATCTTATTCATGCAGATGAAACACAAGCTTATGCGCTAACGCATAATATTTTTTATCTTACAGGTATGAAAAAACAAAATGATTTTATGGAAATAGGTACGCAATATAACAATAGTCATTTAGAGGCATTAGAGGGGCTTTTTGTTCGTTATATGGCACTTAATAATTTGGACTTAGGCTTAGAGCTTTTATTATGTCTCGTTTTAACGGGTCAGTGTAAGCAATGGCATTTAACTTATGCGCTTAAATTAGTTGATAAGCTTTTAATTAATAATGAAATTGTACCAGGTCCAGGAGAGCCTAAAGGTTTTGATTTAATTGAAGATAAGCCTGAAGAGTTCAAAACTTGGGTTAAACATTATCATACAATGTTAGTAGCAGGCATGACATTTAAATTAGCAGCCCAGCATTTAGATGATATTTGGAAGGAAGGAGAGCCTCTAGAAGAGTTTGCCCCATACGGTTGTGGTCAGGTTTTGCGATTATTGTCTGATTATAATTTACCACTTGCATTAACGGTATTAAAAACCTTAGAGCTACATACCGATAGTATTAAAAATATGGGATTAACGCATGCATTAGATAGATCTCTTAAATTTATTAACCAACAACTTCAAAGTGATGGTTCAATAGGTTTTTATGATGAAGAGTATTCTATTTTAAAAAGTAATGGGCAATCTGAAGATGATGCTTATAAAAATATTCAACAACCGATAAAAACAATTTATAACAAAATTGAATGGTCTGCTTTTAATAATCTATAAGGTAATAAAATGAATCTTTCAATTAAAAAGTTAAATTTTTTAATTACGGGAACCATATTGTTAAGTTTATTACTTCAATGTATTTCATTGTATTTATTTTCGGATGAAATACATAACTTTGTGCTTTTCAGTTTATTATGGTTACCTCTATTTATTTGTTTATATTTAGGTAAAGTTGCTAGGAATAGGTTATGGCAAAGCCTCACTACCATTAATATTCGTTGGGTTCTGGTAGGTTTTATTACAGGTTTGACTTTACTGGGGTTAGAGCAAATAACGCTTATATTATGGAAGTTGGGCGATTTTAATGCAGCCCAATATACCATTCATACATTTGAGAGAATGATTGAGCCAGATGGGGTTAAACTATTATTTGGGAGCCAGCCACAAACCTATTGGTACTTTACTGCTAATTTGATTTTAACTTTAGTTTTTACCAGTGTATTTTTTACCATTGTATTCATCAGTGGTTTTGAATTGGTGTGGCGAGGGGTTGTATTACCTGAGCTGATGTTGTTATTTGGGGTGAAGAAACTGCCTATTATTATTGGTATAATTCTAAGTATTTGTTTTATACCTTTTAATCTATCGGGAGGAATCAATCCAGATTCACCATATTTAACAGCGTTTATTTACTTTCCTTTATTATGTATTGGTATTAATTATATTTTAGTTTTTTTATGTTTAAATCGAAAAAGTATTTGGCCGTCATCATTTGCATTAGGAACTTATTTAGTTGGCAGTGAAAGTATGTTGATCCTTGCATCTGATGCTGAATCAAATTTAATTGCCAAAGGAATTTTGATTGGTTTTTCAGTTCTGTGGGTGAGAAGCTTTCTAAATGATGCAAATGAAGAGTTATTAATACAACAAAATGATTTAGAAATAGAAGAAAAAATAAATATATGAGTGATTACCAAGGAAAACTATTGGTATTATTACCGAGTGACTTGCAGTAAACAGGCTATTTTTTATGATAGTTATAATACTAACTTTTTTGTTCGCCTTCATTTATACTTGTATAAATCATGACCAGTTAATGGATGCTGGTTATGATTTTGGCTAAATGATTCTTTTAAAGTCTTATATTTAAACTTATTGCTAGACCCTGTAAATAAGTTGTTAAATCTGTACGTGGATTATTTACATTTTAACAGTGCTTCAATTACTTCATTTATTACAATAGGTTTGCCTACAAAGTCATCCATGCCTGCGGAAAAACATTTCTGTTTATCTTCAGCTAGTACATTGGCTGTCATCGCAATGATGCGAGGCCTATTTTCACCCCAGATCTCGATTATATTTTTTGTAGCTTCAATTCCACCCATAACAGGCATTTGTAAATCCATAAATACCACATCAAACTTTTGCTCATGTAATGCTTCTATAGCTTTTTCACCGTTTGAAGCGAGAGAAGGTGAGTATCCAAGCCTTTCAATTAAGTTAGTTGCAATCACCTGGTTAATTGGATTATCTTCGACAATTAATATATTTAAAGGTATTTTCTCACTCATTTTATTATCAATTTCAGTATTAAGCTTAGCGCGTTCTGTATGTGTATATTCAATTGCTTTTAAAGGAAGAGAGAAAAAGAAACTAGAGCCTGAACCAAAATTACTTTTAACACCTAT
>Ga0209396_1006028_pt1 | contig 11259 bp, 9 predicted proteins | sample GOMGulsemesocosm_6_FD_184638 | JGI IMG/M metagenome (GOLD analysis project Ga0209396, IMG submission 184638) | Methane-oxidizing microbial communities from mesocosms in the Gulf of Mexico - GOM8C Gulf of Mexico (SPAdes) (version 2) | ecosystem: Environmental > Aquatic > Marine > Cold seeps... | reverse complement strand
CCAAATATAAAACCTAAGGCTAAAAATTGAATGGCAAAAAATAACATACTTACAAGTAGACTTGGATTAGTGCTACCGTAGAACAATAATGAATATACTAATGAAGACACACAAAAGAGAATTAAAAAGTAGGTGGCTAATTTTTTCATTCCAATTTTCATCACTAAAAAACTATTCAATAAACTAGCTATCCCCATTGAAAATGCGAGTGCACCAAACACATAAACAAATGTAGTAGTTAATTCATATTGATCTTGAAATACCTGTTTAGATGCACTTAAATACACAAAAAATGAACCGCCAATTAAGCCAGAAACAATGGTGTAGATAACTGTTTGTTTTATACTAAAAAACTCTTTTGCTCCGTTATAAAATAATCTAGCTGAAAACTTCTTTTTATGTGCTTTAGTAAGTGTTTCTTTTTGTCTAATGGCAAACCAAATCAGGATTAAGATAATAAAACCAATCTGAAATAAAAAGATATAGTGCCATGTGAATCCCTGTAATATCAGCTGTCCAGCCATGGGAGCTACCATGGGTACAATTATAAATACTACGGTAATAAAAGACATGATGCGAGCCATATCTTCTCCACTATAAGAGTCTCGAATAATTGAAATGCTAATACTTCTGGGAGCAGACAAACCAATGCCTTGTAATATTCTGCCAATCAACATGATTTCTAAGCTTTGAGCAGTCACACAAATAACACTAGCTAAAACAAAAGTGACAACGCCAACATATACCATTGGTTTGCGCCCAAAACTATCAGACAATGTACCAAATACTAATTGACCAACTCCCAAACCAATTAAAATCATGGTTACAATGAGTTGCAACTGATTTGCTTCAATAATTTTCAAACTAATAGCCATGCTATTTAGCCCAGGTAAAATGGCATCAATAGATAATGCTGCATTTGCCATTAAAAAAGCCATTAATGCAATAAATTCCAATTCTGATTTTTGTTCTTTTTTAGGTTGCATTGTTTTAGAAGTTGATGCAAAGATACGCTTAGTTTTAATTTAGTGTCTCCTTAATCTGGTTTAATAACACGAGTTTTTGTCTCAATATTGACTATTTTTAACTATATTAGGTATACTAATTTAATGTCGTAATAATGGACAGTGTAAGTACTGTGTGTAAAATTTAATATAATAAAATGTAAACATTTTTGTGTTGGTAAAATGATAATATGTTGATTTTTAATGTTTTCTGAAATTAATTTGTAAACATTATGATGTCAATCATATTTTAACTTGTTTTTTCTGAGGTACTTTACAGGAATAAACCAATGTACTAATTAATACTAAAAAACCATGAATTCGACTATTCAACCTATGACTAAAAAAACCTATACACGCAAAGAAGCAAGTGATGCCGCTTTAAACTATTTTAAGAATGATGAACTAGCTGCTAGCGTGTGGTTAAATAAATACGCCCTAAAGGATTCTGAAGGCCTTATTTATGAAAGTACACCAAATGATATGCACACTAGAATTGCAAGTGAGATTGCAAGAATTGAAAAGAAATATGAAAATCCATTAACTGAGGCTGAAATTTTTGAGGTCATTAAAGACTTCAAATATATAGTGCCACAGGGAAGTCCAATGGCGGGAATAGGTAATCCATTTCAAGTGGCTTCATTATCTAACTGTTTTGTGATAGGCAATGATGGTGATTCTGACTCATATGGTGGAATTATGAAAATTGACCAAGAGCAAGTGCAACTGATGAAAAGACGTGGTGGTGTGGGGCATGATTTGTCACACATTAGACCTAAAAGTTCACCAGTAAAAAATTCAGCCTTAACGTCAACAGGTATTGTACCATTTATGGAGCGTTATTCAAATTCTACAAGAGAAGTTGCCCAGGATGGTAGGAGAGGAGCGCTTATGTTGTCTGTATCAGTGAATCATCCAGATTCTGAAGATTTCATTGATGCCAAGTTAGAACAAGGTAAGGTGACTGGTGCAAATGTATCTGTTAGAATAGATGATATTTTTATGAATGCGGTAAAGGATAATGACACATATGTGCAGAAATATCCAATTTTTAGTGATAATCCACAAGTTTCAAAACCAATTGAAGCTAAATCTATTTGGAAAAAAATAGTACACAATGCATGGAAGTCGGCTGAACCAGGTATACTATTTTGGGATACTATTATAAATGAATCGATTCCAGATTGTTATAGTGATTTAGGTTATAAAACGGTGTCTACAAATCCGTGTGGTGAAATTCCTTTATGTCCCTATGATTCGTGTAGGTTGTTGGCAATTAATTTATTTTCTTATGTTGACAATCCATTTACTACTGCTGCCTCTTTTGATTTTGAATTATTTAAAAAACATATTGTTATGGCTCAAAGAATAATGGATGACATTATTGATTTGGAGTTAGAAAAGATAGATAAAATTTTAGAGAAAATTGATGCAGATCCTGAAGATGAAAATGTTAAGGCTATTGAAAAAAACCTATGGCTAAATATTCGTAATAAAGCACATGAAGGTAGAAGAACTGGAGTAGGGATTACAGCTGAAGGCGATATGTTAGCTGCTTTGGGAATTAGATATGGTAGTAAAAAGGGGAATGAGTTTTCAGTTAAAGTACACAAAGTATTAGCAATTGAAGCCTATAGAGCTTCTGTAACGTTAGCAAAAGAAAGAGGGGCTTTTTCAATATTTGACTCAGAAAGAGAGAAAAATAATCCGTTTATTCTAAGGTTAAAACAAGCTGATAGTAAATTGTATTATGAAATGTTAGAATATGGACGTAGAAATATAGCCTTATTAACTATTGCACCAACAGGGACAACTAGTTTAATGACACAAACATCCTCTGGTATTGAGCCAGTTTTTATGCCTGTTTATAAGCGTAGAAAAAAAGTAAATCCAAATGATAAAACCGCTAGAATTGATTTTGTAGATGAACTCGGTGATGCTTGGGAAGAATATGTTGTGTTTCACCACCGTTTTAAGCAATGGATGGATGTGAATGGAATAGATACTTCAAAACAATTTTCACAAGATGAGTTAAATGAATTAGTGAAGCAATCGCCTTATTATAAAGCAACTTCAAATGATGTGGACTGGTTAAGTAAAGTACAAATGCAAGGTGCTGTTCAAAAATGGGTAGATCATTCCATAAGTGTCACTATTAATTTACCAAACGATAGTAGTGAAGAGTTAGTAGGTGAACTATACTTAAAAGCTTGGGAAGTTGGCTGCAAGGGTATTACTGTGTATAGAGATGGTTCTCGTTCTGGAGTGTTAATTGCTAATGACGAAAAAAAGGAAGACAACATTGAAGCGTTAACCTCATTTCCAATCAAACGTCCTCAAATTTTAGAGGCTGATGTAGTACGCTTTCAGAATAAAAAAGAAAAATGGATTGCTTTTATTGGTTTAGTTGACGACCAGCCATATGAGTTTTTCTCTGGTTTAGCTGATGATGAAGACGGTATAACAATTCCACGTTGGGTAGAGAAAGGGTTAATTATAAAAAATAGAAATACAGATGGAACATCTCGTTATGATTTTCAGTACCAAAATAAACGTGGTTATAAAACTACAATAGAAGGATTGTCTCATAAGTTTAATCCAGAGTACTGGAATTATGCAAAATTATTTTCTAGTACACTTAGGCATGGTATGCCAATTGATAAGATTGTAGATTTAATACAAAGTTTACATTTAGATAGTGAATCAATTAACACCTGGAAGAATGGGGTGGTAAGAGCATTAAAACGTTATGTTGAAAATGGTACGAAAGTAAAAGGGCACACCTGTGAAAATTGTAAATCTGAAAATCTTATCTATCAAGAAGGTTGTTTAACATGTAATGATTGTGGTAGTTCAAAATGTGGATAATAATTAATATAAACACAAAAAGCACAAACGTTATCGTTTGTGCTTTTTGTTAGTAGGTAAATATGTTAATTTAAAACTTATTTATTTAAAATACGGTCAGCAATTTTTTTAGCATCTAAGCTATACTTATCTTCACCTCTAGATTTCCATTCTCCGGTAGTTTCAATATAATAGTTTACCGTTTTTTCAATTACTTCATTGTATCCACCATATGATGTTAACATATCTTGAACCTCCGCCATGTAGTCTTCCTTGCTCAACTGGTTAGTTTTAACAAGGTCCCACTGTCTATTAATGCGCTTAGACTTTTCTTTATAACTTGGGTCTATATTTTTATAGGCCATAAGGAAAAGAGAAAGAGCTTTTGCTTCAGGGGTTGGTTTTTCAATATTTTTCATTCTTTTTTTGTTGTTTAGCAATATAAGAGCGTAAAAGTAATTAATAAATTTACAAATCTATTAGAATTAAGAGTATTAAGAAGTAGCAAATTTACAACTCCCCTCATAATTATCTATAATAACTAGTATTTCAAAACTCGTTGTTAATTGAGTGAAAATTCTATTTTATTATTTGCATTGCACTTTCATAAATAAAGATTCTATTTATAGAGTTTTCAAAAACTATATCTATAGAATTTTGTAAGTAACCTTCAGAATATTTTTAGAAAAAAACAAACATTTGTGGTAGCGCTGTTAATTTCTAAGGTTGTCATTATATTTGGTGTTGTACGTTTAAATTGTGTCAATATTTTTGAAGGTAATTTTAAACGTAGTACCTGGACCATCTATTAATACTAATTTGCCTTCTAACTGTTCTGTGAACATTTCAATCAATTCTGACCCTAGAGTAGAAGATTCAGTTCCGTCTGTGCTTTCTTTCATTCCTACACCGTTATCACCAATGATTAGCTCAAACTGCTCATTTTCGGTCATTTCTAAAGATACTTTTATTATGCCTTCGTTTTGATTATTAAAGGCGTGTTTTAAGGAGTTTGAAATTATTTCGTTTATGATTAAGCCAAGTGGCATTAAGGTTTTTATGCCTATGGTTATTTCTTTTATTTCAAGATCTAGGGTGATGTCTTTTTTTATGGAATAATTATGTACTAAATCCTCAATCAATAATGTAAGGTATTCTTTAATGTTTGTATGTCCCATGTCATCAGAACGGTACATTTTTTCATGTATAAGCGCCATTGAAACCACTCTATTTTGAGCTTCCTCAAACTTAGCAACAATTTTAGCATCTTTAAATTCAGACGATTGAAGGTGTAATAAACTGTTTACTACTTGAAGATTATTTTTTACACGGTGATGAATTTCTTTCATCATGATTGTTTTTTCTTTGTTTTTTTTAGTTAAAAGCTCTGTTTGCTTTTGGATAATTTCATTTTTATCACTCAGTTCATTATTTGTGGATTTCAGTTCTTCAATAGCAATTTCCAAATCTTCTGTTTTTTGTTTCACTAGAATCTCCAAATTATCTCGGTGCCTTAATAATTCTACCTCATTTTGGCTTAGTTTTTTATTTTGCTTATTTATAATTAATAAATTCCTTAAAACCTCCTTAAGGTATTTGCTGCCCACGTAAATTAAGCAAAACGAAACAGAAAATAGGACTATAGCATCTACAATCCATGTTTTGTCATTTATAATATAGCTATTGGCATCAATTTCTATTTTCACTATTTTGTTCACATATAGGTACCCAAAAATAGAATAAACTAAAACAAACAAAGTTAGAAGGGCAAATGATTTTTTAAATGACATTACAAAAGATAGTAAAACTGGAGTCATTATAATATAAAATTTAGCAGAGGCAAGAAAACCAAGATTTGAAAAAGCATTAATTATCCCTACCAAAATACAAGCAATAATAATATATACTTTAATGTTTAGCTTGATTTTTTTTCTAAAAACAGCAACAATACTTATGACAATTAAAACAAAGCAAAGTACTAAAAACGAAAAATCAAATTTATCAGGACTATCTCTGAAGTATGTACCTACAACTGCTAATGAAGTAAATATAGTTGTTATTGTTAAAATAATGTTTATTACCTTATCATTTAGTTTTTCGATAATTAGATTGTTAGTATTCATATTAATCTTTAAGTAAATTTAATATACAAAAATAAAATCATATTACAAACAGTTCAATATTTACCCTTTCCATTAACATATTTAGTATAAGATAATAATTTAATATTGTAGATTACTAATTAAGTACACCTAACAATTAAAGTGTACTAACTAGGAATTCGGACTAATCAAGTACAGATCGAATACTTAGCTCTTAGTAACGCTTATTTATCCATTATTAGAGCTGAAAGAAGAATTAGTTTTGAATGCTCCAATTATTAAAATAACTAAAGCTACTACAATTCCTATTACTCCAATCATTCCAAAAGGTGGTACATCTTCTGATGCGCCCATCATACCTTTAATAAAAAGGCCTAATGGTAAAATAATTGAAGCCATTGCTGCATATGAGCATATCTTCTTTAATTTCTCACTAAGGTTTAAATTATTTAAAACAAGCCCTACAAAGATGTTGAAAAAGCTCATGAAATTACCATGAGAATGTCCTTCTCTTAAATAAAATCGTGCTAATCCTAATATGTGGTTCCCATCTTGAACACTTTGTTCATTAAAAGTACTTCCAAGTGCCAACCCTCCGATTCCAGCACTAATTAGTAACATTGTAAATCCAAATCTTATATTTATTATTCTTAAGTTCATAATTGTTTGTTTTTAGTATGCTTATCTTGTTAAGTTAATACTGACAGATTATACCCCATCTTAATTATTAAATATCTTTTTAGTTCAGTAGAAACTCTGTAGTATACTACTCAAAGAAATTGTTGTGTATTGTTATTTTATCCAACCTTTTTTTATTGAATAATTTGAATACCATATTAGCAATAAACCAAAAATCACAACCATTATAGGCATTGTAGTTGCTTGTCCAGGTCCATAAACGTCCATAGATTTTGTAAAAAATACATTATGAATCATTTGTGGAATTATAGCACAAAAAGAAATGATGAAGGCAATTTTAGCCCATTGCTTTTTTAATAATAGACCCAAGGAACCAAAAAAACCAAAAAATACTGCTATAGCAAAAACAATAGTTGTCCAAATGGGATAATCTCCATAAAGCTCTCTTTCTTTTTCAGGCAACGCAGCTAAAGCTTCTTCTGATATAAAGGTGTGTCCAAAAAAAGAGAGAACCCCCATGATATTCCATAGAAGAAAAAAGATACCTACTACCCAAAACCATTTTGGTGCTTTCATTTTTACATTTTCCATAATCATTTGTTTTTTCAATAATACATGTCCAATTTATAAAACATAGTATGTTTAAATGTACAAACTTTAATTGAGAACTGAGCCACATTTTTATATTATTATTTATAATTCACTTTTTGTTAAAATGGTGTTAAACGATTAATATATGAAGTTTAAAGTTTAAAAATGGCAATTAAGCATAGAGTGTCATGTGGCTCTAATCATTTTAAGTAACCTAATTACCTAATAATTAACTCTTCCTTTTCAATCACAATTTTTACTTCTGTATTATTATTTATAATCAATAGAATCTTGCCTTAATAAAAGCGCATTTGATGTAATGTTATTATCAAATCCAATTAATTTTAATTCGTTCTCTAAAATTCTCAATACCGTTTTGGCTTAAACTATTATCATCCAATGGTTACTTCGGTTTTGTTCTATTTTTAAGAGTGACTTAGGTTTCAGCTATTTTTATTTGCTTGTATTGATGGACAAGGAATAGTTCCAAATGAGCAGTAGACACAGCAATCTCCTTCAACCGGTTTAAGAATAGTTTTGCAATTTTTGCATTCATAGAAAAATTGACATGCATCTATTGGCATTTTCTCTTCATTTTCATGTCCGCATTTTGGGCAAGTTATAGTTGATTTTAATTCTATGCTCATCCTATTTTATTTTGTATTTGTTATTGAATACCCTGTTGCATTGACTGAATTTTCAATTTCTTCAATACTTGTTTTTGAATTGTCAAATTCTATCACCGAATTTCCACTTTCGTATGAAGATTTAATATTTAGTATGCCGTCCAACTTATAAACAGAGTGATTTATGTGTTCTTCACAAGACGTACAAGTCATTCCTTTTATGCCGATATTTATAGTTTGAATATTTCCTTGGTCAACTACATTAGTTTTCGTTTCGTGTTTTGGATAAAATAAAGAAGAATAATAAGGGAACGTGGTCATTACAATTGTAAATAAAGTCATCATTACAAGAAACAATTTTGAATATAAGAATGATGGTTTTTTGTCTGCTTCACAGTTGCAATCTACTTCTTTTTTAGGTTTTAATTTCTGATACCAAGCGAAAGCCAATATCAAAATTGTGCAGCCAATCAAATAAGGTCTAAAGGGTTCCAACCAAGTGAAAGTTGAGGCCATTCCTGAAGTTCCTGAAATCAATGCTAAAATTGGTGTGATACAACAAAGTGAGGATGCAATTGCAGTTAACAAACCTGCTCCAATTATATTAGTGTCCTTCTTCATATCATTTCTAATTTTGCTTTTATCGTAAGTATTAATTTTGACACAAAAGTTGATACTTATGAATGACTTACTTAAATTTCTGTAATTTTATATTCTCACGCCTATAACACAAACATCATCAATTTGTTCCAGTGTTTCTTTCCAATTTTCAAATTCTAGATTAAGTAGTTCACGTTGTTCATTCATTGTGTACTTTTGAATGGTGAGCAGAAATTTTCTGAAATTAACAGTCTTGTATTTCTTCCCTTTCTTGCCACCAAATTGATCAGAGTAACCATCAGAGAAGATGTAAAAGGAATCTCCTTTTTCTAACTCAATTGCATGGGTAGTAAAAGGCTTGTTACCTCTATGTTTACCGATTGGTTGTTTGTCTGCTTTAATCTCAATAATTTCACCATTTCTAATGATCCATAAAGGGTTGTTGGCACCGGCGTAATAAAGAGTATTTCCTTTTAATTGACACATGGCAATATCCATTCCGTCATTTATTTCCTCTTCAGATTTCTCGAATTCTTGCAGAATAATTTCTCTCGCTTTATCTAATATTTCTCCAGGTTTAGTTAGACCAAATTCTCGGATTGATCGATTTAAACTACTGTTACATGTTACAGAAACTAATGCCCCAGGAACACCGTGTCCCGTACAATCTGCTGCGGCAATAAATACTGAATCGCCCTTTGATTCCATCCAGTAAAAGTCACCTGCTACAATATCTTTAGGTTTATATAGAACAAAGCTATGAGGAAGGTGTTCCTTAATCAAGTCATTAGGGGGGAGGATGGCGTTTTGAATGTGTTTGGCATAAATAATACTGTCAGTAATTTCTTTATTCCGTTTTTCTAAGAGTTCTTTTTGAAGTCGAATTTTTTTATTGGTGGCAACCAATTGTTTTTCTGCTTGTTTCCGTCTGATTATCTGTTTTTTTAATGTTCTATTCCAAATAATGATAATTCCAAGTATAATTAATATCACCAAAGTGTACAAAGCTGTAATTCTCCAAACTCTTTTCATGTTAACGCCATGCTGATATTGAACGGTTACCCATTTGTTAATGATATTTTGCTTTTCACTAGGAGTAATAGAATTTATAGATTTTTCAAGGACACTCAATAATGTGTCATTACCCTGTTTAACAGACATGTGTAAATTCATTTCATATTCATTGGCGTTAGCCGCAATCTGCAAATTATCGAACCCCCTATAATTCAAATAGTAACTAGCAACGGGAAGCCCTTCTAAAGTGGCATCTGCCTTATTTGTAATAATTAGCAATAGCGCTTCTTCAAAGCTGTTAGTGTACACTGTTTTTATTTCGGGATAGTCGCGTTCCACTTTTTCTGTTATCAGATAGCCAATAGGCATGGCGAGTGTAAGATCTTTCAAGTCTTTCATATCACCAACAAACTGATCATCTTTTCTGTTTATGATAACGAAAGGGAAAGACATGTATTCAGAAGTAAATGACATTGTTTTAACTCTGTCTTCTGTAACACCGATACACGGCAGGAATTGAATTTTATTTGTGTTAAGTGCTTCTAATGAAGATTCCCATGTGAGATTTGGATAAGGTTGAAGGTTAAGTCCAGAGCGGTCTCTTATTAATTGTAAAAGCTCTTCCATTATACCATCATGTAACCCCTTGTCGTTTATAAACTCGTACGGTTTCCAGTCGGGATCATATCCAAAGTAAACGGTATCTTGGTTTTTAATCCATGTTTTTTCATCTGGAGTAAGGGTAAGAGAATCCTGTTGTGCAGAAACCTGTAGTGGTAAATGCGAACACAAAATAATTAGTATGATAAGTATTCTTTTCAGTTATCTTAGTTTAAATGTCTAGTCCTAAAATACGGATTAAAATTGATTTTCACTAAATTTTAATACCGAATTAGGAGTCTTATAATTTATAAGATAAGTTTAATCTTTCGTTGTTCTAAATTTTAACAGTATTTTCATAGCTATCAGTTAGTGCTATATTATTGTAAAAGTATGATTTAAAGCTTAATTCGTCCGGTGTAAAATCAGGTCAAACGTATGCTTAGAGTAGAACTCGAAATGTGGAGCGAATTCATGAAAACAAAATATAAAACTGAATAAAGGGTAATACTAGATACAACCATAACGGTGAAACGACTCAAGTTGAGAGATTATATTAGTTTAAAAGATTACTATTTAAAAGTTAAGTCAAATTAACGAACCGCCGTATACGAGACCCGTATGTACTGTGGTGTGAGAGGCGCACTGGCAGTCATTCGACTGTCAGCCGTCTACTCGATTGGTGGTAGGATTTGATTATTCATCTATAAAATGAACCTCCCAAGGACCAATACCAGTAAGCTGAATTATTGTAGAAGAATCGGCCCAAACAGTATGAATCGCATTTCTGGCATTTACATAATAATCACCCGGTCCAAATTCTTTTGCACTTTTTCGAGTAGCATCCTTCCCAAAAGCAACATAAGCTTTGCCTTGCAGAATAGTGGCACGTTCGTCTTTGGGGTGTGTGTGTGCCGGCATAATAAATTCTCCATTTATCTTGAATCGTACAGTAAAAAGGTCGTTTCTTTTTGGGCTGCCTTCCAGAACAGTCATTTCACAGCCCTCAGGCAGGTTTGGTGGACATTGTTTCCATTGGATATCTTTGGCCTTGACAACATGTTGAACAGTTCCATCTGGAAATTGCATTTCTCCAACTTCTGTAGATGATTTCGTACATCCCATCATGATTATGCTTGATATAAAAATGTAAAAGTTTAACGGATTCTTCATTTTATAAAAGTTTAATTTATTGATTATCAAAACTCACTATTATTATCTTCTTACCACCAACGT
>Ga0209396_1006026_pt1 | contig 11261 bp, 5 predicted proteins | sample GOMGulsemesocosm_6_FD_184638 | JGI IMG/M metagenome (GOLD analysis project Ga0209396, IMG submission 184638) | Methane-oxidizing microbial communities from mesocosms in the Gulf of Mexico - GOM8C Gulf of Mexico (SPAdes) (version 2) | ecosystem: Environmental > Aquatic > Marine > Cold seeps... | reverse complement strand
CCCCAATTCTTAGTCAGATGAATACAACATAAAAACACCTTCCAATTAAAGAAGAGTTAAACTTGACCCTGAAGGAGCCCCAACTTACACCCTTATTGATAAAGGATCAACTTACATTACTTACTTAAAGTTATCTCAACAGGTAAATCTGGATACTGAGGTCTATGACTTTATATCATGAAATAAATGATGAAAAACTGTGTAAAGAAAGGTAAATACTAAAGACTAGCAGATCAAAGTTTTGTAATATTTTCAAAGTTATTAAGCCTGTTCTTTATAAGTATTAATTAACGCCCTGAGTCTAATGTGCAAAGCTATGTTGTTCCCCTTTTTTGCACAATGCCTTGTTCAGGAATTATTCTGAACAAGGCAGCTCTTTTTTTGTTTACCATCCTATAAATATTCACAATACCTACCTTAACTGAGTAGATAGCTGACTGTTGTTCACCTTTACTCTGTTTTAAATATCGTTAATGAACCGATTAAAGAGGACGACTATGTTTAAGTTCATTAGAAAAACGACTATCAAGGTGTTGCAGTTAGCGATGTAAATGACCGATAAATAAATGATGGGGAAGTAAACTTCCCCTATGCTAAATATAGATAATTCAAAAAATTGTTGTTTATTTACTTATATAACTCCAACGATTTTTTAGCCAAATGTGAACCATCTTGGCAAGTTGCTCGTTTTCAGAGATTGGTGTTGTTGCATCACTAGGCCGACTAAAGGTAAAACCTTTTTGTTCTTTCAATAGTGTGGCTATATTGAGTAATTCAACTCTTTCTAAATCATGTTTAGCACTTTGGTATAAGCTACTAAACGCACTGGTGGGATCATAATTATCAACCAAAGTTAAAAATTCAAGTGCACGCGAACGAACTTGAATGCTTTTAGACTCGGATAACAGCTTTTTAACTATTGGTGCAAACTGCTTTGCTTGTTGATTAAAGCTGGTTAATGCGATCAATGCTCGATAAACAATATCGTCATCATTATCACTTAAAGCATCGTTTAATCGCGCCTCAGCTTGACTAAAGGGCAGTAATTGCAAATCTGCAACTTTAATCAATTGTTGAATATGTTGATGTTGCTCATAACCTAAGTCATAAAAACTTTTATCTGTTGGGATTTGTACAAGTTTTGATTCAGCAATAAAGCCAAGGTCTGGATTATTACGTTGATGTTGTTGTAGTAATTCCCTCAGTTGAATTAACTTTGCTTGATATTGTGCCTTACCTGCTAAGTTATTTGTTTCATGAGGATCACTGGCTAAATCATACAGAGATTCAGCTGTTTTAGGTAAAAAGAAAGCCGCTTGTTGTTGGTTAAGCTTTCCTTGGTGAAACAGCGTGCGCCATTCTTTAAAGGCAAGTTGTTTATATCGATAGAAGTTTTCTAGGCCATCGGGGTAATAAGGTTGGTAGCTACGGATGTATTTAAAATTTCCCTTACGAACACTGCGCAGCAAATCTGATTTCTCGTCAAAACGATCTGCTTGCCCGTATATTTCATCACGTTTATTTAACTCGGTTAAACTAGTTCGAGTCGATAAAAATGATTTTCCTGGATATTCGCTTGGTGCCTTTAATCCCGCAAGTTCTAATACAGTTGGGGCAAAATCAATAAAACTAACCATGCCTGAAACGCGAGTATTTTCTTTGCTTAAACCATCGGCTACTAAGTGCTTAAAATTTTCAGGTACACGTACAACCAAAGGAACACTTAACCCAGTTTCAAAGAGGTAACCTTTACTACCCGGTAAAACCCCACCATGATCACCAAAATAAAAAATAAAGGTATTTTCTAATTCACCATCTTCTTCAAGTTGTTTCACTAACTTGGCCATTTGATTATCAGCACTTTTATGATTATCTAAAGTACGGGCATGGGTATAACGAAAGGTAGGTGTATCAGGGTATATAGGAGCTAAATTAACCTTGCTAGGATCGTGTTTGGTTGGGGAGTTCTGTACCGCCCCTTTTTTGAAATGTAGTTTGCCTTCATGAGTGACAGCAAAGGTTTGCATATGAAAAAATGGTTGTCCATCTTGTCTATTTCGCCAATGCGCTTTCTTTGATGAATCACTCCAAATTTCAGGAATAGGGGAGAAGTTATAATCAGTTTTGACATTGTTAGTGGTGTAATAGCCAGACTGTTTTAGCAATTGGCTAAAGGGCTGGACACCTTTCGGTAAAGACACTTTATGGTAACTACGATGATTCATTGTTCCGATGCCGGTACCGTATAACCCTGTTGCCAGTGTTGTTCTTGCTGTTGAACAAACAGGAGTGTTTGAAAAGGCATTATCGAAAACTAGGCCATTTTCGGCTAATTTTTCTACCGTGGGCATACTTGCGCCATTGTCATCGTATAACTTTAAATAATGCTTAGAATTGTCTTCGGTAATAAGCCAGACAATATTGGGTTTATCTTCACGATTATTAACAGTAGTAGATTCAGTTACAGATTGTTCAGTTGGGTTACAGGCACTAAGAATAATTCCGGACATTAAGATAGAGAGCGGCTTTAACCACCGATTCTGTATGGTTTTGTTCATGATTTGTTGGTTTTATGGGAACGTTGCCATATAGTAGCGTTTCTATTTGTAAAGTCCATAAAATTTTACTGTCAGGGTGTAAATGGAAGCGACTCTCTCCGTATGAGGTCAATAATTACTTGGTTCCACTTTGGGTATATACCATTTGTTATTAAATTTTATTGCAGATAAAGAAGTCCCAATCATGATACTAGTTTGAACCCTTCTATTACTAGTGAACTGCATCCATCTATTAAGATGAAACCTTTAAAAGCAGGCTTATTTAAAAGTTAAAGACATGTCAGTTAAAACAGATAACTCCTTATATATTCACAGTAGTAGCCGGTAATACTAGCTAGTTTAGCCATTCTTATTCGATCAATTCATGTGTACTTCCATTAGATTTATTTTAATTAATTGATAATAAAATCCTGACTACATATCTATTTATAGAAACGTTTTCCCTTAAGTGAGGAGGATTGGCTAGTTGTGATTGCTCTTGGTTGGGTTGTTCAAGGTGTTGATATTTATATCTTTAATGTTGGTCTGGTTTGTTTTCAACTCATTAAGTGAAGCAATGAGTTTAGCAATATTTCATTTAAGTTCGATTTAATATTGCTTAAATGCTAACGCGGTGGTAACGTTGTCCCTAATTATTGAGTTCGAGAATTTTTATGTCAATCATGCTTAATAAGAACATTGGATTTACCATAAATAGAAAAAGCTAAATAACGATAATTTGATGAAGACAAGGCGAGAAAATAATGAAAAAGTCCAAATTAAACTTAGAGATGTTTAGTGATAACTTAGAAGGCTTTGCAGTGTCAGGCAACGATAGTAATCATAATGCCACGTTAACTTCTAACAATACACCGTTCTTTGACTAAACCACAAAGAGCAGATATTTATCTTCGTATGAATAAATATTTCATTTATTTAATCTCGCTAATTTAGCTTGATTTGTCCTGTCTCATCTAAGGAAACTGATTCATGAATGTGCTAGAGCATAAATCCCCTCGGCTAGATAAATTTATAACCTTCGTTTTAATAGCATTATTATCAACGTTATCGGCCTGTTATTACCTCGAAGCTAACACTGTTGAGATGAACAGAATACATACCAATATTGATTTTAATTGGCAGTTTAAATTAGGTAATGATCCTCAAGCTAAACAAGCTTCTTTTTCAGATAGTCAGTGGCGTACCTTAAACTTACCACATGACTGGAGCATAGAAGGGCAGTACGATAAAAGACATCCTGCAGGCATTGCCGGAGGGTTTTTACCAACAGGAACAGGCTGGTACCGTAAACATCTGCCATGGCAGACTAGTTGGAATAATAAACGCGTTTTTATAGAGTTTGACGGTGTTTATATGAACAGTGAAGTCTATATCAATGGTCACTTATTAGGTAAGCGCCCTTATGGCTATATTAGTTTCAGTTACGATATAACCGATTATTTAAATCAAGATAACAATGTTATTGCTGTTCGGGTCGATAATAGTAAAGCCCCTAGTGGTCGATGGTATACAGGCTCTGGAATATATCGTCATGTTTGGTTAACGACAGTAGAGCAACAACATATTCCTTATAATGGGGTATTTGTTCGAAGTAGTAATGTTTCAGAATATAAAGCAGATGTACAAATTACTACCGAAGTAACCAATTTATCTGAAAGTGAACAACCTCTTCAATTGCTGACTGAATTAATTGATAAAGAAGGCAATGTTGTTGCCCAAACCCTGTCTAAAGTGAACTTGTCAGCTAATAAAACTGAAGCCCTTGAACAATCACTTGAACTTATAAACCCTCATCGATGGTCAATAGAAAATCCCTATTTATATTCAGTGAAAAGTACTGTCATTAATCAAGGGAAAACGGTTGATAGTTTAATAACCACAACCGGTTTTCGTTCTATAGAATTTACCGCGGATAAAGGCTTTTTATTAAATGATAAACCAATAGTACTGCAGGGGATTAGTATGCATCATGATGCAGGTCCTGTGGGGGCTGCTGTACCCGATGATGTTTTGCGCCATCGTTTAACGATGTTAAAAGACATGGGGGTAAATGCTATTCGAACCACCCATAACCCTTTTGCTCCTGAGTTTTATCAAATGGCTGATGAAATGGGTTTCTTATTAATGAATGAAGCTTTTGATGGTTGGTACGACGCTAAAGCAAAATATGATTACGGTTTATATTTTGAACAGTGGTGGCAAAAAGATTTAACCGATTTTATCCGTCGTGATCGTAATCACCCAAGCGTGATCATGTGGAGTATCGGCAATGAAGTACATGGTTATACGCCTGAGCAACAAAAAACCTTAGTAGAGTTTACCAATAAACTGGACGACACTAGACCAGTAACTCAGGGCCGTGGTTATGCGGGGGGGTATTTAAGTATCGCTGGCTTTAATGGTCATGGTGAATTTAAAGGAGCCATAGAAGCATTTCATCAAGAAAACCCTACCGTACCTGTGATAGGGACTGAAATGACCCACACCATTCATACTCGAGGTATTTATCGAAGTAAAACCGCTTATCGAGTGAGAGATTTTCCAGCTCCTTGGGAAACAAGAAATAACCAAGATCCCATGAAGAAGTGGCATAAAATTAAACACAAAGTCTACGAGATACCTGATTTAACTGAACAAGAAGTATTTCCCGGTATTGATGGCGCTTATGGTTCTTCGTTTGATAATTCTGTGGTGCGAATGCCTATTAGAGATGAAATAAAGCTAGCTAAAAATTTACCTTATTTTTTAGGGACATTTCGTTGGACTGCTTTTGATTACCTTGGCGAATCATTTGGTTGGCCTGCTAGAACAGCAAATTTTGGGGTTATTGATTTAGCTGGTTTTGCTAAAGGTCCTTATTATCTATATCAAAGTCAGTGGACAAGTGAACCTATGGTTCATTTAGATCCTCACTGGACTCATCCGGGTAAAGAAGGCGTAGAAATCCCCGTGGTGGTTTATACCAATCAACAATCTGCAGAGCTCTTCCTGAACGGTAAATCCTTAGGTGAAAAGTCAGTTAGCGTTGAAGGTGCAGACGATAAAATGCAATTGGTATGGTTAGTTCCTTATCAAGCAGGGGAATTATCAGTGGTCGCTAAAAGAGAAGGTAAGGTGATAGTCAGTAAAACTATCCATAGTGCTGGCGAAGCGCACTCGATAGCTATTAGCGCTGATAAGTTAACCGTAAATGCTAATCAAACTGATGTTGTGCATTTAACCCTAGATATTATTGATAAAAATGGTCATATAGTGCCAGAAGCAAACAATCGATTGAATATCACTATTGAGGGTCCTGCGAAACTTATTGGTGTCGAAAATGGCGATATTCTTGACTTAGAGCCACATAAGGTGCCGACTCGTAAAGCTTTTATGGGTAAAGTCTTAGCGTTAATTCAAACAACTGACATTGGTGGCGACATATCGATAACAGTCAGTGGTGAAGATTTACTGTCTCAAGAATTAACAATTCAATCAAATAACCCGATGAACTAGAGAGAAAGTATGAATAAGTTTAAACATACAAAATTATCTGCCTTAATGTCTGTTTTGGCTGTGTCCTGGCTATCCGTGGGTTGTAGTGAAACAAAAAATGAAGCCAAACATGAAATTACTGAGCTAACCCGTACGGATTCTCGGCCTAACATTATTTATATATTGGCGGATGATTTAGGTTATGGCGATATCGGGGCTTTTGGTCAAAAGCATATCAACACCCCTAGTTTAGATAAAATGGCGGAACAAGGCATGCGTTTAACTCAGCATTATGCTGGCAGTACGGTTTGCGCCCCATCTAGAGCGTCTTTAGTTACGGGTAAACAACCGGGTACCGTTCAAATTCGAGGTAACTTCGAATTAGGCACTTTTTTAGATGAAGAAGAATGGGGGCAAATGCCTTTACGTCCGGGTACTGATACTATTGGTACGGTAATGCAGGATGCTGGCTATGAAACCGCTTTAATCGGAAAGTGGGGATTAGGGGGCCCTGGTTCTTATGGTACTCCAAATAAACAAGGCTTTGATTACTTCTTTGGCTATCTAGATCAAAAACAAGCGCATAATCATTACCCTACGCATTTGTGGAAAAATGAAGACAGGTTTGCTTTAGATAATGAATACCTAGATGTTCACCAGAATTTACCTGAACATTCAGATCCAAATGATCCAAAAAGCTATTTACCATATAAACGTGAAGATTTTGCCCAACAAAGAATTGCTGATGATGCACTTCGGTATGTCGAAGAGAATAAAAATAAGCCGTTTTTCTTATATTTGTCTTTTGCCGCTCCACACGCTGCATTACAGGCTCCAGAAGCTGAAATTGAAGCTTATAACCATAAAGAGTTTATAGAAACACCTACCGCAGGCGGTTACTTGCCAGTTTTAAAACCTAAAGCAACTAGAGCAGCGATGATCACGCATATCGATAAAAGCATAGGTCAACTGCTAGCAAAACTTAAATTCTTAGCTTTAGACAAAAATACCTTAGTCATATTTAGTAGTGATAATGGACCTTCTTGGGAAGGTGGCGCGGACTTAGCCTTTTTTGACTCAAATGGCCCTTATAGAGGCTATAAACGAGATCTCTATGAAGGTGGTATAAGAATGCCAACTATTGCATGGTGGCCCGGTAAAATAAGTAAGAATACACAGTCAGATCATATGTCAGCATTTTGGGACATTATGCCAACTATTGCCGAAATAGCAGAGGCTAAATCACCAGAAGGTATTGATGGAATTTCAATGTTACCAACGTTATTAGGCGAAATTGACCAGCAAAAGCATCAACATTTATATTGGGAGTTCCATAATAATAATGGTGAGCATGCTCAAGCTATTCGTTTAGATAATGAGCAAGGACAATGGAAAGCGGTGCGTTTATATAATAAAGGTAATCGTACCAACCCTCCAATAGAGTTATATAACTTAGCAAACGATCAAAAAGAGCAAAACAACATTGCTAATGCCCATCCAGATATCATTGTAAAAATGAAGGAATTGATGACGGAATCTCGCACTCAAGCTGATATGGATGCCTGGAATTTTGATTATTGGCCTTCATCAGATAAAGGCTAATAAAGAAGTTTAAAACTTATGGTTTACCTTTTATTTATTATTTGTGTCCCTAGTTCAATAGTTTTTCGAAGGTAAACCATTAAGTTTTATTTATGAAGGGACTTTCTCCTTAGGTCTCCTCGCTATTTGGGAAACTTAATGGTAACGTTGTCCTTTAAGTTCTCCTGAGTAAGAGTTTCCGAATAGGGAAGTCATGGAATAAAGTAATGGTTACAATAAAAGATGTTGCGCGTGTCGCAGGTGTTTCCACTTCAACGGTTTCTCGTGTTGTTCGAAAACAAGGTAAGGTAGGTAAAGTTTGCCGTGCCAAAGTACAAAAAGTCATAGATGAATTAGGTTACCGTCCAAACATAAACGCACAGGCTTTAGTTAGTAAAAAATCTAATTCGCTTGGTGTTGTTATTCCTAAAGTCTCGATGCCTTTTTTTGGCACCTTAGCATGTGGTGCTGAAGAGGCCACGAAAGAAAATAATTTCCGTATTTTAATTAGTAATGCTCAAGGAAGTGAACATGCTGAACTTGACGCTATAGAGTCGTTAATTCAACACAGATGTGGTGCCATTGTCTTTCACAGCCTGCATTGCAGTGACGAAAAGCTCTGTGAATTAGCTGAAAAAATACCGGGTTTGGTTTTTATTAATCGTTTGATCGCTAAAATAGCTCATCGTTGTGTTTGGCTCGATAATAATATGGGGGCGCAAGAAGCGACGAAACATCTTATCTGTAATGATCATACCGATATCGCCATTGTTACTCGCCATGATGTTAATCCTGATGCTCAAGTGAGACTAGATGGTATTCGAACGGCCATCAGTAATGCCGGTTTACAATTAGATAATGAACTGATTGGATATGGTCGTACTGCCGATATGGATGGCGGGAAGGAAGCGGTTAGAACCTTGCTCGATTCAGGTAAGAAGTTTACAGCAATATTAGCTTATAACGATAATATGGCGGTCGGTGTTGTACATGAGTTACATGCTCGGAAAATTCGTGTACCAGAAGATATTTCTGTGATTGGCTTTGATGATTTACTCATTGCTATGGCTTGTATTCCTGAGCTTACTACCATGCATTACCCTGTGCGTGAAATGGCACACTATGCTGCCAATTTAGCGATCGAGTTATCAGAAAAAGAACGATCTTCAGGGCAAACGCATTTATTTATGCCACATTTTATTGAGCGTGACTCAGTTATTAGTTATTCCCCTATATAACATCAATTTTAATGTCCGTTATAAGTGATAAGGGAAAAAATAGCGATAAACCAACGCTTACTAATAAACTTGCCTTAGGTGCAGGTTTTTTCTGCTTATTTTTCTTAGATAAAGCCAGTGAGTCTTTAGCGACTCCTTTTTACCAGATGACACTGGGTGTAGATCCGTTCTTATTCAGTATTGCTTTAACACTTCCTATTGTTTTCTCTGCCTTTTTGGGGCCTTGGGTAGGGCAAATATCTGATAACTATGTAAGTAAGTATGGTAGACGTCGTCCTTTTATATTAATTTCTGCATGGTTGAGTGCATTCTGTTTTGGCATCATGTGGATGGTCCCAGAGCATTGGTCTAGTGATGCACAGTTACTGTATTTTTTCTTCACTTCCTTGCTTTTTTATACCGCAACAACCTTTTTTATTGTGCCATTGACTTCGTTATCCTACGAGCTCACTCATGATTCAAATAAGAGAATAAAGGTAATGGAGATAAACTCTTACTTCATTAAATTAGCTTCTTTTATCAGTCATTGGCTTTTTCCCTTGGCGACACTCTCTTTATTCACTAGCATTTTTGTTGGCATTAAAGTAGTCGGTTGGTTTATCGCTATAGTTGTCTTTGGCATTATAGGTAGCTTACCTGCTTTTTTTGTTAAAGAAGAGGTTGCCGAAAGCTCAAAAAAAGTCACCAAGAAATTTTCTCTTCGTGAAAATGTCAGTGCCATCATAAGCGTACCTTTAATGAGGCTGGTCTTTATACTTGTCTTTATTCAAGCTGGTTTGGCGGCTTATGCGGCCAAGATGGATTACTATGTTCTAGTTTATTACATGTTTGATGGCAATATATCCGAAGGAGCGATATGGAAAGCAGTCCTTTCTATGGGTTATGCAGTTACTGCAGCAATATATATCCCTATTGTTTCATGGTTATCAAGATCATTGGGTAAGTTAACAGCGCTGAAATATATTTTTGCCATGACTGCTGTAGGAGGGCTCGGTAAGTGGTTTATCTACACGCCGGGAGTAAAGTGGTTATTATTACTTGATCCTCTTTTTTGCTCAGCTATTTGGACAACAATGACTATTATTATTCCTGCCATTGTTGCAGAAGCTAGCGATCAAGATAGCCAAAATACTGCGGTATGTAGAGCAGGGGGCTTTGCTGCTCTTCATCATTGGGTAGTTGCCCTAAGCTTTATGTTTGCCTTGCTCGCTGGTGGTATGAGTTTAAATGTCATTGGTTTTGAAGCGAACCTTGGTAACAAGCAATCACTTGATGCTCTGATTTCAATGAAAGTCATATTATCTTTAGGAACCATCATTCCCAGTATTGCTGCTTGGTTTGTTTTGTCCCGTTATCAAAATAAATATCAGTTAAAGTAAAGCAGCTGTTTCCCAATGTCCTCTCTTTCTAATTGTAGAACAATCATTTTAATGAATTTAGGGGTAAACGTTTTCCTTTTGGGGTGTTTTCAAGTAATATGATTGTCACCATCTATTATACCAATTTGTTTAGTTAACTGAGAAAATCAAAAGCCATGAATCAATTTATTCCGCTATCTTTTATAACTCCTGCTTTAAAGTTGGCTTTAGGGCTAAGCGTTATCGCTTCTTTATCCGCATGTAATAATACTGTGACTCAGGAAACAGATTTAACTAAAACAACTGCAATTGGAAAACAAACAAATACTACAGCACGTCCTAATATCATTTATATTATGGCTGATGATCTAGGATACGGAGACTTGGGCGCTTATGGTCAAACTAAAATAAAGACGCCACATCTTGATAATTTAGCGAAAGAGGGTATGCGTTTTACCCAGCATTATGCGGGAGCAACCGTTTGTGGTCCTTCTCGAGCCAGTTTATTAACTGGGTTTCATGGTGGTCATAGTCCTATTAGAGGCAATCCTAAATGGACCAATAGTGGCAAGCCAGTCAATTTAAAACCACAAGATGTCACCCTTGCTGAAATGTTGAAAACCAATGGATATAAAACCGCAGCTATTGGTAAATGGGGCCTTTCAGAAAGTAAAGAGTCTGAAGGTGATGGCTATTTAGCGGCTATGCCATTGCAGCAAGGTTTTGATTATTTCTATGGCTTAAAAGCCCATGTTGATGCCCATTATTATTATTGGCACCGTTTATTTGAAAATAACCAAGCCTTTGAGTTAAAAGACAATGATTATATGGATAACAAGGGCATTTACACCCATGATTTATTCACCAGCAAAGCCATTGATTATGTTAAACAGCAAAATGAACAACAGCCATTTTTCCTCTATTTAGCCTACACTATTCCACACTTAGCGTTAACAGTGCCAAATGACTCTAAAGAGCAATATTTAGATTTAGGCTGGCCAAAACGTGAAATGAATACACAGGGGCATTATCGTAATGATACTGAAGGAAAT
>Ga0209396_1006025_pt1 | contig 11263 bp, 8 predicted proteins | sample GOMGulsemesocosm_6_FD_184638 | JGI IMG/M metagenome (GOLD analysis project Ga0209396, IMG submission 184638) | Methane-oxidizing microbial communities from mesocosms in the Gulf of Mexico - GOM8C Gulf of Mexico (SPAdes) (version 2) | ecosystem: Environmental > Aquatic > Marine > Cold seeps... | reverse complement strand
TATTGGGTAAGTGAGGCATGTTATTTGCTTTTTTTTTAAAAAATTAGCTACTCGTAAAGACATTAACTGCCTAATATTTAAAGTTTGTAACTGAAACTAAAATTTTGTCATAATACATAACTGTACTTTTACTCATTAAAATGCACAAAAGTTATTCATAAGAGATAATAATGAAAAAAAAATTTACTCCCTGCTTATTACTTACATTATCGGTATCAAACTTTGCGATGGCTGAACAAGGTAAAAGAGAAGTTGTTCTTGAAAATAAAGATGTCGAAGTAGTGAGGCTTACTTACCCTGCGGGGTCAGAGTCAGGCATGCATACACATGTACATCCAAATCGCGTTGTATATTTTGTAAAAGGAGGAAAATTAGAACTGATACCTGAAGATAAAAATAAACCATCAAAGATACTTAATGTGAAGGATGGTAAAACACTTTATCTTCCAGCAATGACTCACAATGTTAAAAACATTGGTGATAATGAAATCATTATTGTTGAAACTGAAGTAAAAAATATCTTTTAGTTAATTAACTCAAAATGAGTAAAGCTAATCGTTATTAAATATCTCAATTAGCTTTCCCTTAAATTATCTAACCAGGCACCTTTGTTATTTATCTGATTTAATTTCTTTATTTACCAATATACTTATCTAATGTCTTTTCCCATTTATCACTTCTTACCGTGCGTAATAATATTCGATTAAATGGTTCTCTTAATTGGCTATTTTCGGTTAGAGCAAATCCATAATCTTGGCGTTCAAATATTACTGGGGAGATTTCAATTTTGTTTTTAAAGTCAGTTTTTGCAAAATATTGTAGTAACGGGGCATCATAAACCATAGCGTCAACTTTGCCTGAAACTACTGCTTGTAGAGCCGTTTTCACATTTTTAAATGATACGATTGCAATTTCATTATGTAATAAAAAATCTTCACTGGTAGAGCCCGGTACCGTTGCGACTCTCATATGATTTAAATCTTTAAGTCCTTGAATATTTGTATTAATTTTCTGTACTGTTAATATACTTGAGAATGCAGCAATAAAACTGGCAACTATCATTAAAGCAGTGAACATCCATACCACACCAAATGCACGGCCAAATTTTGTTAGCGGCGTTTTATCGCCATAACCCACAGTTGTCATTGTTGCAGCCGCCCACCAAAACCCTTCACTGACATGGCGTATAGTATGACTATCTTCCTTAATGGGCTGATGTTTATGTTCTAATAACCACATTATCCAGCCGACTATAAACAATAAAGCAAATAGCATTGCCACTACTTGAACAAATTGCCAAGTAAATAGCTGCTTTAGAGTTGAAAACCAGATATTAGTTTTATGGTGTGCTCCTGTTGCGATGGCAAAACCAGTTGAGTGTAGAGGGTGTGTAAAGTCCATTACTGATTCTCTGCTTTCAGTTACGGTTACTGCAGCAACAACAGCATCTAGTTCTTTATTTTTTATACCCATTAATAAATTTTTTAATGGTCTTTCTTCTAATTGATATGTCAGATTGAGCTCATCTGCTATTTCACGCCAAAGCTCTATGCTGATCCCTGACCATGTACCATCTGCATTTTTTATTGAAAATGGTGGAGAGTGAAGTGTTCCAACTTTTATTGTTACGTTAGGTTCGGATTGAGTTTTAGCGTTTGGTGAAAAGGCTAATAAGCATATAAAACTTAAAAAGATGATTGTATGGATTTTATTTTGCATAATAGGCTTCTCTTTATAAGTCTAAAGTGATGAAAATGCATCAGAATATACTGTTAATTCTGTTTCTATAAAATTATCAAAGCTTTGGGTTAATATTTGGCTATCTGGCCAATGTAATTGCACCGTTTTATCATCAGGTTTGTACCTTGCGGTATACAAGGTACCCCAACCATTCCAATCACTTGCCATTCGATACAGTGGCGGGGTTAAAAATGAATCAACAAGTGAGCCTATTTGCATACGTGTTTTTGATAATTTTACAGATAAAAACTGCTCTCTCACATAGCTGTCAGCTATCGCATCAATATCCCCTATTGTACCGCCTTGTTGATGGTTCGTTGCAAAAGGTACAGACGTCACTTCAGTATTTTCACCCGGGCAAATTAGCACTGTTTTTCCAGTGCCAATTGCATCTAAAATACTTACGTTATATGCCATATGTATCGGAATTTGTTTTAACTTTTCAACTGCTTCATCTGTGGTTTTACAAAACTCTAAGATATATCTCAAAACTAAAGTTATACCAAATCCAGAACCTTGTTTATTTCGTCCGCCATAGGCTAAAGAGAGTGCTAATCCATGTTCGTTCATACCATCAATAACACCCCAAAGGCAGTCTGTCATCGCGATGACTTTGGTACCATTCCAATTACTGTGCAACATAAGCCTGTCACATAACTGTGACGGAAAATCATAGTTGCGAACAAGTTCAATTGTTTCCTTTGTTTGAAATGCTTGGGAACAGCCACTCTTGAAAGTAGGTGGATTATATAAACTCAAAAAGAGACAAGTTTGCTCATTCCCACCAAGGCGCTCACACAATCCATCATAGGTTGGTAAAAGCTCTGGCATATATTTTGATAATTTTTCACGAGATTCAAATGCTGTCAATTTGTTTTTAGATTTATTAAACCACCGCTGGTAATCAACATTAGTTTTTAAATAAATTGAACTTAGTTTTTCTCCTATAAATTGTTCTTTAATGGCAGAAAAACTCAGATAATTAATATTTTGATTCATGATTTTATATATTGCTTTAGTTGCGCACTCGTTTCTTTTAACCAATTACCTTTGGGTTCATTATTTATATCTGGATGTGCAATCTCATTTATAATTGGTGTCTCGACTGAGCTAGTGTCACTTTCACTGTGAACAAAAAGACTATTATTTAATGGTTGATTACTTATTGGTAAAACCTCAATACTATTTGCAACTCCAGGTTCTACAAAGGTAGGAATATTATTAAGAGCTTGAGCTGGCATCATTAAACTGGGTTCATAAGCTTTTTTTGTTTTATCAAATCGAGTTGCTTTTTGCATTGGCCCTAAGCTGTCTAAATAGCCGCCCCCTAAATCGGACTTATTATAAACGGTGAAATTTATTTTACTGTCTCTAAAGCTTTTTAAGGGTTGACCTAAATTACGTAAACCTACTTCTCTTTGTCTACGTACTAAATCAAAATCTAACTCAGTTACTAAAAACTCATTTGTTTCGCCTGCCTGATGAACAACCCTTCCTGAAGGGTCTACAATACAAGACTGACCAACACCGCCCACTCCTAATCCATTAATATCGATAATATAGCTCTGGAATAATGCACCACTACTGCGTGCTAAGTTGAGTTCTATATTTCTATCATTAGTGCCAGTCAATACAGGATGCAATATCACTTCAGCGCCCATGGAAGTTAATGTTCTTAATACTTCAGGAAACCACATGTCATAACAAATACATAACCCAAAACGCCCTGCACCGGGAACATCAAAAACAATAAACTCATCGCCCGCTTCAACACCTTCTTCAAATGGACAAAATGGAAAGAGTTTTCGATGTCGTGCTATCACTTCACCTTGCGGATTTATCACAGGAGAGGTATTAAAAACTTTGTTATCTTTAAGCTCGAAAATTGAACCCGGGATCAACCAAATATTATATTTTTTAGCTATGGTACAAAACCTTGCTTCTGTTGACCCTGGCATAGGTTGCGCATATGAGTGTAATGGACCATGTGCGGCAAGTTCACTCAATACCACCATTTCGACCCATGGATATAAGCTCATTAATACATCTATGCGTTCTTCTAAGGCATCTAAATTATTTCCGTGTTCTAAATTAACTTGTATACCCGCAATTCCAAAAGGCGTCATAGTTTTAAATCCTAATATGTTAGTACCTTTCATTTTATGCACAATAAAAGAAGCTGTCTCAGAGCTTTCATTAACCTATCTATAACCAAAAGCTATTGCTTTAAATATCACTCTACAACCATAAAAATCAGGCACTACTGTATGTTTATTCATAGTATAACTTTTGGTTAAGGATCGAAGATGTAAATGAATAGTTAAAGTGATGTGGTTATTTTTTAGTTAGGTATATTAAAGATTGATTTATAAAAATCTGTATGAAAATAACACTAAATGCAACTTAATTAATTTGACTTCACAGGGCTGCCAATATGGGCAAAATGGAACATAATAAAGCACAACAGATGATAGGTTTTTATCATCAATTAAATAATAAACGCCAAGATACTTGGGTTAAATTAAAAAAGTATACATTTCATTTATCATCATCTGATACGCAAAATGGCGGATTTAAGCGTCTTAAAAAAGCCGTGAGTCTTTCGCTGACTTCTTTAGAACTAATTGAAGACTATACCGCTTTTCCATCTAAAGAAGATTTCAGATATTTATGGATACAATTTGAGCAAAAAGATTACGTTGGTTTAGCACATTCTGTTTCTCAAATTCATTATTTCCTTGAAAACGGCACTTATCGCAGAAAAGATGTCGATTTATCTTTATCAACAATACAAAACACCACCAATCTAGAACAAGATGAAGATAACCCGCACAACATACAAGGTGCTAATAATACCCGCTCAAGACCTTACTTTGAGGTTTTAATCGTAGATGACTTATTAATTGATGCAGAAAATCAGCTACTGAATGCCATTCGCTCCATGCGTCATCATGATGATCAGTTTACCTATACAGCGATTGTTGTGCCTACTTTTGAAGATGCGATCATCGCTATTTTAATCAATCCAAATATTCAATCTTGTATTTTACGCCCAAGCTTTGAAATGAAGTCTAAGCGTAACAGAGGCCTTGTTTCTCATATTGTTGCGGGAGTTGATGAAAAACTTGGTCAACATGTATATAACAGTAAAAACCAAGGCTCAGAACTTGGTAAATTAATGAAACAGCTACGTCCTGAGCTAGATTTATATTTAGTTTCTGATATGTCTATGGGATCCGCGAACCAAGATGATGATGGATACTTTAATCGTATATTCTATTGTGAAAATTCTAATCTTGATATGCACCATAGTATTTTAAATGGTGTTGCTCGTCGTTTTGATACGCCTTTCTTTTCAGCTTTAAAAAAATACAGTCGAAAGCCAACGGGTGTCTTTCATGCTTTGCCTATCTCTCGGGCAAAATCTATTGAAAAGTCTAACTGGATTGGCGATATGTTAGACTTTTACGGCACAAATATCTTTTTAGCCGAAACTTCTACGACTTCAGGTGGATTAGATTCGCTGCTACAACCTAAAGGGCCGCTTAAAAAAGCCCAAGAATATGCATCACGTGCTTATGGTTCTCGTAGTTCATATTTTGTTACTAACGGCACTTCAACAGCAAATAAAATAGTTGTTCAAGCCCTAGTTCAACCTGGCGATATCATTTTAGTAGATAGAGATTGTCATAAATCTCATCACTATGGCATGGTGCTTTCTGGCGCACATGTTAAGTACTTAGACTCTTACCCAATTAATGATTTATCAATTTATGGCGGTGTTCCACTACAGCAAATCAAACGAACTTTACTGACCTATAAAGAATTAGGCCAACTCGATCGTGTGAAAATGCTTTTATTAACAAACTGTACTTTTGATGGCATTGTTTATAATGTACGACAAGTAATGCAGGAATGTTTAGCAATAAAACCTGATCTTGTATTTTTATGGGATGAAGCTTGGTTTGCATTTGCGAGTTTCAATCCAACATATCGTACCCGTACTGCGATGTTTTCAGCCGCTTCTTTAACTAAACGGTTTAAATCTAATCGATATAAAAAACAGTTTTTAGAATATAAAACCACTCTTGATAAAATGCCAGCTCAAGCACGTATTGACTGGATGCTAAATAATGAGTTACTACCCGATCCTGATGTTGTGAGAGTTCGAACTTATACAACACAGTCTACCCATAAAACTCTGACATCCTTGCGTCAAGGTTCGATGATCCACATTTACGATCAAGATTTCCGCCAAAAAGTAGAAAGTACCTTTAATGAAGCGTATATGACTCATACTTCTACGTCACCAAACTATCAAATTTTAGCATCTCTTGATATTGGCCGCAGGCAAGTTGAACTTGAAGGCTATGAAATGGTTAATAAGCAACTCGAGCTTGCTATGACCATGCGCCAATCAGCTTATCAAAGCGACCGTCTTAAAAAGTACTTTGATGTGTTAGTTAATAAGGATTTAGTACCAAAACCTTACCGGAAATCAGGTATAGAATCGTATTTTAATGTTGAAACAGGCTTTAGCCAAATGGAAGAAGCTTGGGCTACAGATGAGTTTGTAGTAGATCCCACTCGGATCACAGTCAACATTGGTAAAACGGGCATTGACGGAAATACTTTTAAAGATAAATACCTGATGGATAAACATGGTATTCAAATTAACAAAACATCTCGAAATACCATATTGTTTATGATCAATATTGGTACTTCTCGTAGCTCTATTATTTATCTATTAAATTGTTTGTACAAAATAGTGGCTGATCTCGAGATCCGCGATGCTGAAATGAGCCCTGCAGAGCGTGAAATACATAAAAGACGTGTTATTTCCCTCACAAAAGAGCTGCCACCATTGCCTGACTTTAGTCATTTTCATCATGCTTTTTGTCCAGGGAAATCCATTGGCACGGATGAAGGTGATATTCGTAAAGCTTATTTTCTTTCGTATGATTGTGATAATTATGAATACGTTAATTTAGATAATGGTGAACTTGAATCCTTGATGAAAACAGGTCGTGAATGTGTATCTAGTACCTTCATTATTCCTTATCCACCGGGTTTCCCAATATTAGTGCCAGGACAAGTGATCAGCCAAGAAATTCTTGATTATATGAAAGCACTCGATGTTACAGAGATACATGGTTATAACCCAGAGCTTGGGCTAAGCGTATTTACAGAGCAAGCACTGAGTAATATTGAAGGTAAAAATACCAGAGCCGAGATAATTCAAGAACACAGTTCAACTGCAGAAGTTTCAAATATAAATACAAATTTAAAAAAAGCAAATTCAAAATAATCGGCATTTCAGATGTCGTAAACAGGCACGCGATAGCGACATTAACAGGACTAATAAGAGACTATATTTATGAAAAAACTCAATGGATTAACAGAAATATATAAATTTTTTCGTACCTATAAAAAACCAATTTATTTTGTATCCGCTTCTCCTATGAATATTCTAGGATTAGGGCAATTGGTACCAACATTACGTTATATCAATTATTTTGATTGTTTTGATGGTGTTCACCACCGAGTTTTTACACCAAAGGAACGTGGTGCACCCGAATTCAAAAGTTTAGAAGATGTGATTAATTATTTAATGTCACATCAAGAAACACAAAACTATATGGCCAAACAAGAAGATGGTGGTCATATGATGGCAGTAATGTTTGACGAAAAAACAGAGCAGCTAGCTAAAGAAATGGGCTTAAACATTGCGATGCCACCTCATGAATTACGCAATCATTTAGATTCAAAAATTGTTACGACACAAATTGCTAATGAAGCCGGTGTAGCAAGTGTGCCTAATATTCTAGGTGAGGCAAATAACTATGATGAACTCCTTACACTTGCTAAATCTGCTCGCTTAGGAAAAGCCTTAGTGGTTCAAACGCCTTATGGTGACTCTGGTAAAACAACTTTCTTTATATCATCTAAACAAGATTGGGATAAAAATGAAAAGTTGATTGTTGGTCAGCAAATCAAAGTGATGAAACAAATTGACCCGCGCTGTGGCACTGTTGAAGCCGTTGCTACAAAACATGGCACTATCGTTGGTCCTATACTGACAGAGTTAGTAGGTCATAAAGAACTGACCCCATTTAAAGGTGGTTGGTGTGGTAATGAAGGCTTTGTAAATATTCTTGATAGTAAAGCACGTACTAAACTCGAGCGTATGGTTAAAAAGTTTGGAGAACGCCTATATAAAGAGGGTTATAAAGGTACTTTTTGTATTGATTATCTAATAGATAAAAAAGATGAACGCATGTATTTAGGTGAATTAAATCCACGGATCAGTGGTGCCTCCCCTATCACTAATTTACTGACACAAAAGTATGGTGGTGTGCCTTTACTTATGTTTCATTTACTTGAGCATATGGACATTGATTACGATATTGATATTAAAGATATTCAAAAACGATGGCGTGATTTTGATACTTGGAGTCATGTAATATTTAAACATACGGGTGATGAAGTTCGCATGCTTAAACAAGTTCCTCGTTCTGGAATATGGAAAACAACTAATAATAATGATGTTGAATTAATTCGCCGCACTGCTGATTGGAGCAATGTATCTGGTATGGATGAAGCATTTTTCTTACGTATTTTAGGCCCAGGTGAATATATTTATAAGGGTGCTGATATGGGGGTTTTATTAGTACGAGGTCATATGCAAACTAAAGCAGATAAGCTGACTCCCAGAGCAAAAAACTGGGTAAATGCAATGCGCTCACAATTTCAATCTTTAAGCATAGGATCTGATGTCCATCCAACATTAAATGATGAAGACATCCTTACTAAGATATTTTAGTTCGGTAGTAAACAACAATGGTAGTCCTGAGCAAAGGAGGCTTTTAGCCTCCTTTTTTACTGATAGATATAATTTATTTAATAAAAAATAATGCTGAGTTATCTCATACTTATCTATTTTATGTCCAACTTAAGCTAATTATAGGTACGCATTACTTGATTGCGAGTATTAATATATGTTATTTTGCATACAATATCCACAAGGTTAGAGGAATTATGAAAACAACAACAAACAAGACACGAATTATATTTTTAGCAGTCTTAGCGAGTCTGATCTCAATCATCTATATATTTTCACAAAGTAAGAGTGAAGTATTAACAACTGGTGAAGATAAAGCGGTACTTAGTAGTAACCATAGTACTAATGCCATAACTGGGGATACTAAACATCAAAAAAGTAATGTTGAAAATGCCGCACTAAGCCAAATTGCAATCAGTGTTCAGAACTTTGAAGCAGAAAAACAAAACCAAACACTGCAATCTAAAATGCTTAAAGTAAGTAGTCATAAAGTGCTTGCAGCTGATGCTTTACCGCCACAACCGCTTCCAGAAGGTCAAGAAATAAAAGAATCAAGACAGCATCAAACAATGCCGCCTCCAGCACCTGATAGCAAATATGCAGTGAACCATCAGCATACAAATAGACCTGATATTGGTGCAGTCGAAAAGCACTAGATTAAAATAATATTAAGTTTTCACTTACACATTCTTCCTTATTCGTTACACACTATTTGCACATTTGTTTGCAATTATGAAATCAAGTTATCGAATAAGAGAAGAATCCAATGCAATACAAAAATCTTTTTACAAAAACACTGATCAGCTTATGTTTATCAAGCACACTTGTAGCCTGTGGTTCTTCCAGTGACAATAGTACTGCAGTTGACCCTGTTACTTCTGTCAATTCTGCGCCAATAGCAAATGCAGGTAATAGCCAAACCGTTAAAATTAATGATGTTGTTAATTTATCAGCTTCATTGAGTTCTGACTCTGATGGTGACTCACTTACCTATAAATGGTCTTTTAATTCAATCCCAGCAGGCAGTAATGCACAATTAAGCAGTACTTCAAATCAAAATATTTCGTTTACTGGAGATACTGTTGGTAATTATATTCTAAATTTAATTGTTAATGACGGCACTATTGACAGCAATCAAGTAAATGTAACGATAACAGCAAGTGAGCAAGGCTCAACATCAATAGATATCACTAATATTGAACTTACAAACCAAGCGGGTTCATGTGCAGATTATGTAGGTGATTACTTCTCAAATGTATCTGACATAACAAGAAACATGGCATTTAATGGCAGTATTGCAATAAACATGAATGGTGATAAATGTAATGTAGTCGTAAATGAAATTCCCAATCATGATTTTAATGATCAAACTGCAGCATTTGCGACCAATGTATCTACGCAAACAGGAATGTACCAAATAGATAGCGCACCAAGTATGGCTGCCAATTTAACTGACATTACTTTAGGAACACGTAATGGCGTTTTTTTAAACGGCGTCATGGTCGATTTGCTAGCAGCCGCATGTTACGACACCGGCAATGAGCCTTTAGGGCAAGAAAAAATAGGTTGTGGACCTGATCAAATTACTAACCCTTGGCGATATGATCCAATGTCTTCATTAAATGGTTTTGGTACAGATAAGCATAATGCACATACTCAACCCGATGGTACCTACCATTATCATGGCAATCCGTTAGCACTTTTTGATATAGAGTGCGAAGCTAATGCAACTGAATCACCTGTAATTGGTTTTGCAGCTGATGGCTACCCTATTTTTGGCCCGTGTATTAATGATAATGGTGTAATAAGGGAAGCCAAATCCAGCTTTACTTTAAAATCAGGGACTCGCCAATCAGTAACTGGATATACCACACCTGTTGCAGGTGTTGGAGCAATTGAGAGCAATAACTATGATGGTCAATTTAGAGGTGATTACGAATATTCAGCGGCTTCTGGCGATCTAGATGAATGTAATGGCATGTCAGTTGATGGGCAATATGGTTATTACATAACAAATACATTTCCTTGGGTTCTAAATTGTTTCAAAGGCACACCTGATTCAAGTTTTACAGCAACAGGACCTGGATTAACGAATCTGATGCATAGTCATGATGATGGTGAGCTCCACAGTCATTAACTTTTTAATATGTTAATCAAGGCAAAAGCCAACTTTGAAGTTGGCTTTTTCAATTTTTGAACAAAAGTTCAAACTTAGTTTCTGCAATCCACACTAAAATGGAGGTAATTAAGACAATAATCGCAGGCGAGATCATTGATAAAAACAATATTACTGCATTAGTCATTTTTTACTTCTTCAACTAATAAATATATACCTTCATTTTACACAAGGTAAACAGAACTGTCTACCTTGGTTTTAGGTATTAAAAATTAATAAATATTTAAAATAACGAAAAAATAATAACTTAAGTATTCACGCTCATTTGATTCATAAACTTTCTCTTTAATTCATTTATAAATTTTCGAAGTACAAAAGGTAATTTATTTTGATAAGAATGAATTGCATAAACATCCCTTTCCTCCCCCGTATAATCGGGTAAAACCCTCTGTAATTGGCCTGAAACTAATTCATCTTTTATAAATACTGACGGTAGAAGCCCAACGCCTAATCCGCATTTAATACTATTAATTGCACTCGTAGATGTATTCATTTTTATTAAAGTA
>Ga0209396_1006023_pt1 | contig 11263 bp, 5 predicted proteins | sample GOMGulsemesocosm_6_FD_184638 | JGI IMG/M metagenome (GOLD analysis project Ga0209396, IMG submission 184638) | Methane-oxidizing microbial communities from mesocosms in the Gulf of Mexico - GOM8C Gulf of Mexico (SPAdes) (version 2) | ecosystem: Environmental > Aquatic > Marine > Cold seeps... | reverse complement strand
CGCCGCCATGCAGACCGTTCACTCCACTGCAGCCAGACACAGACACTCTCTCCTTATTCATAAACTCCCGCCGAGACTCAAGCTGATCAACGCCGCCACGCACAGCAGTGTGCTCCATAGCCACAGGGCACGATTCACCAACCTACAGGCCTCCAACACACTGGCCGCCGATGGCGTGCGAGGGACTTCACCCACGGCGTTTGTTGTTTGTACTGTATCGCTCACGTCCGGGCCTAGACTGCTCACTTCTGGACCTAGCTGAGGCCGATGCTGTAGGCCATTGTGGTAACTCGCCGCACCGCCGAGCGATACGTTTAGCGCCCCCGCACCCGCCGCCATAACCGGCCCGGCATTCGGGCTTTTCCAGGTAAAGCCCTGCAGGCGCCAGCAGCGTAAAGCCATACGTGTAGAGCCGACCAAGGCATAACTCAGCGCCGTTAAACGCGCGGGGATTAAATTCAGCAGGTCATCTAAACGTGCAGCCGCCCAACCAAAATACAAAAAACGCGGGTTTTTATAGCCCCACATGGCGTCGAGTGTATTGGCCAAGCGGAATATTACTACGCCAGGAATACCCGCCAGTAAAAACCAAAAAATGGCGGAGAAAACCGCATCGCCGCCATTTTCAAGTACCGACTCGGTAGCCGCCTTGGCAACGCCCGAGGCATCGAGGGCTTCGGCATCGCGGCTGACGATCATGCTTACCGCTTGGCGCGCCTGCGGCAGATTGTCATCGAGCAGTGGCTGGGCAATGGCACGGGCGTGTGCAAGCAAACTCTGCCAGCCAATAGCAACATAGAGCACAAAGCCACCCACGAACACTTGCAGCAGGGCTTCCTCAGACAAGACATCATCAAGTTGTTGCGCCAGCCAGAGAAAAGGCAGCAGCGCCAACAAAAGCGCCAACGCACCTTTTAGACGCAACCAACGAGGGCTTGGCGTCTTGTGTCTTGGCACGCTGGCTACAGGTTCATTGGCTGCTGCCTCGGTGCTCGCGTTAGCGTTGTTCAACCAGCGCTCAAGCGCGTGCGCCAGATTGCCGAATCCCACCAGTGGGTGAAAGCGCGGCGTCTCGCCAAAACATTTATCCAGCAACAAGGCAACCAGCAACGCGCACAGGCTGATCGCCAAACTGGATTCACTCAAGGCCGCGAATGCGTCAGTCAACATCACAGACCTTTTTCATCTTCAAGCGCGGTGGGTAATTGCATCAACTCACACAAGCGTTCAAAACTGATTGCCTCTTCCACCGCATCCGCTAAGCGCTCTATCTGCTCTTCGCGATGGGCTGGGTAATCAAAGGCCGCCGCCCTATCCAAGCCCGACCAAGCCAATAGCTGTTCCAGTAATTCAGGCTGATCGAACAGACCGTGGATGTAGCTGCCCAACACTTGGTTATCTGGGCACACAGCGCCTTCATCAAACGATTCTGCGAGCGGATCTTCCGAGTGCGCAATACGGAACAGCGGCGAGTCCAGCGCAGGTCCCTCACTGACACCGGCGTGAATTTCATAGCCCTGCACCGGTAACTTTTCAGCTAAGCCAAGGTCGCCGTTATCCAGGCTGACGCCACGGATATTGCGCAGGGTTTTATTGCCGGTGAGGGTCGTCTCCATATCCAGCAAGCCCAGCGCCGGTGTTGAGCCCGCAGTGGATTCAATCGCCTCGGGGTCGTGAATCATATGACCAAGCATTTGGTAACCACCACAGACACCAATGACCTTGCCGCCAAAACGCAAGTGCCGCTGGATGTGCTTGTCCCAGCCACTGTCTTTTAACCACTGCAGATCACCACGCACGTTTTTACTGCCCGGCAATACAATTAAATCCGCTCCATTAAAACGATTCGCGTCACGCACAAATTCGCAGTCGACCTGTGGGTGCAGGCGCAACACATCAAAATCCGTGTGATTACTGGTGCGCGGGTAAACCGGCACCACCACCTTTAATTGTTCGCCGTCACTCGACAACTGCTGCTGACTGATCGCATCCTCGGCCTCTATGTGCAGATCCATGACATAGGGAATGACGCCCAGCACGGGCACACCGCTGCGCTCCTCTAACCAAGTTAATCCCGATTCCAACAGCGCAATATCTCCGCGAAAGCGGTTGATTACAAAACCTTTGATACGTGCTTTTTCCGTTTCGCTGAGCAACTCATAGGTGCCGAGCAAATGGGCAAAAACACCGCCGCGATCAATATCCGCCACAATGATCACAGGGCAATCAACGTCTTCCGCAAAACCCATATTGGCAATGTCATGTTCGCGTAGGTTAATCTCCGCGGGGCTGCCCGCTCCTTCCACCACCACCGCCTGATAAACATCCGCTAGACGATCATGCGCCGCGACCACATCGATCAGTAAGGTCGGTTTGTAGAGGTGATACTCCTGCGCGGGCATATTGCCAATGGCACGACCATTCACAATCACCTGCGCACCTATGTCGCTGTTGGGTTTGAGCAACACTGGGTTCATGTCCACCGTCGGCGCCAGAAAACAGGCCTCTGCCTGCACCGCCTGCGCGCGACCTATCTCGCCACCGTCGGCGGTGACTGCACTGTTAAGCGCCATGTTTTGCGGTTTAAAAGGCGCCACAGAAATATTATTGCGCGCCAAGATACGCCCCAGCGCCGTCACCAGAATACTCTTACCGGCGTCGGATGTGGTGCCCTGTACCATCAAGGTATGGGGTCGCTTAAATTGTGTTTTCATAAATTCAATTCTTTTGCGTTAAGCCTCAGCCACGCAACTCCTGTTGCTCATCGATTTCCAGCAACATCTGCTGCAGTGCATCAGCGCTCTCGCCCGGCTCTTGCCAGAGACCGCGCTGGCAAGCCTCTAATAAACGCTCCGCCATTTCTTCCAGCGCGTGGGGATTGTGCTCCTCGAGAAAGGCGCGGTTTTGCCGATCAAATACCAGCGCGTCCGCCACCTGCTGATACTGATAGTCATCGATCAAATTGGTGGTGGCATCATAGGCAAATAAGTAGTCGACACTGGCGGTCATTTCAAACGCGCCCTTGTAACCGTGCTCACGCATGCCCTCGATCCACTTTGGGTTAAGCACCCGTGAGCGAATTACTCGATTTAATTCTTCCTTGAGTGTGCGGATTTTAGGCGCACTCGGATTTGAATGATCGCTGTGATAGACCTGCGGCGCCGCACGCCCTTGCTGCCCGCCAAAGACGGTGGCAGCGACCGTCATGCCCCCTTGAAACTGATAGTAATCATCAGAGTCGAGTAGATCGTGTTCTCGATTATCCTGATTTTGCACCACGGCATCTAATTGGGATAACTGATGTTGGAAAGCGGCTGGCATGGCAAGACCATCGGAGCTTTCGGCTAGGGAATATTCAGTATCTTCACTTGAACCGCGTTCAGAGCTGCGAACGGTTTCCCTCGCACCCGCAACACGGTGGTCACCATAGGCATACCCCCCCCAGTTGAGGTAAGCCTCGGCCAGATCACTGGTTTGCTCCCAGCAACGCTCATCGATCAACCCCTGCAGGCCCGCGCCATATGCGCCAGGTTTACTGCCAAACACCCGATAACTCGCCTGGCGCCATGCGGCTTGCTCACCAAGCCCTTCGGCCATCAACTGCTGTTGACGCGCCTCGACGTTTTGCCGAATGGTATTTTCATCGCCCGGCTCATCGAACTTGGCAATGGCCATGACCGCGGCATCGTAAAGTTTCATGACATTGGGGAATGCATCGCGGAAAAAACCCGACACCCGCAGCGTGACATCGACCCTCGGGCGGCCGAGCAGCATGGTCGAGACCATTTCAAAATCCACCACTCGCTGAGAGCCCGGTGCCCAAATCGGCCGTACCCCCATCAGCGCAAAGGCCTGGGCAATATCATCGCCGCCGGTGCGCATGGTCGCCGTGCCCCACACAGATAAACCCAACTGTTTGGGGTAGTCGCCGTGCTCTTGCAGGTGACGCTCAATCAAAGCATCAGCAGAGCGCTGGCCAATAGCCCAGGCCGCTGGGGAAGGGATCGAACGGTTGTCGACCGAGAAAAAATTACGCCCCGTCGGCAGAGTATCCAAACGGCCACGGGTCGGCGCACCGCTCGGCCCCGGTTCCACAAACTTTCCCGCCAGACCATTCAAGAGCGATTCAATTTCCAAGTGTGCGCTGGTGTGCAGCGCCGCCAATACCACATCGCGGGCGTGCTTAAGCAGGCGCATGCTGGCCGGCAAGGCACTTAGATCAATGTCAGCCAGTCCCGCGACTGCATCGACATCCATGGTGTCGGCAAGCACATGCCGAGCCACCAACTGTTGTGCCAATAACTCTAAGCGCTCACGGGTATCGAGTTCGGTGCGCCAAACACCCGCCTCCATACTTTGTAACACCGCCGGGCGTTCGCCCTGCCACAGAGCACTGCTTGCGGTCAGCGGATCCAACAGCTGACCACAAGCCAAACGCAAGTCCAGATCGGCGCAAAGATTATGCAAAACCCCCTGGCTTTCAGGCGTGTTGCCGCGCGGTAAACGCAGCAACGCCACAAGTGTGTCGGTTAACTTTTCCGGCCCTGGCAACTCACCCAATATGTGCAAACCGTGGCGTATCTGCGCCTCTTTAATATCGCAGAGGTAGGCATCCAACTGTTCGAGCAGCTCTTCATCGGCCGCAGGCGCGTCATCCGTCACAGAGGCTCCGCCGGTCTGTTTATTATTCAACGGCTGATCATCGCGGGCCGCTCGGATGAGACTCAACTCTTCGAGCACATGGGTGCTGCGCACCTGCTTGATAATTTCTTCGCGCAGCCAAATTTCACGCCGCGTATCCATACCCAGCGCTTGATAGTATTCGTCCACCAGCGCTTCAAGGTCGGCAAGGTCACCGTAGGTTTCTGCGCGGGTCATGGGCGGCATCAGGTGATCGATGATCACCGCCTGGGTGCGGCGCTTGGCCTGTGCGCCCTCACCCGGATCATTGACGATAAAGGGGTAGAAATGCGGCGTTGGCCCCATGGCAACATCCGGCCAGCAACTGGCCGACAGCGCACTGCCCTTGCCCGGCAACCATTCCAGGTTACCGTGTTTGCCCACGTGAACGATGGCGTCCACCTTATAGCTGTGGCGCAACCAAAAATAGAAGGCGAGGTAGGCGTGTGGCGGTACCAAATCTGGATCGTGATAGTTGGCCGCCAGATCCAGATTAAAACCGCGCGCGGGCTGAATACCGATAAAGGTTTCGCCTATGCGAATGCCCGACAGCATCAAGCGGCCGTCGCGGCACTTGGGGTCGTTTTCCGGTGGCCCCCAGCGCTCGGTCACCGCCTGTTGACAATCTTCCGGCAGGGCCGAAAAATGATCCCAATAGTCGGACAAAGAGAGACTCTGCCAGCAAGGCCGTGCGTGTAAGGTATTGGGGTTATTGGTCACCGCGCCCAGCAGCTCTTGAATCAGCGCATCGCCATTTTCGGGTAAAGACTCATTCAACGATCCCAATGGGTAACCTGCGCCTTTTAACGCACGCAGAATATTCACTGTCGAGTTTGGTGTATCCAAGCCCACGCCATTGCCAATACGGCCGTCCTTGGTCGGATAGTTCGCCAAGATCAGTGCCAGCCGCTTCTGCGCATTAGGTTTCGTCCCCAGCCGACAATAACGCGCCGCCAGTTGCGCAATAAAATCCGCGCGCTCGGCGTGTAAATGATACTTCACCACAGAGACTTCACAGCGCTCATTAAAATGGCTTTCGCTTTTGAAACTCACCGCGCGGGTAATAATGCGGCCGTCCATTTCTGGCAGCACCACCTGCATGGCAATGTCACGCGAGCGCAGGCCCTGGGAATAACTCAGCCAGTCGTCTTCGGTACTGCTCGACAACACCAACTGCAACACCGGCAAAGGCTTGGCAAAGGGCGATTGAAACAACATGGGTTCGGCGGATAAGTCAGGGCTGGAAACACGGTTGCATGAAAAACCTGTGGTGTTGATCAACAACTGCGCGCCACTTTGTTCGATCAGTGCATTGACCAGCGCCATAGACTCCGCGTCTTTGAGCGAGGCCACCGCAATCGGCAAGGGTCGCAGACCCTGAGCGACGAGCGCTGTAATCAAACCATCAAACATCGCGGTATTGGCGCTCTGTAAATGGCTGCGATAAAACAACAACACACACACCGCTTGCGGGCCCGTCGGTAAAGGCGGATAACGCGCAGCCCACTCATCGAAGGTCGCACCGCTGTCTTGCATTTTAATCGCCGATGCAACGACGCCGACCACCGACGGCAGGTACATCATGCAGCGCGGCAAACGCTGGGGGGCACGCCAGCGCACATCAATATTCAAATACTGCGCTGCCAGAAACTTTAACAATTCTCCGCTGTTGAGCAGACCGCTTTCACGCAGGTAACGCCACACCTGCTGGCTCTCATCGAGCTGTACCGAAGAACCCTCAAATAACTCGGCGTCCGGCGTATCGTCGCCGGGCACCAGAATTAATGTGCGCCCAGGTCGCGCTTGCTGCCAGGCCTGCAACTGCTCGAAACCATAGTTCCAATAATTGCGTCCACCGAGCAGGGACACCACCACCACCTGTGCCTGCCCCAACACCTTGTGCTGATACAAATCCAGCGCCGCGGGTTTTAACAATTGCATCCAGTTGGCCAGACGCACACCGGGAAAGTCCACCGGTAAAGACTCGTATGCTGTGGCCAAGGCCGCCAAACCGCTGTCCGCCGCCGACAAAATAACGATCGGCGCGGGACTCTGGTCGAGATCGATGATGCCTTCATCATCAACAAAGCCCCCTGGTTGTGCGGCCAACAAATGCATTTGCTCTACCCTTTAGCTTTCAGATCGCGGGCTTAAGCCTGCTCGGATACTACCTGTTCTGATACCAACAGCGCGGTGCGCAGCTCGGCTTCCACGTCATCTTTATTGATTCCCTTGCCGATAAACACCAGCTGGGTCGCACGCTCTTCACCTTGAGCCCAGAGGCGATCAAAGTGTACATCCAAACGCTCGCCCACGGCCTGTAAAACCTGACGCATCGGTTTGCCCGGCAGAGACGCAAAACCCTTGGCGCGAAAAATGCGCTGTTCACTGATTAATTTTTTCAACACGGCCTGCAGTTTGTCTCCATCGACGTCAGCGTCAGCGCCCTTAAACGAAACAACGAACGAATCAAAATGATCGTGGGCGTGATCGTGGTGTGCACCGTGGTCGTGGTGATGGTCGTGGTGGGTGTGTACCGCCTCAATGCGATCTTCAGCCGCCGCGTCTACGCCCAAAAGCATGTCCAGTGGCGCCTCACCGTTGCTGATGTAGGTGGTCTTAACCGCAGCCGGCACCTTGGCACTGACCACGCTTTGTACAGACTCGCGCTCGGACTCGGTGAGCAGATCGTTCTTGCTCACCACCACTAGATCAGCAGCACTCAGCTGGTCATCGAGCAATTCCTGCAGACTTGGGTCGTGATCGAGGCTCGAATCACTCAAGCGCTGGGCCTGAACTTGATCGGCGTCATTGGCAAAACGGCCAGCGGCCACAGCTGGGCCATCGATAACCGTAATCACCGCATCAACGGTGCAATACTGCTTAATTTCCGGCCAGTTAAAGGCTTGCACCAACGGCTTTGGCAGCGCCAGGCCACTGGTCTCAATCAGAATGTGGTCAATGTCGTCACGGCGCGCCACCAGCTCTTGCATCACCGGCAGGAACTCTTCTTCCACGGTGCAACAGATACAGCCGTTGGCCAGCTCGTAGATACCGTTTTCGCCTTGAACAATAGAAGCGGACTCGTCTTCGCAATCCAGGGGGCAGGAGCCTTCAGCGGATGGAGTGCCCTCAGCGGCGGAACTTGTTCCAGCCGTAGGTGAAGAGCGCAACAGGTCGGCATCGATATCCAGCTCACCAAACTCATTGACGATCACGGCGATGCGTTTGCCCGCTGCCTGTTTCAGTACATTGGACAAAAGAGTCGTCTTACCGCTACCCAAAAAACCAGTGACAATCGTGGCGGGAATTTTATTCAACTGCATGATCTAGCTCCTGTTGAAAACATAATGTATCGGCACTTTTTACCGGAAAATAATACGTAAAAGGCCGGGACCCTGATACCGACTAGAAAACAGTCAAGTTAGCAGGCTTCCGACCCTAGGGCGCCACCGATTAAACACTCATCGGCGACGCTCAAACCCCAGATAATTTAAAATTCATAGGCGGCGGTCACACGCACCGTGCGAGGCTCAACAGGGTGAGAATGCAAACCCTCATAAACGGGGGCCGTCGGTGAGGACTGCGACTCATAAAGGTAAGTAATGTCGTCATCCTCAGCGTTAAAGAGGTTTAACACTTCAGCGCCTAGGTTCACACCATTACCGAATCGATAGCCTATATTGGCGTTCACCAATTGCGTGGATTCAGACTTCACACTGCCCGACTCATCAAGCTTACGCGGGCCAAAGTAGCGCACACGTAAACCACCGTAGAGACCCGACTCGAAATCAAAACTCGCCCCCATGGAGAAAACAGTATCGATGCTGTCGGGAACTGCATCACCAATGCTTATACCATTATCGTCGACCTGCAGGTCCTGAAACTTGGCGTCAGACACGGCAAAGTCGACGTCTAGGACAAACCAATCGGCTGGCTGGTAGTAAGCGCCTAGCTCGACACCGGTGCGGGTGCTCGCGCCCTTAGGCTCAGTTGTTCCGTCGTCGCCGACAAACACCAACTCAGAGTCCAGGTCCAAGCGGAACAGCACCAGCGTCAACTGCAGGTCCTCAACAATCGCGCTGCGCATACCCAATTCATAACCCGTGGTGGTCGCCATCATAGGCACTGAGTCATCGACCGACAGGGAACTGCCACCCACCACACCACGGGCATCGTTACTGTGGAAACCTTCACCATAGTTAAGGAAGAACTCGGTTTCCTCAAAAGGCCCAAAGCGCAATGACAAGCTTGGGCTGAACAACTCGCTGTCCTCGCTGCCGCTCTTTGTGTTGTCGAGAAAATCAGTAACCTCGACATCAAAGGCTTGATAACGGGCACCCACAATAGAGGCAAACCATTCATTCCACTGGCTGTGCAAGCTGGTAAACGCAGCGTAAGACAGCTCTTCAACAGAAGCTTGTGCCCCCAAAGTATGAATAACGCGGGCCTTACTCTTACCCAGCCCAACATTGCTGATGTCGTCATAACGCAGCTGAACACCGGCGTGCAACTCGTGTACCTCATTGAACGCGTGGGTAACGCTGTACTGGCCGCCGTAATATTTGCGCTCGTCAAACTGGGTCACCTGATCGCCGTTGACCTGATCGCCCTCAAAATAGGTAAAGTTACCCGACAGTTTCAGGCCGTAATCGACCGCGTAAGCAGTGGCTTCATAACTCGTAATCTCGCTCAATTGCCCCCAGGCCTTGCCCGACAGGCTGTAACGGTGAGAGTCACCACCGGTGCTTGGATCCAGTGAGCCGTATCGACCTAAATCGCCATCGCGCACCAGATTGACCGGCACCTGATCAGTACCCGTCCAGTCGGCCTTGTAATACATACCCGTCAGCGACTGACCCTGCTCGCTGTCACCGCGGCTGTATTTCACCACCGCGTTAATCTTGTCGAAGTTGTCTTCCACCTCCCAAGGTCCATCGTTGGTCAGTGACTCCAGTGCGTAACTCAAGCTGTCAGAACTTAAACCAGAGCCTAGCGCCGCACTGCCGGTCAATATCGCGCGCTGGTAGTTACCTTCACCGGCTGTCACCTTGATGGTGTTCTTTTCCAGTTTGCTGGCGTAGTCGATGTGCGCGGAACCTGCGGAGGAGAAATCGCCCTCCTCTGCGTAGTAAGGACCTTTTTTGTAGACCATACGATCGATCATTTCTGGGATCAGAAAGTTAAGGTCCGTATAACCCTGACCGTGACCGTGGGTGACCATATTCACCGGCGCGTCTTCGACGTGGTTGGCAAAATCGGTGCCGTGATCGAGGTTAAAACCGCGCAGGAAATACTGATTGGCCTTGCCCGCACCTGAGTGCTGGGTGACGACCATACCGGGAATGGTTTCCAACACTTCGGCTGGGCGCATGGTCGGGCGAAACTGTAATTGGTCGGCCAAAACCGTGCCAATGGACGCCGCTTCCGCCTCTCCCTGCAGGCCTTTAAGGCTTTTACTGGTAACCGTAAGTTCTTCCATCGCAGTGGATTTAACTTCACCGGCAATGCCCGCGGCCAGCGCGGCCCCAGAAAACAAGGAGGCAGGAAGACCACTGCCCACGATGGCAGCAATTGTTAGAGATAACGTTTTTTTCATTGTGATCGCCTTATATTCAGATAGCTCTGATATTCAGATAGTTCTGATTGGCGTCGGGAATAAACCAGCCACGGCACACCAAGTTGCAGACACAACTTTGATGAAAACATGACTCCTGATTGCACACCCCGACCATCAGGTAAATCGACTTATTGGCAGGTCTACTGACTCACAGGTCTTAGCTGGCAGTCGCCTTCCCAAGTCATAGATCACGGGCGCTTAAAGAATAAGCATCGCCGTAACAACTCAGTGGCAGTGACTGTTGCTCGCTGTATACAGTTGCGGGGACAGTTTCGGTTCATTGAACACACCATTAAAAGTGTCATCAATGTCGAATTCCCTATTAATCCCAATGGGCTTTGTTAAACAACGCGCCGAGGAACCAAAAATCGAGCGAGCATCCTACCCGATCAGCCCCCTGATTTCGATCACTAAATACCAAGCTATTGGACCAATCGGCAACAGAACAACGGTTCCGTAACAGCCGGCAAGGGCTTGCGCGCGGTAAAAGAAAAACGTTTTTTTGCCTACCCCAATACTCTAAAACACAGTGAAAGAGTGGAAATTACGGTTAACAGGCCTCAATAATTCCTAGATAATGCCGCCAGTTTGACGATTACAATCCCCCCAAGCCATGCGGGCCAACCTTCAGTGCGGCCAGTGGCAGAGAGAAGCAGCATGAAAATCAATCAACTCGACAAAAACTCCGGTGTATTAATCTGTGGTCATGGCAGCCGCGCCAAGATCGCCGAGCGTGAATTCAGCCTGCTGGCCTCTGGCCTGCGCCAGCGCTACCCTGAATTAAACGTTGAATACGGTTTTCTCGAGTACTCGGCCCCCAACATCCACATGGCGCTCGATCGCTTAGTCGAGAGCGGCGTTACCAAGATTTACGCGGTACCCGGTATGCTCTTCGCCGCCACCCACGCGCAGAACGACATACCATCGGTGCTGACCACCTACCAAGAAAAGCATCCTGGCCTG
>Ga0209396_1006022_pt1 | contig 11263 bp, 9 predicted proteins | sample GOMGulsemesocosm_6_FD_184638 | JGI IMG/M metagenome (GOLD analysis project Ga0209396, IMG submission 184638) | Methane-oxidizing microbial communities from mesocosms in the Gulf of Mexico - GOM8C Gulf of Mexico (SPAdes) (version 2) | ecosystem: Environmental > Aquatic > Marine > Cold seeps... | reverse complement strand
CGGATGATGAGAAGCAAACCCTACTGGCTTTCTTGAAGACCAGTCACGGTGAGTCGGCCGAAGAGCCTAAGAAAATTACGCTCAAGCGCAAAACCAACACGACCTTAAAGACAGGCAGCGGCAGCAGTCGCAAGACCGTCAATGTGGAAGTGCGTAAGAAACGCACCTACGTGAAGCGTGACGACGAGACGGTAGCAGAAGCTCCGGCTGAAGCGCTAGCCGTTGATAGCTCTGCAGCTGATCAAGCCGTCGCGGCGACAGCGGCGGCAGAAAAGGCGGCGGCCGAACTGGCGGCAGCTGAGCAGGCGGCAGCCGAGCAGGCAAATGCCGACAAGCTGGCTGAAGAAAAGGCCGCTGCCGAAAAGGCTGCTGCAGAGAAAACAGCAGCAGCAGATTCTGGCGCGCCAGCCTTTAAGCGTTCGGTATTGGTTGATGATGCCGAAGAGCGTCGCATTGCTTCCATGAAAGCTCGCCGTCTGGCTGAGCAGGAAGAGCGTGAAGCGCTTAAGCGTAAGAAAGAGGCATTGCAGGCCGAGGCTGAAGCGAAAGTTCTGCAGGCTCAAAAAGCAGAAGAGAAAGGCAAACACGGTACCAAACCTGCACCTAAGGCTGCAGCTAAGCCCGCCGCGACTAAACCCGCTTTCCGCGGCGCCGATGCCAAGCCTGGCGCTGCTGACGAGAAAGCCAAGAAACTGGCCAATGCCGGTAAGCGCGGCAGCCGCGCGCCTAAGACAACACTGAAAGATCGCGTTCACACTGCGATTCAAGAAAACGATTTGTCTGATCGCAGGGGTGGTCGCAGGTCGGGTGGTCGCAAGGCGTTAAAGCTGAAGAACGAACACACCTTTAAGAAGCCAACGGCAAAGGTTGTGCTTGAAGTTCCAGTGCCAGAGGCCATCTCTGTTGGTGATTTGGCCCAGAGCATGAACTTGAAGGCCGGCGCTCTCATCAAGATCTTGATGAAGATGGGCACCATGGCGACCATGAACGAGATCTTGGATCAAGAGACCTCTCAGTTGTTGGTCGAGGAGCTGGGTCACACGGTTAAATTGGTTTCTGGCAACGAGCGTGAAGAAGAACTCGAGCAGGAAGTGATTGACGTCGCCGGCGACGCCGAGCAGGTAACTCGAGCACCAGTTGTTACCGTTATGGGTCACGTTGACCACGGCAAGACCTCGCTACTCGATTACATTCGTAAGGCCAAGGTTGTCTCTGGTGAGGCGGGTGGTATTACTCAGCACATAGGTGCTTACCGCGTGCCAACCAGTAAAGGTGATATCGCTTTCTTGGATACCCCTGGACACGCAGCGTTTACCGCTATGCGCGCCCGTGGTGCTCAGTGTACGGATGTCGTGATCCTGGTGGTTGCCGCCGACGACGGCGTGATGCCTCAAACTGAAGAAGCCGTACAGCATGCGAAAGCCGCTGGCGTACCTTTGGTTGTTGCCATAAACAAGTGTGATAAAGAATCTGCAGATCCAGAGCGTGTTAAGAACGAACTGTCTGCGAAAGAAGTAATCCCTGAAGAGTGGGGCGGTGATACTCAGTTCATCAATGTCTCGGCTCACACGGGCGAAGGCATCGAAGAATTACTGGAAGCGGTTTCACTGCAGGCTGAACTGCTCGAGCTGAAAGCTCAGATCGGGGTTCCCGGTCGCGGTGTTGTGGTTGAATCGCGCATGGAGAAGGGTCGCGGTGTTGTTACCACGGTTCTGGTTCAGAACGGTGAGCTCAAGCGCGGTAACATTATCCTCGCCGGTCAGAGTTACGGCCGCGTACGTGCTATGACCAACGACCACGGCAAGGCGACCCAGGAAGCGGGACCCTCTACTCCGGTAGAGATACTCGGCCTTGATTCTGCGCCCGCTGCAGGTGACGATTTTGTTATCTTGTCCGATGAGCGAAAAGCTCGTGAAATGGCGCAGCACCGAGCGGAGCTGGAAAGTCAGCAGCGTATGGATCGCCAACAGGCGGCCAAGCTTGAGAACATGTTTGAAAATATGGGCGCCGATGAGGTGAAGATCTTGCCGGTTGTTCTGAAAACAGACGTGCGCGGTTCCCTGGAAGCTATTCAGTCAGCACTGGCTGAATTGGGCAACGAAGAAGTTCAGGTTAACGTGATTGTTGCTGGCGTCGGTGGTATCACCGAAAACGACATCAACTTGGCGCTGAGCTCTGGTGCGATCGCGCTGGGCTTTAACGTCCGTGCTGACGCTAACGGCCGCAAGCTGGCTGAAGCTGAAAGTGTTGAAATTCGTTACTACAGCATCATCTATCAACTATTAGATGATGTGAAAGCGGCACTGTCTGGCATGCTTGACCCAGAGCGTGTTGAAGAAATTGTTGGTATTGCCGATGTTCGCGAAGTGTTCCGTTCGCCTAAGTTTGGTCAGGTTGCCGGTTGTATGGTTGTTGAAGGTACTGTCTTCCGCAGCAAGCCAATCCGTGTACTGCGTGACAACATTGTAATCTTCGAAGGCGAGCTGGAATCTCTGCGTCGCTTTAAAGATGACGTTAACGACGTTCGCAATGGTACTGAGTGTGGTATCGGTGTGAAGAACTACGACGTTAAAGTTGGCGATCAGATTGAAGTCTTCGAAGTTAAAGAAGTCGCTCGCTCGCTCTAATCGAGCGAGTTTGGCAAGCAAGAGGTATTAGGCATGGCCAGAGAATTTAAGCGTACTGATCGCCTGGGCGACGCTATCCAGCGTGTTTTGGCGAAGTTGATTCAGTTTGAAGTGCGTGATCCGCGTATTGGTATGGTGAATATCAATGATGTCGTGGTGAGTCGCGATCTGGCCAATGCTCGCATTTTTGTGACCTTTGTGGGTCGTGACGATGAGGCTGAGTGTCAGCAGGCAGCTGCGGCGCTGAACAAAGCCAGCGGCTTCCTGCGCAGCCAGCTTTCTAAAGAGCTCGATATTCGCAAAACACCGAGCCTACAGTTTAAATACGACACCACTTCAGTTCGTGGTCAGAAGCTTTCAGCCTTGATTGATAAGGCGGTTGGTGAAGACAAGAACAACAGTGGTGATGTTGATACGACTTCCGACACCGAGTCGGAATAAGTAAGGCATACATAAGAGTGGCTGAGAGGTACTGACGTGGGACGTAGACGCGCAAAAGGCCGCCCGATAGATGGTGTGCTGGTGTTGCATAAAGACGCTGGCATGACATCTAATGGTGCCCTCCAGCAAGCTAAGCGCATGTTCTTTGCGCAAAAGGCTGGACACACAGGTGCTTTGGACCCTTTGGCGACCGGTGTATTGCCGCTATGCTTTGGTGAATCCACCAAGTTTTCTCAATTTCTGCTCGATTCTGACAAACGCTACCGTACGACTTATCAGTTGGGTGCTTTTAGTACCACCTGTGACAGTGATGGTGAGTTGCTGGATGAGACCGATACTGGCCACATCACATTGGCGCAGATTGAAACCGAGCTTGAGGCCTTCCGCGGCAATATTGAGCAGGTGCCGCCCATGTATTCGGCGCTTAAGCACAATGGCGAACCGCTTTATAAATTGGCGCGCCAGGGCATTACCATTGAGCGCAAAGCGCGCCCAGTCACCATCTATGCTATTGAGGTGTTGGACTTTCGTCCGGGGCCTTATGCTCAGTTGGATTTGGATATTAAATGCTCTAAAGGTACGTATATCCGCACCATCGCTGAGGATTTGGGTAGAGCGCTGGGTTGTGGTGCCCATGTTGCGAAATTGCATCGCAGTGAGGCGGGGCCTTTTACTGAGTCACAGTGCATCAGCCTTGGCGATCTCCGCAATGAGTTGGGTGAGCAGCAGCCAGAGGTTTTGGATCAGTATTTGTTACCGATCGACTCTCCGGTTGAGGACTTGCCGGCGCTGGATTTACCTGAGTCGACGGCCTTTTATTTTATGCAGGGGCAGCCAGTAATGGACGCTCAGGCCTATCGTATCGCCAGCGAAGGTGATATGGTGCGCGTTTTTGAGCAAGATGGTGATTTTTTAGGCTTGGCCAGCATCGATGACGATGGCTTGGTGGCACCTAAGCGCTTGGTGGTCAGCAAGGCCAGCCGCGAGGTGTAGGTCTCTATAAACGCCACACACTGAATTTACCCACTGGTTTAAGCCTCGGCTTGAGGCGATGGGAAATACTAGCCTACCTGTAAATATGCACGGGCATGGCTGGATCTTATTAATGCATATTATGAGGATATTACTATGGCTCTTAATGCCGTTGAAAAAGCAGCAATCGTTGCAGACTTCCAGCAAGCCGAAGGCGATACTGGTTCTCCAGAAGTTCAGGTAGCTTTGTTGACTTCAAACATCAACAAACTGCAGGGTCACTTTGCAGAAAACAAGCAAGACCACCACTCGCGTCGCGGTTTGATCCGTATGGTTAATGGCCGTCGTAAGTTGTTGGACTACTTGAAGCGTAAAGACGGGGCCCGCTACTCGGCTCTGATCCAGAAGCTGGGTCTGCGTCGCTAAGACGTTGCTCTTAAAAGTGCCCGCTGTTGCGGGCACTTTTTTTTGCCTGAAACTTATGTTTACGGGCTTTAATCACGAAGTTAGTGGTTATCCAGAACTTAATCCAATCTTTTTAGTCTCTGGTTCTCGCACAATGGCCGCAGAGCGGTTATGTTTGTGTGGCTCGCTGTTATGGCGACTGTCTCCAGCGGTTTTATCGAGCCGCAGTAGTTATTTTCCCGTTTGAACGTGTCTTGGGCTGTCTTCAGGTCTAGGCTTCTCGAATGAGCTGTAAGCTGTCCATTGCTCTGTGCGGTGGAATCATAGGTAAAGGCGTAGGTAAGGGGCTTTAGTGGGGTTGGCGAAGCGATATCGTCCGTCCGGGCTCAACTGCTTGTGCCGTGGCTGGCAGCTATTGGAAAAGTAAGTATGATAAGTGTCGATAATGTATGCACATGAAACGAAACGATAAGTTAATTGCTGAAGAAAATATAAGGACAATGTCGTGAATCCCGTCATTAAAACATTTGAATACGGTAATCAGACCGTAACTCTAGAAACAGGCCGCATCGCTCGTCAAGCTACCGGTGCCGTGATGGTTTCTGTGGGTAAGACCAGTGTGCTTTGTACGGTTGTTGGCGCTAAGAAAGCCAAAGCCGGTCAGGACTTCTTCCCTCTGTCTGTGCACTACGTTGAGAAGGCGTACGCTGCTGGTAAAATCCCAGGTGGTTTCTTCAAGCGTGAAGGCCGTCCAAACGAAAAAGAAACACTGACCTCGCGTCTGATCGACCGACCTATTCGTCCACTGTTCCCCAACGGTTACATGAACGAGGTTCAGGTTGTCTGTACGGTTATGTCGGCAGAGAAAGACATCGATCCAGATGTCGTGGCGATGATTGGTACCTCAGCGGCATTGTCCATCTCGGGCATTCCTTTCGCAGGCCCTATTGGTTGTGCTCGTGTAGGTTACACCGAAGCAGATGGTTACACGTTGAACCCAGGCTACGCGGCGCTGGAAGCCTCTGAATTGAATATGGTAGTTGCCGGTACTCAAGACGCCGTATTGATGGTTGAGTCTGAAGCCAGCGAGCTGCCAGAAGATATCATGTTGGGCGCAGTGCTTTTCGGCCACCAGGAAATGCAGGCCGTTGTTCAAGCGGTTAACGCACTGGCTGCCGATGCCGCGAAAGAGGCGTGGACTTGGACGCCTGAAGCCGCAAACACTGAGTTAAATGCAGCGGTTGCTGCAGGCTACGGAGCCGACATCAAGGCGGCTTATCAGGTAACGGATAAGATGCAGCGTTACGCCCGTTTGGGTGAGTTGCGCACAGCTGCTGTAGCGCAGTTGGGCAGCGACGATGTATCCGCTGACGACGTTAAGGGTGTTTTCTCCAAGTTGGAAAAAACCACCGTACGCCAAGCGGTTGTTAACGGCGAGCCGCGTATCGACGGTCGCGATACCAAGACGGTGCGTTCCATTAGCGCAGAAGTTGGTGTTCTCCCTCAGGCGCACGGCTCTTCGTTATTTACCCGTGGCGAAACTCAGGCCATCGTTGCCGCTACTCTTGGTTCTTCCCGCGATGCTATGCGTATCGATGCGCTGGAAGGCGAGAAGCGCGATGCCTTCATGCTGCACTACAACTTTCCGCCGTTCTCGGTGGGAGAGTGTGGTCGTATGGGTGGCACTAACCGTCGCGAAATTGGACACGGCCGTCTGGCGCGTCGCGGTATTGCTGCGGTACTGCCGAGCGAAGAAGAATTTCCTTACACCATTCGTGTGGTGAGCGAGATTACTGAGTCGAACGGTTCATCTTCTATGGCTTCTGTCTGTGGCTCGTCTCTGGCACTGATGGCTGCCGGTGTACCTTTGAAGGCTCCAGTAGCTGGCATCGCCATGGGTCTGGTTAAAGAAGACAACGGCTTTGCGGTTCTGACGGACATCTTGGGTGATGAAGATCACTTGGGTGACATGGACTTTAAAGTAGCCGGTACGGCCGACGGTATCACTGCTCTGCAGATGGATATCAAGATCGAAGGCATCACTGAAGAGATCATGGAAATCGCTTTGGAGCAGGCATTGCACGCCCGTCTGCACATCCTTGCCGAGATGAACACGGTGATCTCCAAGTCCCGTGACGGTGTTTCTGAAAACGCCCCGCAGTTCGAGTTGATCAAGGTTCACCCTGACAAGATTCGCGACATCATTGGTAAGGGTGGTGCAACTATCCGCGCTATTACCGAAGAGACGGGCGCGTCCATCGATATCAACGACGATGGTACCGTTAAGGTCTACGGCGAGAATAATGAGTCTCTAAAAGCGGCTCTTGATCGCATTGGTGAGATCACGGCTGAAGCTGAGATTGGTGCTATTTACGAAGGTAAGGTTGTTCGCATCGTCGACTTTGGTGCATTTATTAACTTCCTTCCGGGTAAAGACGGACTGGTACACATCTCGCAAATTGCTGAAGAGCGCGTTAATGCAGTAACTGATTACCTGAAAGAAGGTGAGATGGTTCGCGTTAAGTGTTTAGACGTTGACCAGCGCGGCCGTATCAAGCTTTCCATTAAGGAAGCTAAGCGTGAAGAAAATCCAGCACCGGAAGCGGCGGCTGAAGCACCGGCGGCTGACGCCCCTGCTGAGTAAGTATTGAACGGGTTTGCCCGAAAAATACTTACGGATGAGAAAACCGCGCTTTGCGCGGTTTTTTTTCGCCTAAAGGAAAGTCCTGTAAGAAAAAGGCGCGTGATTCTGTTCTGTTGGATGCCGAAGGTGTTGTTGCTGGGGGTTGATGCGGGTGTGCTGTGGAAGGTGGTATGGTCTAATATGGGCCTTTAATTCATAACAGATATAACGTGTCACTATGATGAAACGTGTAATAAGCGGGCTGGTATTACTGCTGAGCAGTGCTGTGGTGTGCGCAAGCGCAAGCTATTGCTTAAGCAGTGGTCGCACAGAAGGCTTTCGCTGTGATACGGAACAAGCACTGGCGTCGTCATGGTATAGCGTGCAGCTACTGCAGCGCTCGGGTAATCCCCAGGTGGCCGAGGCGGACATTGTGCACCGCAGTGGCATAAGCGAGAGCAGTTCGCTGATTTACTTGGGGCGCTTTGAGGATGCTGAGGACGGGCAGTCAGCGTTGGCGATGGCGCTTGAACAGTGGGGTGAGCGAGCAAAACCGCTGTTGGTTGAGTTTACCCCTCGCGAGGGCATGCCGCGGATTCGCTTGGCCGCTGAATCTGAAGTGTTGTTGCTAGCTGCGGCTAGTGACAGCAGCGCCACCACACAAGCCGAGCTGTTGCGTTTCAGCGAGTTAACGGGCGGTGTCGCAGCGAATGTTAGGCCGGCGGGATTGCAGGCTCAAACGTCGGGCGTCGAGCCGTTTCAACTGGCGGTGGAGCCGCAGTATTCTCTGGTCTACAGTATTCAGGTTGGCGCCTTTGCCAAGCTGGATTACGGGCAGAGGTTTGCCAAGAGCAACCGCGAAGTGCCGATGTACTGCCGGCAAAAAGCGAACGGTATCTTTGCCGTTTATTACGGTGTCTATCAGGCCTATGCAGACGCTAAGCCGCACCTTGGGGATCATGACCTATTCGATAAAATGGGCGCCTATGTCGTAAAGCTTAAAGATGTGAGCTTTCAGCCCTGCGATGCCTTGGCACAATCCATTCGAGAGGCCAAGCGCAGGGCTTATGCGCCCTGTAAAGACTGTGAGGCGAGCGCGATTGCTGAAAGCTTTTTGCCTGAACGGTTATTGAACCCCTAGTGGGGTGTTGCGGTTTTCCGTCCGAGATATGGATTTCTTGCATACATCGCTCCTGCTCACCCCTGGGCCCGCGATACTAGGTGCCCCCTTGAGGGGTATATCGTTCATCCAGCATGCATCGCTCCTGCTCATCCCTGAGCCCGCGATACTGGGTGCCCCCTTGAGGGGTATACGGTTCATCCTGAACATACCCTTCCCGTGCGTCCCTGAACTCAGGGTATACCTACACCCTGTAGGCATAAAAAGGCCTCCATCGGGAGGCCTTTTTAGTGTGAGCCGAGGTAACCAACCGTTGGGACGGTTTAACCGAAGGTGTGTTCTGCGGCAGGGAATACACCTGCTTTAACGTCGGCATTGTACTTGCGCAACGCGCCGGGGATGTCGTCCGCCTCAACGAGGAAGTTCTTGGAGAACTTGGGGGGCTGCTCGGTAAGGCCGAGAATATCGTTGATTACCAATACCTGAGCGTCGGTGTCAGCGCCGGCACCAATGCCAATGGTGGGCATGCTGACGGCCTCGGTGACGCGCTTGCCGACTTTGGTCGGGACACACTCAAGCACAACTAGGTCGGCGCCAGCTGCGTCCAATAGTTTAGCGTCGCGGACAATGATGTCAGCCTGCTCTTCGCTGCGACCCTGTACGCGGAAACCGCCAAACTTGTTGACCGACTGAGGGGTGAGGCCGAGGTGTGCACAGACGGGAATGCCTCGTTCACTGAGCATACGAACAGTCTCAGCTAGCCACTCACCACCCTCAATTTTAACCATGTGGGCACCGGCCTGCATAATTCGTGTGGCGTTCTGCAGCGCCTGCTCGGGCGTGGCGTAGGTCATGAAGGGCATGTCTCCCATGATCAGTGACTTGTTGTTGCCACGTTTAACCGCCTCCACGTGGTAGATCATTTGCTCCATGGTGACAGGGATGGTGCTGTCGTAACCCAGCACGGTCATGCCGAGACTGTCGCCCACCAAGAGCACTTCAATGCCTGTTTTCTGGGCCATACTGGCCATCGGCGCGTCGTAGAGTGCGACGGTTGAAAACTTGGTGTTCTCAGTCTTCATTTTGCGCAGCGTGTTGATACTGATTGGCTTGCTCAGCCCCGTGTCGGGATTAACTGTTCCGTAAACCATAGTCTTGTCGTCTTCGGTGGTTAAAGGGTTGGCGTGGGGTTGTAGTAGTGGCGCCCACTCTTGATGCGCAGCATGTAATCGACCAGCTGGGCATAGTGGTCTGGGTTGTTGGCCAGGTCCAGCTCGGCAGCATTGACGATCAATAGTGGTGCGCGGTCGTAATAGTGAAAAAAGTTCATATAAGCATCGTTAAGGCGATGCAGGTAGTCAGCGCTGATTGAGCGCTCGGCGACAACGCCCCGTGCATTGATGCGACCCTGCAATACCTCATTGGGGGCTTGCAGGTAGATAACAAGGTCGGGTGTCGGTGCGTCAATCGTCAGTTGATTATAGACCTGTTGGTAGAGGCGCAGTTCGTCATTGTCGAGTGTGACGGAGGCGAACAGCGGGTCTTTATCGATCAGGAAATCCGCCACGCGAACCGGCTGAAACATATCGCCTTGGCGGAGGTTTTCAATTTGCTTGGTGCGCTCAAAGAGGAAATGTAGCTGGGTGGGCAGGGCTGCGGATGCAGGGTCGTTATAGAAACGCTCAAGGAACGGGTTGTCCTGCGCGTTCTCAAGCAGCAGGTCGTAATTAAGGCTCTTCGCCAGATGTTTGGCCAGCGTTGTTTTGCCGACGCCTATGGGGCCCTCTATGGCGATATAGCGGGGCAGTTCGCGGCCCTCTAGGTCAAGCTTCCTATCAAAGCTATCAAGGGTTGCCTGTTCTGCGCGGGTGTTGCTGTCGCTCAAGAGCGTCTCCTTACTATGACTCGAGGCGGGATAGGCCTGTTTTATCACATTGTTGCCACAAAGACGCGACGCTTTCACCGCTCGGTAGTGTCAGCGCGTCATTGATGTCAAGCAGTGGGCCGAGCACAAAGCTGCGCTCGTGCAGGTGTGCGTGCGGCACCGTGAGGCGCTCTGTGGTGATGCGCTGCTGGTCATACAGTAGAATGTCGAGATCCAGAGTGCGTGCCCCCCAGTGCTCAATGCGCTCGCGCCCATGCGCCAGTTCTATGGCTTGCAGGGCGTCGAGCAGGGCCTCAGGTGCAAGGCCGGTCTCCAGCAGTGCGACGGCATTGATGTAATCAGGTTGGTCTTGGGGGCCAACCGGGGCGCTCTGAAAGAGCGCCGACGGTTTGACCATGCGGGTGTCGGGCAGCGCCCCCAATTCGCCCAGAGCTTGCTCAACTTGCACTCGGGGCTGATCAAGGTTGCTGCCCAGGCCAATGTACGCGAAGCTCACGACTCCTGTGGCGCCTTGCTGGGGCCGCGGCGACGACGATTGCGGTTAGGCTTACGCCCCGGGCTACTGCGCTGGAGCTTGTCGACCATTTCCTGGCGCCCGGCCTCGTCCTTTTGCTGATAGGTTGTCCACCACTTTCCTAAGCCTTGATGATCTTCGCCGGCCTGCTCACGCATCAGCAGGAAATCATAGGCTGCGCGAAAGCGCGGGTGTTCCACTAAGCGCTCGGCGCGCTTACCTGAGCGCATCGGCAGTCGGGCTTGCAGTTCCCATATTTCTCGGGCGCTTTGGGTGAAGCGCTTAGGGATGGCCGTGTGCTGGATTTGACGGCTGATGACTTCGTGTGCCGCCAGGTTGTGCGCTCGCGCCGGGGCTTCGCCTTCCTGCTCGACGCGTTGCTGCTCTGCAACCACGGCAGGCCAGAGGAAGGTGGCAACAATAAAGGCCGGCGTGACGCGCTGTTCGTTGTGGATGCGCGTGTCCGTGTTGATCATGGCTTGTTCAAACAGTGCCAATACCTTCTCATCGCCGGCTCTGATGGCCTCCTCTGCTGCGGGTACTAACTGCTCAAGGAGATCGTACTCACGCAACTCGTGGAAGGTGTCCTCAGCTTGGCCGCTCATAAACAGCTTGAGCATTTCATCAAACAGGCGCGCTGCGGGTATGTTGCGCAACAGTGGCGCCATCTTGCGGA
>Ga0209396_1006019_pt1 | contig 11266 bp, 6 predicted proteins | sample GOMGulsemesocosm_6_FD_184638 | JGI IMG/M metagenome (GOLD analysis project Ga0209396, IMG submission 184638) | Methane-oxidizing microbial communities from mesocosms in the Gulf of Mexico - GOM8C Gulf of Mexico (SPAdes) (version 2) | ecosystem: Environmental > Aquatic > Marine > Cold seeps... | reverse complement strand
CAAGATGTTAACTGACGATGAGGTTGTCCCAATGGTCATAAATACTGGATTAACGTATTGCACTAAAGAAAATGCTAACAACTGCACTCACTAATATTTTAGCTATCAGCCATCCCTATTTATCTGTCAGTATGGACTCTGCCACTAGTGGTTCAATTATTGTCGTTTAAGCTATGGTTACTGGCGATAAAGCCTAAATACTGTTTGCTTCACCGAAATAGGCACGCTGCTGTGCTTTCTTGGCTGCTAGATAGAATACACCAGCAAAAATCAGCGCGATAAATTCAACTATCACCCCCAGAAAAGTGACCGCGCTATCCACTTAAAGTGGCAGCCACACCATTAGAGAGGCAAGCCATAAAAGCGCGCTACCAATTCGCCATTTCGCCGGCATTGGTATTGCCAATAAGTGTTGATGTCTATTAGTGAGATAAAGAATGAGTGCGCTTAGTCGCGTTAGCATCAATGCTAAAAATTGCCACATGTCTATTTTCCTTATTAATGTAATGCTATATATCCGTTTAGGCTAGATTGATAAGTGTCTAGAAAATGCATTGAACTCAAGTCACACACACCACAACGCAAACGATAAAGAGGCGGCGAACAATGGTATATTTCCCGCTATTTATTGGTTGAGATAATAATTCACGCCATAGTTGCCACCGGTGGCATTTGGTGATAAAGTAAAAAATATAATGAGATATTAATAGCAAAATTAATGAGTGAGCAATGAACGAAAATAGAAGATATATCCTAAAAGCATTGGCATCAAGCTCTATTTTATCTGGTTTGGCAGCATGTTCTTATCAAAAAGACGCCGTTGAACTATTAGCTAGCAAGAGCAGCAATGATTGGCAACAAGCACAAAATATTCGTGACGCTATTCTTGTTCCGACATTCCCCGATGCCACATTCAATGTTAAAGATTATGGTGCAATAAATAACGGTATATTTGATTGTACCCTCGCAATAAATAACGCCATTAAAGCGTGTAATAAAGCTGGCGGAGGTAAAGTAGTGGTTCCTGCAGGTACTTACAAAACCGCAGCGATTCACTTGCTATCAAACGTAAATCTACATATTGAAGCACAGGCAACCTTAAGTTTTAGCACTCAGCCTAAAGATTATTTACCCGAAGTGTTTACCCGTTGGGAAGGCGTAGAGTTAATGGGGTATTCCCCCTTAATTTATGCTTATCAACAAGAGAACATTGCCATTACCGGTAAAGGTACCCTTGAGGGGAATGCCAATGATCAAACCTGGTGGCCTTGGAAAGGCCCTAAAAATGATGCCCATTGGGATGTTATTGAGGGTATAGATCAAAAACCAGCCCGTACTAAACTATTAGCCGATGCTGAAGCAAACGTTGCCGTGGCAGATAGACATTATAGTGAAGGCTCCTTTTTACGACCGCCTTTTGTTCAACCGTATGAATGTAAACAAGTACTTATCGAAGATATTACTATCAAAAACTCTCCCTTTTGGTTGTTAAATCCAGTGCTATGTGATCATGTAACGGTAAAAGGCGTGTCTTTTTTAAGCCATGGTCCAAACTCTGACGGCTGTGATCCTGAATCTTGTGATCACGTGCTAATTGAAGATTGTACCTTTGACACCGGTGATGATTGTATTGCAATTAAATCAGGCCGAAATGCTGATGGTAGACGTATTGCCACCCCCGCGAAAAACATTGTTATTGCTAACTGTAATATGCGTGATGGTCATGGCGGTGTGGTTATTGGTAGTGAAATATCTGGCGGTGTCAATAATGTTTTTGTTGAAAAATGTACTATGAGTAGCCCAGATCTTGATCGTGCTATCCGCATCAAAACCAATTCAGTACGCGGTGGCATTATTGAACATATTCGCATTAGAGACATCAAAGTCGGCATTGTAAAAAATGCCATTGTGGTTAATTACTTTTATGAAGAAGGTGATGCCGGTGATTTCGACCCGATTGTGCGTGATATCAAAATACAAAACCTACATTGCGATAAAGTATTAGACAAAGCTTTTTATCTACAAGGGTTCTCACGTGATCCTATTTTAGATTTTCATATTGAAAATAGCCAATTTAATCAGGTAGCAAACCCTGCAATTATTAAACACGTGAATGGTTTTACTGTCAGTAAGGTAAGTGTTAATGGTCAATGGGTTAACGCCACTGATTTATTAGCACAGAGCTAAGCCTGCTAACATTTAGCAACAATAAATTTACCCGATATATCGTAAAAAATACCAAATAAATAGTTTAAGGAAAACCAATGAGTCAACCAGTACAGCCTTTAGCACTACATCCCGATAGACTTTTCTCTAGCGATGCTAAAGTCGTTGAAATTGCACGTGTTCTATACCAAGAAATTAAAGATTTACCTATTGTCAGTCCACACGGGCACACCGATCCAAGTTGGTTTAATGAAAATGAAAACTTTGGTAATGCCACTGAATTATTATTAAAACCCGATCACTATGTGTTTAGAATGTTATACAGCCAAGGTATTGACCTTGCCGACTTAGGCATTCCACAACAAGGTGAGCAAGGAGATGCATCGGCATCAACAGCGGCCGATCCAACCAAAGCATGGCAAATATTCGCTGATAACTATCATTTATTTGCCGGTACGCCATCTGGGTACTGGTTAGATTCGGTGTTTAGTGACGTATTTGGTTTCACTGAAAAATTATCAAGTGACAATGCCCAGCAATATTACCAAGAAATTACTGCCAAACTTGCCACGCCTGAATATAAACCTCATGCCTTAATGGACCGTTTTAATATTGAATTAATTGCGACTACTGAAGGTGCGCTAGATGACTTACAACATCACCGCGCGATTAAAGATACGCCGATGGCAAAAAGGGTAATTACCAGCTTTAGACCCGATGACGTGGTTGATGCCAGCCGTGAAGATTTTTGTGATAATGTCGCCCAATTAGGTCAGTTAACAGAGCTAGACACTACAACGTGGCAAGGGTATTTAGATGCGATTAGAGCACGTCGTGCATTTTTCATCAAAGAAGGACGTGCTACCGCCACTGATCACGGTCACCCTACAGCCCTTACCGCTGATTTACCACTCGCTGAATGTGAAGCGTTATTAGCAAGCTGTTTATCTGGCACGTCAACCGAAGCAGAGCAAGAGCTATTTCGCGCACAAATGCTAACCGAATTGGCAGGCATGAGTATTGAAGATGGCTTAGTGATGCAAATTCACCCTGGTGCTCATCGCAATCACAACCAACCAATATTTGATGTGTACGGCCGTGATAAAGGTTGTGATATTCCTAGCCCAACTGAATATGTTAATGCACTTAAACCGCTACTGAGCAAATACGGTAATAACCCAAAGTTAAGTATAATTTTATTTACCCTAGATGAAACTACCTATAGTCGTGAATTAGCGCCTTTAGCCGGTCATTATCCTAGCTTGAAGTTAGGTCCTGCATGGTGGTTTCATGACAGCCCCGCAGGTATGTTACGTTTTAGACAGCAAGCAACAGAAACTGCAGGTTTTTATAATACGGTTGGTTTTAATGACGATACCCGTGCATTTTTATCTATTCCTGCACGTCACGATGTTGCTCGTCGAGTAGATTGTCGTTATTTAGCTGAATTAGTGGCTAACCATCAAATCACCATTAACGATGCACATACGTTAGCGCATCAGCTTACGTACGGCCTAGTTAAAAAAGCCTATAAGCTAAACTAAAGTAAATGAAGTTAAGGTAAGTTAGGATAAATAGCATTAACGATCTTACTCCTCTGCTAAGCGGTATCAATTTGTGTCGAGTAAAACTAAATTGAATTAGCTAGTAAGGGTATGATCGTTAACAACCCGGGTAACAAGTGGAACAAGACCATGACTGTAAACAGAAATATAACCACAATAACGGCAATAACCTGCATCACAACCTTATTATCTGGCTGTAGTAACGAAGCTTCTCAATCGTCAACCCCTGTTACCAAACAGGTTGTTGAACACGTTAACGCCAACCAAAAACAACACATAGCCAATGTGTCGGTAACTAACCCTTCGAACTTTGCCCGAGAGCAACAACCGGTATACCTTAGTTATTACGATTTAGGCTTAACAACCTCGGTAGCACCTTCAGATCTGAAAGTTCAAGCTGCTGGCACTACCCTTGCTAACCAAGCAATTGATATTGACTACGATGGTATTAAAGACGGTGTGCTTTTCCTGACCGATATGCAAGCTGGGCAAGCATTAAACTTTGCTATTGCTCATGCCGATGCTGATATCGATACTGATGGTAATGCTGAGCATTATTCAAATGTTACGACTAAAGCCAACATTGAGCAGCCAAAATTAACCCAAGCTGAAATATCACATAAAGTAGCAGGCAAGTGGCAAAGTCACTCAAGGCCTCCTGCACATGCTAAAACTAACCAGTTTAAAGAATATGTCGGCGGACAATTTAGTAATGTCAACCAACTGACACCACCTGCACATTATACCGACCATTCAAACTGGATCCGCTATGAAGGCCCTGGTATTGAATCCGATAAAGTCGGCTATCGTATCTATCTTGATTGGCGTAACGGTTTCGATATTTTCGGTAAAAAAACGCCACAACCTATTTTACAAAATGTCGGTGTGGACGGTTATGACTCCTACCACCATATGGCTGATTGGGGCATGGATATTCTCAAAGTAGGCAGTTCGTTAGGCGCTGGTGGTTTTGGTTTATGGCATGATAATAACTTGAGCTTAGTGTCTAATGTTGAGCAATGGCAAGCAAGTATTGGTGCCAACGGCGATCTTTTTTCTAACATTGAAATCTATTATCAAGGTTGGCAAAACCGTATCAATAAGCAAGATCTCACCGCTAATATCTCCATGCATGGTGGTAGTCGCTTAGCTAAAGTTAACTTAGCGTTAACTAAAGATGTTACCAATATCGCTGCTGGCGTAGTAAAACATAAAAATACCGAATTTATTCAAGGGAATACCAATATTACCGGTAAAGCTTATACATATATTGCCAGTTGGGGTAAGCAAAGTCTTGATGGTTCAATGCTCGGTATGGCAGTGTTTTTCAAAAAAAGTGATTTAGCTAAAGTAACTCAAGACGACAAAAACTATTTAGCGATATTAACACCGAAAGGGCAAACTAATCAGCAACGGGTTAATTATTATTTCTCAGCCACGTGGCAGGTAGAAAGTGGTATTAGCACCAAAGCTGACTTTATTACTTATTTAGATAAAGAGGCTGAAAAACTAACTATTGCGCCTCGTATACAAATAAAAAGTTCCTTAACGGCTAACGAAACCACTAAACCGTTAACGGCGGCAGCGGCATTAGGCTGGAGTATGGCCTTAGCCGATGCAGAGTTAGCGAGAAAAACCTTTAGCTATCATTACCATGGCTGGGATGTAAACCGTGAGCGCAAACCTAAATTTGAATACGACATCATCGCCATGGTGCCAATGTCTTATGAAAGACTTGCGCAAACCACCGGTGAACCGCGTTACCAAGGTATTAATGAAAAAAATACCGGCTCATATATAGATGAACAAGGTAACATTGGTCGTTATACCTTCAATAGCTTTAATATTGACAGTATTGTCCCTGGCAGAAACTTACTAACCCTTTACCAGCAAACCGGTAAAGAGAAATACCGCACTGCCGCAGCAACCCTGAGAAAGCAACTTAATGAACAACCTAAAACCTCAGAAGGGGCTTTTTGGCATAAGAAAAAATACACCAATCAATTATGGTTAGACGGCGTCTACATGGGCATGCCTTTTTTAACTGAATATGCGATGTTGTTGGAAGAAGGTGAACAGCAAGAGCACAGCTTAGCGGAAGTGGTTAATGAGTTTGTATTGACCCGAAAATACCTTCGCGATGGTGAAAGCGGCTTGTATTACCATGGTTGGGATGAAAAGAGTCAACAAGCTTGGGCTGATAAAAAAACCGGCCTCTCTCCAGAGTTTTGGGCCAGAGGTATGGGTTGGTTAACCATGGCCGTAGTCGATGTACTTGATAGCATTCCTCTTGAAAATACCGCACAGCGCAATACGTTAATTACCTTAGTGAATGAACTAGCTGATGACATTATTCGTGTACAAGATAAAGAAACCGGTACTTGGTGGCAGATACTTGATAAACCGCATGCTGTCGGTAATTATCGAGAGTCTAGCGCGACCGCTATGTTTAGCTACTTTTTAGCGAAAGCGATCAATAAGGGCTACTTGAGCAATGATTATCAAGCGGCAACACTGAAAGCTTATCAAGGGATGTTAGACAATTTCACCTTGGTACATGCTAATGGCGAAGTGAGTATGACTCAGCAATGTTATGTCGCAGGCTTAGGGTTTGGTCGTGATGGCAGTTATCACTACTATATGAGTGAGCCGGTGTATAATAATGATCCCAAAGGTAATGTGCCCTTTATTCTCGCAGGGATAGAGGTTCATCATTTACTCAGTAAATAACCGCCTCTTTAGTTATTATCAAGCAAGCTAGCACAATTAAAAAACCGATGTAAATGCTCATGATTTCAGGCATTAACATCGGTTTTTTTGTATTTATCTCGGCCAGCCCTTTATTTTACGCTCCATTACTGTTTTCTTCACCACGGTCATTTTCTTCAACACTTCCTTTAAAGTAATTTTTATAGCACTATTCTTTATGCTGATTTTCGGTGCTAGCAAGGGAACTATTGCCAACAATGGCACTCAAATCACCCCGTTACTCAATCAATAATTAGTGCGTAACAACACCCCTTGTTAGCAACTGGTAGCTATGAAGATCTTGACATAATGTGTTTTCATTATGTTATTTGTGCCATCCGCTGTTCAAGAAGATAATGAAAGCGTAGAGTGCCCCAACCTTCAATGTCCCAATTAATACAACGGTTAACAGTGGAAATTAATTGGTAACAGTGAGTTTCACAGCAATGCGCTGATGAGAGACTAGAATAACTTGTTAAGAATAGATAACTAACATTAAATAGATATATGCGTATTAAAATAGTTTACAAATTACTGATAGTTAACCTAGCAATTATCCTGATACTCGTGCTCGCCATGCAGGTTATCGGTTACCTTTCCAGTAAAGAAGTACTGCATGATTTCGTCAGTGATATTGAAGGGCGAATGCTCGATCATATTTCCCCTACTTTCGCGGCTGAATTTAGCAAAAAACAAAGCTGGGATGATTTTATTAAGAACCCAAGGTTAATACGCTCCACCTTAGAAGCGGAGTTAAAGAGTTTTGATCCCTTTTTAAAAGCGCGACCAAACGGTCCAAGGATTGAAAATAGAGTACGCCGCCAGCCCCCCAGAGGACCTTATAATGGTAGAAATAACCCAGCACCACGCGGAAAGTTTACGAGTAAAGGCCCTTCTTCTCATCATTTAGACGATGTTATCAGTAGAATTAGCTTACTTGATGCCAATAAAATCGCCATTATCAACGCTACTTCTGATACCGAAGCGGTCCATAGTCGAGCGATTAAAGTCAATGACACCATTATCGGCTGGTTAACGTTAAATAAGCATAGTTTTCAAACGAACCCAATCACCAATTTGTATTTACAGAAACAACTTGAAGTAAATTATTGGGTTGGCTCTTTAGGTGTAGTGATAGCCGCAATATTTAGCTATTTTTTATCTCGACATATTACTGCGCCAATAACACGATTAAGCCAAGGAGCAGAGCAAATTGCTCAACGAGATTTTTCGACCCGAATCAAGGTATCAACCAATGACGAATTTAGAGATTTAGCCAATAGCGTCAACAATATCTCCAAAGCACTGGATAAGTTTGATACTCAACAAAAACAATGGTTAATGGATATCTCTCACGAATTAAGAACCCCCTTAACTATTTTAGATGGCGAATTAGAAGCCTTATCTGACGGGGTTTCACCATTAAACAATCAAGCTATTCATTCTTTGCAAGAAGAGGTTGGGCTAATCATGCGCTTAGTACATGACCTTCATGATTTAACCGTTATTGATAAAGTAGCGTTTGAATGCCAACAAGATACTATTAATTTAACCGAGCTTATTAGCCAACAATTGCATAAATTTAGCGTCAAATTTACCAACAAAAACATCACCTTGGTAAAACTACTATTAAAAGAAGATATTATTGTTAAAGGCGATCAGGCGAGGCTATGTCAGGTAATCCAAAACATTCTTGAAAATGGCTTACGCTATATTAATTCCCCTGGTAGTTTAAAAGTTACCACTGAAATATCTCAGCAAATGGTTTACTTATGTTTTCACGACTCTGGCCCTGGGGTAGCTAAATCAGCACTACCAAAATTATTTAATCGTTTATATCGTACCGATGATTCACGCAATAGAAAAACCGGTGGAGCAGGATTAGGGTTAGCCATTTGTAAAAACATTATTGAAGCCCATAGTGGTGAAATATATGCGACCCAAAATATCTACGGCGGCTTATCTATTCATATTCACCTTCCTATCAATCATTAACGTAAATTTAATACCATGACCAAACACCATATTTTAATCATTGAAGATGAAGTTAAAATAGCTAATTTAATTAGTAAATACCTTGTATTAGAGGGTTATGATTCAACTCATATCAGTGATGGTAAAGACGCCATTTTAAGTTATCAACAGTGCCAAGCAGATCTCATTATTTTAGATGTAATGCTACCGACTATTAATGGTATTGAACTGTGTAAATTAATAAGAGAAATAAGCAATGTTCCCGTCATTATGCTTACCGCACGTGTTGAAGAAATAGATCAACTTATCGGTTTTGATGTGGGTGCAGATGACTATGTGTGTAAGCCATTCAAACCGAAAGAGTTAATGGCTAGAGTTAAAGCTATTTTAAAACGCAGCCATCATCAGCAACACCCGCAACGTGAATCGTTACAAATGGGCTCGATTAAATTAGATACCGTTAGTCATAAAGTGCAGGTGTTAAATGAAGAGGTCATGCTTACCTTGAATGAGTTTAATCTGTTAAAAATATTTTTACAGAGCCCTGATAAAGTTTTTTCACGCCAAGAGCTATTACAAACAACACAGGGGAAATATTTTGAAAGTTACGAGCGTACTATTGATTCGCACATAAAAAATTTACGTAAAAAACTAAATAAAGCAGATCCAAACACTCAGCACATTAAATCAATTTACGGTGTTGGCTATCAATTTATTACTGAGAGTAACTAATTCACTGATGACTAACCAAAGAAACACTCGCGCTAAATAGCCAAAGTCCACATTATCAAGTGGCAATAGTTTGCCTATTTGCCACCTTAACGACGTCAATATTCCCCTTTTTATACTACTCAGCGATTTCAATAATGCCTCTTCTCATAAATTTCTATTAATCCTTCAGCCAAAGCAATCAAATGTGAATTTAATGTGGAGATAAAGTGATTGAATTGTGTTTTATTGTTGAATAATAATAAGTTAACGAATTCAGGCTACAGTATTGCATAACAAGATTGTTCTAAAATCAACCTTACTGATGTTCTGGTTATGTTTAGAGCAAAGATTAATGAAGTATTTTCATTAATCTCCTATTCAATATAACGGAGTAAATAGAATGATTAACAACGTTAGTGATGGTGGTTACGCCAGCATGATGATGCAAGGTATGCAAAGGCCCATGCCCCCCAGCTCAGCGCAAATGGCTGATGATTTATTATCGACTGCAGATACCGATAACAACGGTACCATCAGTAAAACAGAGTTTACTGAGCTATTTAGTAGCAATGTTAGTAGTGATATCAAAAGTGATGAAAGCTCATCTGGCGCAAACATTAGTGGTTTGTTCAGTGAAATGGATGCCAATGGTGATAATGCTATTTCACTCAATGAAGCAACCGATGCGGTAAGTAACTTGCTACAACAATTACAAGAACAACGCCAAGCAAGTAACACCCCGCCACCGCCCCCGCCACCATCAGCAGAAGGTATTGATGCCTTATTTGGCTCAGCAGATACTGATGAAGATGATAGCCTCTCTATCGATGAATTTTCTAGTGCACTTAAACGTTCAGGCGATGACGACGCACTTTTAGCGTCAATGTTTGAAGAAGCTGATGCTGACGGTAATGGCGCGGTAAGCCAAGACGAACTTACTGCAGCCATGAATAGGCATCAAGGAGAGCCTGCTCAATCCGCGGTAAACATTGCGGCTAATGCTGCAAACACCCAAGATAAAGTATCTATGTTAGTAACGTCATTATTACAGCAGTACCAGCAAACAAGTACGAATACCGGTAGCAATAATATTGCTTCGAATATGTCTGTATCAATTACTGCATAAAGAGCTTACTTAGTGGTTGCTCGTTGATTTTTGGTCACCGCAGTTACTCACTGAGTTACCACACCTAGATGAATACACTTAGATAAATACACTCAGTTAATTAACTAAGTGAAATAAGATCATCTGCAGTGCAGATGATCTTATTTATCTAATCATGTTTAACTTTTTTAACCTTTAACCATCGGCTCACTCGTGGAAAAATTATACGCTTCACTCCAATAGCGGCTGAGCGGGCTCACCAAAGTGTGTCTCTTTATTCGAAATCGCTATGCTAATATGGGCTGAGTCTTTTTCTTCGACATTCCCTATTAATGGTTCAGGTTTATGAATGTGATAGCCTTGGGCATAATCAACACCAATGGCTTTCAGCTTATTTAATATTTCTTCATTTTCAACAAATTCTGCAATGGTTTTCAAGCCCATCGCTTGCCCTACTTCATGTATTGATTTCACCATAATCAGTGAAGTACGCTCCTTAACAATTTCTTTAACAAAAGAACCATCTATTTTCAGATAATCAATATCTAAGTTTTTAAGATAAGAGAATGAAGACAAACCTGAGCCAAAGTCATCCAACGAAAACTTAAAACCAAGACTTTTTAAACTTGAGATAAATTTTGAACATAATTCAATATTTTGAATCGCAGCGGTTTCGGTTATTTCAAAGGTGATTTTGTTGGCATCGATACCGTGTATTTTTTGCAATGATTCAATATAGGTTGATAAGGTTTCATCACACACTGATAAACCCGAAAGATTGATAGAATAATGACAGTTTTTATCTATCTTTGAGAAAGCACACTCAACCACCCAACGATCTATTTGCGGCATTAAATCATAACGCTCTGCAGGAGGAATAAATTGATATGGCGGGGTAATGGTGCCATCTTCATTTTGAAGCCTGATCAACAGTTCAAAATGGCTATCAATCTCAGGATCACAAATATTGGAAATTTTTTGCTTATATAACATAAAC